>OGMF01001821.1_pt1 | contig 19606 bp, 17 predicted proteins | sample 1572921 | NCBI WGS metagenome assembly OGMF01 (sample SAMEA2581919, study PRJEB24529) | metagenome | biome: Human gut stool | place: China | collected 2011 | reverse complement strand
CGAGCGTCTTGATGATCGTGCCGATGAGCAGCGAGCAGAAGAGGCCCTGCGCCATTGCGCCGAGCGCATCGATGCCGTAGCGCTTGGCCGAAACTTCAATGTTTTTGCGTTTGCAGAACGCTTTGAATTTTTCCATGATATCCTCACAGCCTAAAAATAAAATAGTGTCATGTGCAGGTGTCTTGACATGTGCACATGACACTATAATCGCTTGTGTGAGGATTGTCAACCCTTAATTTCCGTTTTCCTCCAGCAGGACGCGCAGTGCGCGCAGGGCGCTCTTCGTGCGCTCGAACGCCGCCTCGTCGGGACAGGAGAGCGTGTGCAGGTGGATGCCGTCGGTGAGACTGGACAGCGGCTCCGCCTTTTTGCAGCGCTCAATGAACTGGCTGACCTCGTAGCGGTTCGAAATTTGCAGCGGGCCGGTGAGCTGGCCGTAGATGGGGTGGTCGACGATGACGTCGATGACCGTACAGCCGTTGTCGACGATGGTGTTGAGCTCGGCTTCCATCTCCTGCGGCGTGTGCTTCACGGCGACACGGCGGAGGATGCCGCGCGCCTCCTTCGGCGTCACATAGCCGCGCGGAGTGGCGAGAATTTCCTCGCCCGAGGAGCGCAGCAGCGCGATATCGCCCACGATGATCTGGCGCGAGACGGAGAATTTTTCCGCCAGCGCAGAGGCGCTGACCGGCGCGTCCGCCGCGCGCAGCACGTCGGCAATGGCCTTTCGCCGCTCGTCAGAATGCATTCGCTCTTCCTCCCCTTTTCGCGCAAAAGCGCCAAATTTCGATTATGTTTCGTATTATCAAAATCAGAAATTACAGTTCGTTGTCGGATTTTGCCGATTTAATACTCAAAGCAGCTGCCGCCGACGAACTCTCGCACGATGGAGTCGCGCGGGACATAGTCCGTGCGCAGCGACGGCACGGAGTTGACAACGTCCATCAGGTCGCTCAGCCCGTGCTCAGCGATAAACTGATCGTCGAGCTGGCTGTAAAACTCGGGGATCTCCTTCAAATACCGCGCGAGGATGCACGGCTCGTAGTCGTGGAACGTGTCGATGTGGATGCTCGCGTTGGGCTTATTGGGCATGATGTAGTTCTGCTCGCCGCGATCGACGCTCTCGGCGCGCTCGACCGTCTGGCGCAGGGAATGGCCGCGGCCCTGATAGTCGCGGATCATGCGGCGCGCCACGCGCAGCTGCTCGGGACGAACGATGCGGTCCTTGTGCGTGATGATGCGCGTACGCGGGGCAACGTAAACGCCCGTAGCTTCGCTTCTGAGCTGGTCGAAAATCAGCGGGTTGAGCATGTGGATGCCCTCGGCGATGATGACGGCGTCCTTGTCGCCCTGCATGGGCTTGTAGCCGCCGACGCCGCCGGCTTTGAAGTCGTAGACCGGCAGCTCCACGAGCTCGCCGTCCATCAGGCGGTGGATATCCTCGATGAGTAAATCGCGGTTCACGCAGTAGGGCGACTCCCAGTCGCTCGCCTCGGGCGGGCGCTGATCAAGCGGCAGGAAAAAGTTATCCATGCTGAGCATGCAGACCTTGACGCCGAGGTTTTCGAGGTATTCGCGAAGGCGCATCGCCGTCGTCGTCTTGCCCGAACCGCTCGGGCCCGTCAGGCAGACGATGGGCTTTTGCCCCTTGTTCATTAAAATGCTCGCCGCGGCGGAGCTGATCTTGTCGTGAAAGACCTCCTCGCAGCGCAGGACGAAGCGGGTGTCGTCCTTCATGTTGGTCACAATGTTTTCAATGTCGATCACGCGCATGGCATGATAATCTCCTTACTTTTTGGATTCTGCCGTCATCTTCACGGCTGTTTCGAGCGCGATTTTCATCATGGCGGTGAAGCTCGTCTGCCGCGCCTCGGGCGAAAGCTCCTCGCCGGTGAGGATATTGTCGGAGATCGAGCAGAGGGAAAGTCCGCGCTTTTTCGTATAGGCGGCGTTGCAGTAGAGGGCGGCGGCCTCCATCTCGATGGCGAGCACGCCCATGTCCGCCCACTTGAGCGACGGGTTCGACGCGTCGTAGAACGTGTCGGACGAGTAGAGGTTGCCGACGTCCATGCGGACGCCGAGCTCCTTCGCCGATTCAACGGCGGCGGAGAGCAGCTGAAAGTCCGCGATGGGGGCAAATGTGCCGCCAAGTCCGTACTGCGCGGCGTAGTTCGAGTTGGTGCACGCACCCATGCCCGCGACCACGTCACCGAGCTTCAAGTCCTTTTGCAGCGCGCCCGCCGAACCCACTCGGATGATGCTCTCGACATCGTACTGCGTGAACAGCTCGTAGGAGTAGATACCGATGGACGGCATCCCCATGCCGCTGGCCATCACGCTGACGGGAACGCCCTTGTAGGTGCCTGTGTAGCCCTGCACGCCGCGGACGTTGTTGACGAGCTTTGGTTCATCTAAAAATGTTTCGGCGATGAATTTCGCGCGCAGCGGGTCGCCGGGCATCAGAACGGTCTTGGCGAAGTCGCCCTTTTTCGCGCTGTTATGCGGAGTCGGCATATTGAGCCCTCCCCTTTCTTAAAGTTCGCCCTTGGCCTCGAGCTCCTTGACGGCCTTGACGATGCGGGACGTGCCGAGGCGGTCGGCGCCGAGCTTGAGGAAATCTTCGGCGTCCTGCAGGCTCGCGATGCCGCCGGCGGCCTTGATCTTCTTGCCGTTGGTCATGTGGGCGGCCATGAGGGCGACATCCTCGCGGGTCGCGCCGCCGCCGGCAAAGCCCGTGGAGGTCTTGATATAGTCGGCGTGAGAATTGGAGACGACCTCGCAGAGCTTGATCTTCTCTTCGTCGGTGAGCAGGCAGGTCTCGATGATGACCTTTAAGATGTTGCCGTGGCAGGAGATTTTCACAGAGTTGATCTCCTGAAGGATCTTGTCGTACTGGCCCTCCTTGACCCAGCCGAGGTTGATGACCATGTCGATCTCGGTCGCGCCGTCGGCGACGGCGGACTCGGCCTCCATGCACTTGATGCCGCTGGGCGTGTAGCCGTTGGGGAAGCCGATGACCGTGCAGATGGGCAGCTGGCCGAAGCCATAGTGCTGCTGCTCGGCGACGTAGTGCGCGGCGTGATTCACATAGGTCTGCGGGATGCAGACGCTCGCGCAGCCGTATTTGATGCCGTCGTCACAGATCTGCTTGATGTCCTCCCAGGTGGCGGTCTGCTTGAGGAGGGTATGGTCAACGTGCTTGAGAATTTCCTTAACGTCCATGATATATTTCCTTTCTGTCGTTGAAAGCGTATTTGATCAAAAATCGTTTTATTTTAGCATGTTTCCGTGCTTTTGTCTACCGTTTCGGCAGGTCTCTTACAGTGCGCTGCCGAAATACTCCGTCATCGCGCGGATCAGGAATTCATAGTCCTGCACGCCCGCGGTCTCCCACGAAGAGTGCATCGCGAGCTGGGGCAGGCCGATGTCCACCGTGCTGACCGGCACGAGCGTATCGGAGATCGAACCGAGCGTCGAGCCGCCGGGAAGGTCGGAGCGGTTGGACATGACCTGCGTGGGAACGCCCGCGTTTTCGCACACGGCGCGGAAAATAGCGCAGGAGCGGCCATCGGTCGCGTAGCGCTGATTGGCGTTGAACTTGATGACGACGCCCTCGTTCATATACGGGCAGTTGTCGGGGTCGGCGTATTCACCGTGGTTGGGGTGCTGGGCGTGCGCGTTGTCCGCCGAGACGAGGAAGCTGCGCGCGAGCATCATCTGGAGCTCCTGCTCGTCCTTTCCGAGGCACAGGGCGATGCGGCGCAGCGTGTCGCGCAGGAACGTCGAGCCCGCACCCTGCTTGGTGGACGAGCCGACCTCTTCATTGTCGAAAATGCAGCAGACGGCGATATTTCCGCTCTCCTTCGCCGCAAGGAAGCCCTCGAGGCAGCCGCAGGCGCACTCGAGATCGTCGAGCTTGGGAGAAAGGATGTACTCCTCGTTCTCGCCAAGCAGCGTCCCCTCGCCGCGGCAGTAGAGGAACAGGTCGCTGCCGAGGATGTCGTTTTCTGCAACGTCCGCGGCTTTGGCGACGATGGGCAGGATGCCGCCGCTGTCTTTACCGCCGAGCAGCGGCAGCGTGTCGATATTCGCGAGGTACTTCATGCCGTCGTTCGCCGTGCGGTTCATGTGGATGGCGACATTGGGAATGACGAGCAGGTCGCGGTCGACGCTCACGAGTTTTTCGACGATCTCGCCGTTTGCGCGCACGAAGACGCGGCCCGCGACGGAGAGTGGGCGGTCGAACCACGTGGACATCAGCATGCCGCCGTATTTTTCGGTCGAGAGCTGGACATAATGCGCGCTGCGGCGGTCGGGATGCTCTTTTAAACGGAACGCTGGCGAGTCGGAGTGCGCCGCAGCCATGGCGAAGCCGCCGTCGATCATCTCCGGCACGCGGAAGGCGATGGTGCTCGAGCCGTTGCGGCGGACGAAATACTTCCCGCCGGGGGCTACCTCCCAGCGTTCGCGTTCGGAAAGCTCGGTATAGCCGTTTGCGAGGAGCTTTTGGCGGATGTTCTCGGTCACATGGTAGCAGGTGGGGCTATTTTTGATAAAATGCAGCAGTTCTCTTGCCGGTGCATGTTGCATGGTGATGTCCTCCACAGTTTATTTTCGTTTGGCGGTATTATAGCACACGTCATGCTTCTCGGCAAGCGGACACTCCCTCTGTGCCGCACAAAGCAGGGGCAGCATTTGTGCATTTGTCCATATTTGGTGGAATTATAGTTGATTCTTTTATCGAAATCCTTTATAATACAGTTGATTTCCGTCCCCCCTCCCGCATCGAGCGGGCTTTTGTTTGCGCTCTTAAGCCGGAAGGAGGCTATTTCTATGAACGAATCCTCTTCTCCCGCGCCAGCTCCGGTCTCACCGCTGTGGACGCGGGATTTCACTATCATCACATTGGGCAGCGTGATCTCGATGCTGGGCAATTCGATGTCCGGCTTCGCGCTGAGCCTGCTCGTACTGGATTACACGGGCTCGAACCTGCTCTATGCCATCTATATTGCGACATTTACGCTGCCGCAGATCGTCATGCCGATCTTCTCGGGCGCGATCCTCGACCGCTTTTCGCGCAAGAAGACGATCTACACGCTGGACTTCCTTTCCTCCGGGGTCTACCTTGTCGCTGCGCTGATCCTGAGCCGCGGCTGGTTCAGCTTTCCGATGCTCGCGCTCTTCTGCTTTATCATCGGCTCGATCAACAGCATCTACTATGTCGCCTACGACAGCTTCTATCCCCTGCTGATCTCTGAGGGGAACTACTCCAAGGCCTACTCCATCGCGAGCGTGCTGGAGACGCTCTCGGCGCTCATCATCCCGATCGCAACGTACTTTTATAATCTCTTCGGCATTGCGCCGCTGCTCGGCATCAACGCGCTGTGCTTCTTCATCGCCGCGACGGCGGAGACGCAGATCCGCGCCGAGGAACACTACATCGAAAAGCAGCGTGCCGCGCTCGCGCTCGAAGAGCAGCATTCCTCGGGCCGCCAGCTCCTGCGCGACATCAAAGAAGGCTTTCGCTATCTGATGGGTGAAAAGGGGCTTCTGCGCGTGGCCATCTATTTCACATTCAGCATGCTGGCCTCGGGCGCGTCGCAGGTCATCACGCTGCCGTACTTCAAGTCGACATTCGATAACGGCGAATACATCTATATGCTCGTCTGGGGCATGGCGATCTTCGGCCGCGCCATCGGCGGCGGCATCCATTATAAAATCAAGCTGCCTGTGCAGCATAAGTATTCCATTGCCCTGATGGTTTATGTCGTCATCTCGCTGTGTGAGGGCTTCTATCTCTACTGCCCGCTGCCGGTGATGATGGTCTCGTGCTTTTTAACGGGTATCCTCGGCGTGACGAGCTACACCATCCGCATCTCCGCCACGCAGAGCTACGTGCCCGACGAGAAAAAGGGCCGCTTCAACGGCGCGTTCAACATGCTCAACACCGTCGGCAGCTTCACGGGCAATCTGCTCGCGGGCGCGCTGGTGGCGTTTCTCCCCGTGCGCGGCGTGCTGACGGGCTTCATGCTCGTCACGGCGGCCGCGGCGGTCGTCGTCATTGGCGGCGGACGCAGGGACGTGTCCGCGATCTATAACCGGCAAGAATAAGAAATGTAACAATAAAAATTTGATGGAGGAAACAACATGAAATTTTCCGAAATGACCTACACCCGCCCCGATCCCGCGGCGAGCAAGCAGCGCCTTTCCGCGCTGACGGCGGAACTCAAGGCCGCCAAGAGCTATGAGGAAGCGCGCAAGGTGTTCCTTTTGCAGCAGGAGCTGATGAGCCACATCTCCACCGCCGCGACGCTCGCGAGCATCCGCCACTCGATCGACACGCGAGACAAATTCTACGACGGCGAGGAAAAATTCTGGAACAACTTCAACCCCGAGCTGGAGGAATACAATCAGGCGTGGACGGCAGCGATGCTCGAAAGCCCGTTCCGCGCGGACTTTGAGAAGGAATACGGCGATCTGATGTTCGTCAACGCCGAGATCGCGCTCAAGACCTTCTCCCCCGCCATCATTCCTGAATTGCAGCAGGAAAACGACCTGACGCAGGAGTATGAAAAGCTGCTCGCCTCGGCGCAGATCCCGTTCGAGGGCAAGGTCTACACCCTCTCGCAGCTCTCCCCGTTCAAGACCTGCGCTGACGATGAAAAGCGCCTTGCCGCGTGGAAGGCCGAGGGCCAGTGGTACAAGGACAACCAGGCGAAATTCGACGAGCTCTACGACAAGCTCGTGCATCTGCGCGACGCGATGGGCAAAAAGCTCGGCTACGAGGGCTATACCACACTCGGCTACTACCGCATGGGCCGCAACTGCTATACGAAAGACGATGTCGAGAAGTTCCGCGAGGCGGTCGTCAAGTATCTCGTCCCCGTGGCTGACAAGGTGTACCGCGAGCAGGCCAGGCGCCTGGGCAAGCAGTATCCGATGAGCTTTGCCGACAACGCGCTCGAATTCCGTTCCGGCAATCCCCGCCCCGCGGGCACGCCGGACGACATTCTCGCCCAGGGTATGAAGTTCTACAGCGAGCTTTCGCCCGAGACGAAGGAATTCTTCGAAACGATGCTGCGCGACGAGCTGCTCGACGTGCTCTCGACCGAGGGCAAGCAGGCGGGCGGCTACTGCACGAGCATCATGGACTATCAGGTGCCGTTCATCTTCGCCAACTTCAACGGCACGCAGCACGACGTCGAGGTCGTGACGCACGAGGCCGGTCACGCCTTCGAGGCCTGGACGAATCGCAAGCGCATCCCCATCGACTACATCTGGCCGAGCATGGAGGCCTGCGAGGTCCACTCGATGTCTATGGAATTCTTCGCCGAGCCATGGGCAGACGGCTTTTTTGGCTCCGACGCGAAAAAGTTCCTCTACAGCCACCTCTCCGGCGCGCTGACGTTCATCCCCTACGGCACGATGGTCGACCACTTCCAGCACATCGTGTATGAAAAGCCCGAAATGACGCCCGCCGAGCGCCACGCCGCGTGGAAGGAGCTGCTCGGCGTCTACATGCCGTGGATGAAGCTCGACGGCGAGATCCCGTTCTACTCCGAGGGCATGGGCTGGCAGCGCCAGCACCACATCTATTCGAGCCCCTTCTATTATATTGACTACTGCCTTGCCCAGACCGTGGCGCTCGAATTCTGGGCGATGATCCGCAAGGACGTGGGGAACGCCTGGCAGCACTACATGGCCTACACCGTGCAGGGCGGCAGCCGGACGTTCACCGACCTTCTCAAAAACGCCGGCCTTGAGAGTCCGTTTGACGAAGCGTGCCTTCGCGGCGTGTGCGCCGAGGCGGAGAAGGCGCTCGCGGACTTTGACCTCACGGGCATCGAATAATGGGCGAACAGCACAAAAAGCACAGCCGCCGCGAGCACCTGAACGACTTTCATCTGAACGTCGCGGGCGAATATGTTTACGACGGGGCACTCTACGCCTGCCAAAACGATGATGCAAAGCAGCGCAGATCTAAGCGCGCCGTGTGGGGAATGGCAGCCATTCTGACCGTTGCGGTCGCCGCGGGCGGGTGCATTCCTGCGCCGGGGATGCAGAACTGTTTTTACGTTCTGCTCCCCTACCTCGGCGAGTTTCTGGGCGCGGCGAGCGTCATCTGGGCGCTTGCAAAGCTCGGAACGGACTGGAGCACGGTGCGCGAGTACAACTACAAAAAAAGCGTGGCCGTTCTGCCCGTGCGAACGGCGGTCACGGCGGTCTTTTCTCTTCTCGGCATCGTGTGCGAATTGATCTTCTTTTTCGTCAATGACCACGCAGGACAGACGTTTTTCGCGCTGCTCTATGTCCTGCTGAAGCTGATAGCCCTACTGAGTGTCCTTGTTCTGCGCGCCGAAATTATGCAGGCAGAATGGGACAAATTGCCTAAAAAAAATAACTTCTAAGATTTTACTCTGTACAATGTGCATCCTTTCATGCTATAATCAAAAAAATTCTACGCGCTGTTTTTCGGCGCACAGATGTCCATAGGAGGCGCACTTCCCTTTCCGCGCGTGTATACGCGCGGGCACCTTACTTTGTGCTGCACGGGGCGACCCGTTTTAGCAAAAATTTATAAAGGAGTAGATTCAATGAAAAGAACACTTGCACTGATCCTTTCTCTGGTCATGTGTCTTGGTCTTCTGGCCGGCTGCGGCGACAAGAAGACGGACGACGGCCAGACCGACGGCAAGACGCTTGTTGTCGGCACGCAGAACTTCGACGGTAAGTTCTCCCCCTTCTTCTATACCAATGACTATGAAAACCAGGTCATGGGTATGGTCTTCGACGGTCTGTTTCTCGTCGACCGCGAGGGCTCTGTCGTCCTCAAGGGCATCGAGGGCGACGTCCGTCCCTACAACGGCACCGACTATACTTACAAGGGCATTGCCGACTGCGACATCGTTGAAAACAGCGACGGCACGGTCGACTACAACATCACCCTGAAAGAGGGCGTCAAGTTCTCCGACGGTGAGGAAATGACCATCGACGATGTCATCTTCTCTTACTATGTCCTGCTTGACCCCGCTTATGACGGCGTTTCCACGCTGTACTCCCTGCCCATCAAGGGTCTGGAAGCCTATCGCAGCGGTATGGACACTGTGCAGAACCTGATCCTCGCCGCCGGTCCTGACGCCTACGCCGCCAACGACTTCTACACCGAAGAGCAGTACAACGCTTACTGGGCCGCCTTCAACGCCGCCGGCGTGAAGTTCGCCCAGGAGATCCTTGACTACGTGGTCGCCTCCGGTTCCGCCACCGCTGATGACTCCGTCGCCGCGCAGGCTGGCAACTGGGGCTTCGATCTCGCCGATGACGCGACCGTCGAAGACTTCTGGGCTGCCATCGTTGCTAAGTACGGCTACGACATCTCCGATGACGGCATCAACGCCGAGACCGCCGGCACCAGCATCTCCTCCTTCCTCGAGGCTGAGCTGGGCGACGCCTACACCGACTATACCGTCGCCGTCCAGACCGGCGAGTCCGCTCCCAACGTTGCCGGTATCGTCAAGACCGGTGACTACTCCATGACCGTCACCCTCACCGAGGTCAACGCCACCGCCATCTATCAGCTCCCCGTCACCGTGTGCCCCATGCACTACTATGGCGAGACTGACAAGTATGACTACGACAACAACATGTTCGGCTTTGTCAAGGGCGATCTGTCCCACGTCAAGTCCGTGACCTCCACCCCCATCGGCTCCGGCCCGTACACCTTCGAGAGCTGGTCCAACGGCGCTGTCACCCTGCAGAAGAACCCGACCTACTGGAAGGGCGAGCCCAAGATCGACACTGTCATCTGGCGCGAGATGACGGACGAAGATAAGATCCCCGGCGTTGTCTCCGGCACGATCGACGTAACTGACCCCTCCTACTCCAAGGAAGCTGCCGAGCAGATCAAAGAAGCCAACTCTAACGGCGAGATCTCCGGCGATACCATCCAGACCGACCTCGTTGCCAACCTCGGCTACGGCTATGTCGGCTTCAACGCCAACCGCGTGAAGGTCGGCGACGGCAACGGCGGTGATGAGGCCTCCAAGGATCTGCGTAAGGCCATCGCCACGGTTATCGCCGTTTACCGCGATGTCGCTGTCGACTCCTACTACGGTGAGTTCGCCAACGTCATCAACTACCCCATCTCCGACACCTCCTGGGCCGCTCCGCGCGTTACCGATGAGGGCTACAAGGTCGCCTTCTCCGTTGACGTCAACGGCAACGACATCTACACCGAAGGCATGAGCGCCGACGACAAGTACGCCGCCGCCAAGCAGGCCGCTCTCGGCTACTTCGAGGCTGCCGGCTACACCGTCGCTGACGGCAAGGTCACCGCTGCTCCCGCCGGCGGCCGCATGGACGCTGAAGTCATGGTTGGCGGCAGCGGCAAGGGCGACCACCCCTCCTTCATGGCTCTGACCCTCGCGTCCGACGCTCTCAAGGAGATCGGCTTCAACCTGATCGTCTCCGATATGTCCAACTTCGCCGAGATGACCAATGCGATCAACGCCGGTACTGCCGACATGTTCGCCATGGCATGGCAGGCCACGCCCGACCCGGATATGTTCCAGATCTATCACAGCAAGGGCGGCTCCAACGAGAAGTCCTACTGGATCAAGGATGCCGACCTCGATGAGCTCATCATGATGGCTCGTCAGTCCACCGACCAGACCTACCGCAAGACCCTGTATAAGCAGTGCCTTGACATCGTGGCCGACTGGGCGGTCGAGATCCCCATCTATCAGCGCCAGAACTGCGTGATCTTCTCCGCCAAGCGTGTCAACCTCGACACCGTGACGCCTGATATCACGACCTACTGGACCTGGTACAACGACATTGAGCTGCTCGACCTGCAGTAAGCTCCGTCGCTGCACAAAAACATTACTTAGGCGCATGGCTACCCTGCGGCTTCTGCCGCGGGGTAGCCTGCCCCAGGCACATCTGCCTATGATCCAAATGCCCCGGTGCATCGGAGCATTTGGCTGATATGCAGAGAGAGACATATCAAACCCGAAACGGCGACAAGACCCCGGGCGCGGGGCGGCCGTTATCAAAAAACGGAGGGATTCTATGCGCAAATATCTGGTAAAACGCCTGCTGCTGTCGGTGGTGATCCTCTTTTTTGTGACATTCATCATCTACCTGCTTATGCGCTGCATGCCCAGCTCCTACGTGGAGAATATGGCGCGGCAGCTCTCGCAGGCTCCCGGCTCCAAGCCCTATGAGGAGTGGCTGGCACAGCTCAACGCACAATACGGTCTGGACCTGGGCCTCATCCCCGGCTTTTTCGTCCAGCTCAAGAACCTGTGCACCGGCAACTTCGGCGACAGCTGGAAGTATACCGTGCCCGTCATCCAGAAGTTCAACGAGGTCATCTGGGTCTCGTTCATCATGGGCGCTATCTCGCTCGTGTTCGAGCTTCTCATCGCGGTGCCGCTCGGCATCGTGGCTGCCACCAAGCAGTACAGCGTGACTGACTACACCGTCACGACGGTCGCACTGCTGGGTATGTCGCTGCCGACGTTCTTCTTCGCGACGCTCTTAAAGCTCATCTTCTGCATCAAGCTCGGCTGGTTCGACCTCGTCGGCCTCACAGGACGTGACTTCAACTCCCTCAGCCAGTTTGGTCAGATCCTCGATATGGCAAAGCATCTGGTGCTGCCCATCGTGACGCTGGTGTTCATCTCCATCGGCCCGTGGATGCGCTATGTGCGCACGAACATGCTCGAGGTGCTCAACGCCGACTACATCCGCACCGCCCGCGCCAAGGGTCTTTCCGAGCATAAGGTCATCTATCACCACGCCTTCCGCAACACGCTCATCCCGCTCGTGACGTTCATCGGCGGCTCGCTGCCCGGCCTTTTTGCCGGCGCGCTGATCACAGAGACGCTGTTCGCCATCCCCGGCATCGGCTTCACCTCGTACAATGCGATGGTCGCGGGCGATATCCCCTTCTCCATGTTCTACATGACGTTCCTGGCGATCCTGACCCTGCTGGGCAACCTGATCTCCGACATCCTGTACGCGGTGGTCGACCCCCGCGTGCGCATCGCGTAAGAAAGGAGGCGCTAATCCATGTCTGAAGAAAAGAAGATCAACGATCAGCAGGAGAGCGGCTCCCCCGAGCAGCTTTCCCTCAACGACGACCGCCGCGTCAAGGTCCTTTCCCCGGGCACGCTGGTCGCCAAGCGCTTTTTCCGCAACCGCCTCGCGGTCGTGGGTCTGACGATCCTCGCCGTGATGTTCATTTTCTCCTTCATCGGCGGCCTCATCAGCCCCTACGGGCAGGACGAGGTCTTCTACCGCGACGATATCCAGCTCAAGGAATACGCCGCCATGAGCGAGAACACCGAGTACCGCTATCTCGTGGCCGACGGCCAGGAGTTCGGCACGATCCTCCAGGCGCAGCTCACGCTGCACATGGGCAAGGACGACAGCTTCTCCTACAAGGGCGTCACCTACGACGTGACCGAGGAGGGCGACTCACTCTACTCCGTCTCGAGCGGCGGCAGACTCCTTGCCATCGCCTATAAGGACATCATCAGCTCGAGCGACCCCAGCCAGAAGTTCGGCTTCAACTTCAGCTTCAACGCCCTCAAGGCGCACGCCAACGGCGAAGCGGAGTTTACGGCCAGCGGCAAGACCTATACGCTTGATGAAGACAGCGTCATGCTGAATGGCGAGGAGATCGCCTACATCAGCCGCTTTGTCATCCAGTCCAAGGTCAGCGGCACGGTCATCACCAAGGACTTCAAAGAGCGCGTGCAGCAGGCCGTCGAAAACGGTGAGACCGAGTACACCTATGTGAACGACGCCGGTCAGGAGCGCGAGATCAAGCTCGAATACAATCCCGCCAAGTACCAGTGGTCGATCAAGGAGGGCACGTCCACCCGCGTGTTCGACGCCTATTCCTTCCCCGACTCCGCGCACTGGCTCGGTACGGATAAAAACGGTATGGATATGCTCACCCGCCTGATGTACGGCGGCCGCGTGTCGCTGATGATCGGCTTCATCGTCGTCATCATCTCTGCGGCGCTCGGCGTGGTGCTCGGCGGCGTCTCCGGCTACTTCGGCGGCTGGGTCGATAACCTCATCATGCGTATCGTCGATATCTTCTACTGCATCCCCTCCACCCCGCTCATCATCATTCTGGGCGCAGCGATGGACGGCATGCGCGTCGACCCGCAGATCCGAATGCTCTACTTAATGTTGATCTTGGGCTTCCTCGGCTGGCCGGGTATCGCCCGTCTCGTCCGCGGCCAGATCCTCTCTCTGCGCGAGCAGGAGTTCATGACCGCGACGGAGGCCTGCGGCATCAGCGTTTCGCGCCGCATCTTCCGCCACCTGATCCCCAACGTCATCCCGCAGCTCATCGTCAACTGCACGATGAGCCTCGGCTCCACCATCATCACCGAGGCAACGCTCAGCTTCCTCGGCCTCGGCGTCAAGTTCCCGTTCGCCTCCTGGGGCAACATCATGAACGACGTTTCCAACTCTTACGTCCTCACGAGCTACTGGTTCATCTGGATCCCCGCCGGCATCTGCCTGATGCTGACGGTCCTCGGCTTCAACTTCGTCGGCGACGGTCTGCGCGACGCGTTCGACCCGAAGATGAAGCGCTGAGAAAGGAGGGAATTTGAATGGCTAAGAAGCATAATGACGGCTATCTTTCCGCAAAGGAATCCCGCCGCATTTCCAAAGAAAACCGCAAGATCACAAATGCGCTCGAAAAGAAGCGCAAGCGCAAGAACGTTCCCGAATCCGAGTATCTGACCGAGATGCACGACCCCAACAACGCGGTCGAATTCGACAATCTGCACACCTACTTTTTCACCGACACGGGCGTTGTCAAGTCGGTCGACGGCGTCACGTTCTCCGTGCCCATCGGCAAGACTGTCGGCGTCGTCGGCGAGTCCGGCTGCGGCAAATCGGTCACGAGTTTGTCGCTCATGCAGCTTTTGCAGCGCCCGCAGGGCCAGGTCGTGGAGGGCGAAATTCGCCTGAACCTCGGCAGCAAGGCCTACGACGTCACGAAGGCGCCTGACAGCGTCATGCAGCACTTACGCGGCAACTACATCTCTATGATCTTTCAGGAGCCAATGACCGCGCTGAACCCCGTGTTCCGCATCGGCGACCAGGTCGACGAGGTGCTGGCCCTGCACAACGAAAAGGGCCACGACGAAGCGCAGATCAAGGCGCGCACCATTGAACTCCTTGAAATGGTCGGCATTGCCAACAGCGAGGGCGTTTACAAGATGTTCCCGCACGAGCTCTCCGGCGGTATGCGCCAGCGCGTCATGATCGCCATGGCGCTTGCGTGCAGCCCGAAGCTCATCATCGCCGACGAGCCCACCACGGCGCTCGACGTGACGATCCAGGCGCAGATCCTCGACCTTCTGCGCAATCTGAAGGATCAGATCAATTCCTCGATCATGTTCATCACGCACGACCTCGGCGTCATCGCCGAAATGGCGGACTATGTGGTCGTCATGTACGCTGGCCGCATCGTCGAGCAGGGCACGGCGGAGGAGATCTTCTCCCATCCCGCGCACCCCTACACCATCGGCCTGATGGCCTCCAAGCCGGTCGTGGGCCGTCAGGTCGAAAAGCTCTACTCCATCCCCGGCAAGGTGCCGAACCCCATCAACATGCCGAACTACTGCTATTTCAAGGACCGCTGCGAAATGTGCGTGAACGGCTGCGAGGGCGACTACCCGTGCGAGGTGAGCATCTCGCCGACGCACAAGGTGAGCTGCTACCGCTACTACGATGGCAAGCGTCCCGACCTTGAGGAGGTCGTGGAAGAAGAGCTGGCCGAGGGCAAGGAAAACGGAAAGGAGGGTGAATAAGATGCCGTTTTGGAAAGCCGGTAAGAACGACGATCAGGTCCTCGATGAACTGAAGGAAACGCAGAAGCAGAATGCCGATGAATTTGTCAAGAAGCAGGAGCACGCCGATGAGGCGCAGAAGTCCTCACTCATCATCGACAACAATTTCACCCCCGTGGAATATGACCCGCAGTACATTCTGCAGGTCAATCACCTCAAAAAATACTTCCCGATCAAGGGCGGTATGGTGTCGAAGACGGTCGGCTATGTCAAGGCCGTCGACGGCGTCACGTTCAACTTAAAGCGCGGCACGACGATGGGCCTTGTCGGTGAGTCCGGCTGCGGCAAGACGACCACGGGCCGCACGATCCTGCGCCTGTATGACTCCAAGTCCGGCGGTCAGGTGCTCTTCAACGGACAGGAGGTCTACGACCTCTCCCACAAGGAGCTGCGCGCCCTGCGCACGAAGATGCAGATCATCTTCCAGGACCCGTTCTCCTCGCTCTCCCCGCGTATGCCGGTCGGCGAGATCATCGGCGAGGCCGTGCGCGAGCACAACCTTGTCCCGAAGGCGGAATTTGACGATTATATCGACCAGGTCATGGACAACTGCGGCTTACAGCCGTTCCACAAGGACCGCTACCCGCACGAGTTCTCCGGCGGCCAGCGCCAGCGTATCTGCATCGCGCGTGCGCTCGCGCTCAACCCCGAGTTCATCGTCTGCGACGAGCCGGTCTCCGCACTCGACGTGTCCATCCAGGCGCAGATCATCAACCTGCTGAACGAATTGCAGGATAAATACAAGCTGACGTACCTCTTCATCAGCCACGACCTCTCCGTTGTCGAGCACATCTCCGACACCGTCGGCGTCATGTACCTCGGCAACCTTGTGGAGTACGGCGCGAAGGAAGATATCTTCCGCAACCCGCTCCACCCCTACACAAAGGCGCTCTTCTCCGCCATCCCCATCCCCGACCCGAAGGTGAAGATGAACCGCATCGTGCTCGAGGGCTCCATCCCCTCCCCTGCCAATCCGCCCAAGGGCTGCAAATTCCACACCCGCTGCGCCAACTGCATGGCCTGCTGCAGGGAGGAAGCACCCGTCCAGCGCGAGATCGAGCCGGGCCACTTCGTGTGCTGCCACCTGTACGATAAGTGATGAAGAAGGACGACTTCTACGAGGAGGACGACGGCCGCACGATCGCCGACATGAGCGGCATCGAACGCCAGCCGACCTTTCTCCCACACTTTCACCGCAAGCGCAGCGACTTTTCCGCGCCCGACGCGCCCCGTGCGAACGACCGCCCGTGGGAAAGCGCTGCCGGTGAGCTGACGCGCGAGGAGCGCAATGCCGCCATCCGCGGCGCGCTCAAGGCGGGACTGCTGATCGCAGGTGTGTATATCCTCGCCGCTGCGGCGCTAATCGTCGCGATGCAGCTGCTCTGGTCTTAAATATGGAAAAAGGAAGACTCTTTCGAGTCTTCCTTTTTTATTTTTCTGCACGGCCAACGACAAATAGCTTTCTTTTCTTCGGATTTCAGATTGTTTTCATCTTTATTCTATGATATACTAGGTAAGTTGTTTGTCATAAAAAGAGAGGAGATTCTTCATGGATCATAAAAGAGGTTCCTTTTCCGGCAAGATTGGCTTTGTCCTTTCGGCTGCGGGCGCGTCCGTCGGCCTCGGAAACATCTGGCGCTTTCCTTATCTGGCCGCCAAATACGGCGGTGCTATTTTCCTGCTGGTATACATCATTCTGGCGATGACCTTCGGCTACACGATGATCATTGCGGAGACTTCGATCGGCCGCATGACCGGCAAGAGCCCTGTCGGCGCTTACAAGTCCTTCAGCGATAAGCCTGCGCTGCGCGTGGGCGGCTGGATCAACGCCATCATTCCGATTCTGATCGTCCCCTACTACTCCGTCATCGGCGGCTGGGTCATCAAATATCTGGCGGAATACCTGATGGGCAAGGCGCACCTCGTCGCGGAGGACGGCTATTTTTCGGCTTTTATTCTAAATTTCTTACAAATTCTTTCCAATATTTAGGAGTTATCTCTTGAACAGTATTCTTTCTTTGCAATAAATTGTTTTCTTGAATAGAATGTAGATTACCCTTAAATATGCTAGGGTCTAATTTTTTTCTTTCAGCTCTTCTTTTCGCATTAATCGCCCTGAATGTATTGTCAATTTCTTTCTTTTGCCAAACAGTAGTAGCAACACCTGCTTTTGTAGTATATGGCATTTCAGCGCCTTTTCTAAGAAAACGCTCTAACTTTGCCATTTCTCTATTAAATTCTCTTCTTGTACCGCTTCTTAATTCTTCTGATAATTCTTTTACATTTATTCTTTCAGGTAAATTTTCTGCCCAATCAGGATGCGCTTTCATAACTCTTGTTATCTTTGCGTTGAATCTTCTTGCAATATTGGTAACTGCTTTTTGGTCAATTGATCTCCAACGAATCTTATTTGATTCGGCCATTCTAAAATCTCTCCTTTTTCATTCATTATTAAAAATCCTCTTTTTTCTATTTTCCTATATAAGACAACATCGCTTAAATTATAATTATCAATAGCCATATTAAAACGATTAGAAAGAGAATCACTTATTCTTTTTCTATTCTCTATGATCTTATCTCTAAATTTTTTCATATTAAGCTCAGAACTAAAATAAAATGTATTAACCCCTGTATCAAATTTAAATATCGTTTCTTTAATATCATGGTATATTTTCAAAGTTCATGCCTTCTTTCACAGATTTATTGAACGACAATGGATATAAGTTATCTTATATCCATTGTCATCATATTGAACTTATTAATTATTCTTCATCAGAACAATCAAGCTCAACTAAAAAACTAAGTAGCCTTTCTATCTTCTCATCAGGAATTGAGAATGCAAAATTTACGTCATCATTTGTAATAATTTTAGCATTAGGATATCGTTTCTTTAATTCTTTATTGTATTCTCTTACACTGACTTTTCCATATTTAAAATCAGAAAAAATAAGTTCAAGGTTGTTATCAGTTTCATTATACCCTCTAAAATTTTTACCCTTAATGTTAATAATCATTTCTTTACCTCCATTATATCGTTAAAGTCAAAATTTTATTCTTTTCTCTAGTAACCTGAATTACTTTTACAGGGATAGGGGTTTCCCAAGTTGGAACACCATATACTTGAAAAAGTTTTTTAACAGAGGAGTAAATTCCATAGGATACCGATTGATATCCAATACCATCTTTATCAACTAGCACAATTCTAGGACAAATATTAACTTCACCTGTCTCTTTATTTGTTAATGACACCCCCTCACAAAAAACATCAGTTACCAAAATTGTTTGATTAATACAATCTGACAAATGCTTTTCTGGTGAATTCATAATTCTAAACAATTTTGCTTTTTCTTCTGGAGTATTCGCCTTCAAACTACAAAACATATCGTTAGATTGCGATAACTCCTCTCCGATTACATTTGACTGACGCTCAACCATTTCATTCATTTCGTTTTCCTCCAAAAAATTTTTTATTTAACAACGTCTAAGACGTTATTAACAATTTCATGCCATATTTGGCAATATTCAACTTTAAGAAACATACTTCCATCTAAATCAGAAATACATGGGATCGCACTTAAAATATCTTTTTCGTATATATAATATTCTGTTTCGTCGTTTTTCACATGATAACAATCGATTAATTTTATAAGAATTTTTTGCCAATTCACTTCAATATCATTCATAAGATCGTATAATTCATAAGGTGAAATGGCTTTCTTTCCTAACTCTTGAAAAATTTGAACTATTTTTTCTTCCATCTGATTCACCACCATTAATATTATCGTTCATCTAAATTATGACTCTGCCGAGACTTATACATATCAGGCAGAAATTCATAGTTAAGCATGAGAAATCTTTTACCGTAACATATTTCTACCAATAGACAGGATCAATAATATCAAGATAAGGAACACTAAAATCATGTAATTCATAAGGTAAAATTACCACCTTTCCTAACATTTGAAGAATTATTACTATTTTTCCTATACGCTTGTTCTGATTGAAGGGACAAATCTTTAAGAGTATACAATAAATCATAAAACCTTGTAATAACATAATTTACATCTTTTAATTGCTTCGCTTTTTTACGTTTCAAAACTTCACCCCCTATCAATATTATCACTTGATATAAATTTATAATTTGGGTCTAATTTTGCATTAAATACAACTCTATCACTTTCGTTATTTATTATCACTTCAAATTTAACCGATTTGTTAAGTGATGCGAGCGCTTTTTCACTGCTCGATGCAGTGAATGTCTCAAGTAGCTTACCATTGTAATATAAATATATCTCGCTCATGCCTAATTCTCCTTCTTTCTCCTCCCAATCATTTTGATCAGGAGGAGAATATATTCTATTTGACAAATACTATCCTATTGTGTATTCTTTTGAACTTCCAGTTGGAGAACTTGCAAATATCCCCCTCGTCCATAATGTCTAAGAGTTGCCTTACTTTAGTGATTTCCTTTTCTATTTGATCGCGTCCTGTGTAAATGATAATACCTGATAAGCTTATATACCAATACCCACTAATATCGTTAATTATCTTCCATGTATAACGACCATTTTCTTTTATAACTTCACCATTAAAGAATCCTTTTGAACAAGAATTAATGATTTCATCAAAACATCCATCTAAAACTCCATGCCCTTGTATAAAATCTCCATGCTCCATAAAGAACCTTTTAATAGCTGTTTCATAATGAATACACTTTATAG
>OGMF01001810.1_pt1 | contig 19720 bp, 20 predicted proteins | sample 1572921 | NCBI WGS metagenome assembly OGMF01 (sample SAMEA2581919, study PRJEB24529) | metagenome | biome: Human gut stool | place: China | collected 2011 | reverse complement strand
TCTTGACCGCAATGATGACGCGGACCTTTTTTCCGGCAGCGCAGCCGAAATTATCGTACCAGCCGGTCAGCTGGTAGCCGTCCGCATCCACCTGAGCCAGCTTGGTGGGGTAATACTGGCCCTTGTACCACAGGTAGACCTGCACATTGTCTGCCATCTCATAGCGTTCACTGCCCGAGAGCACCGAGGCCGCGCCGACCTTGTCGATCTTCAGGGGCATCAGCTGCATCATGGCCTTGACAGAGCCGGTGGTCTCCCGCCGCACGGCAATGCCGCCCGCCAGCACCGGATATTTGATGGCTGTGGTGTAGCTGGCCGCCGCGCCGTTGACGTAGCAGATATAGGTTGCACCGCCGCCGATGTAGTTGAAGATCTGCTTGAAGGGGGTGCCCGTGATCTCCGCGATCTGCTGGAAGCCAATGCTCATCAGGGAGCCGGTGTTGCTGGTCAGCTTCTGCCAGGCCGTGCTCAGGATATCGCCCGAAACGATGCCCCACAGGATCTCGCTGGTGGTGGGCACCAGCAGGTTGGACAGGCGGTCTGCCGCCGTGGTACCCGAGGTAGAGCCGGAGCCGTCAGTGCCGCCCGTGGTCGATCCGGTGGTGGTGCCTGTCGTGGTCGTGGTGCCGGAAGCGGAATCTCCCGCCGCAATGCCGGTGACGAGGCTCTTCAGGTCAGAATAATTCATGGCCAGATTTTTCACATCGTCCAGCACGCCGTAGCTCCACAGGTCGCCGGTCACATCGTTCAGGATGAGCCGGTCGATCTGTCCGGCATCGTTGACGGTATAGTAGCGGACATCGAGGTCACTCAGTGTTACCCCCGATAGGCGGCTGGGACGAACCGTCCCAGCCACACCCTCCGAAGTTGTATCCAGAATCTCTACATCGTCGGCCAGGGCGGCAGCGCCCAGCGCAGTGGCGTTGGCATTGATGGTGCCGTTGACACAGCGGTCCTCGATGTGCTCCACGCTCTCCCCCTCCGGGGTGACCTTGATCTCTACCAGCCACCCCTGCGGAAAGTTCAGGCTCTTGTCCACGTTCACAGTGCGGGCAATGCCATCGGTGCACATGACGGAGACTTTCTGCAGAACATCCGCGCCGTTCTCTTCCACCAGACTGCGGGTGGCGGTCTGCACGACACCGTAAAACACACTGTCGGCTTCCTCGCCGGTCACGATCCCGGCAGCCTCATTGTTCATGCCCAGCAGCAGGGTGACGACCTCGCCCACGCCGCCGCCGTTGAGGGAGGACACCTGGGAGGCCACCGCAGAGGAACCCAGCGTATAGCTGGTGCCTGCCACCGTTACACTGGTGGGGGCGCTGGCACTGGGCGAAACTGCCGTGATGCGGCCAGCGGCGCGGCGGGTGTAGACCCACAATGTCTGTAAACTTTCGCTGTAATAATACACATCGTATTTGTTCAGTTCCGCAGATTCCGACGCTTTATCGTTGCGGTAGACCATCTTGGGAACAAAGGGCAGCTGGACCGTATCGCCCGCCACAAAAGGGCCCTTCAGGCTCTTGAGCATGACGCTGGAGGTATCCACCTGGCCATTGGAGACCGTGAAGCCCAGGCTGCTGCCGTAGGCACTGCCGCTGGCGGCGTTGGCTGTCAGGGCGTTGTAGAACAGCAGGGCGCACTCCTCGTAGTTGAGCACCTCGCCCTGGCTGCGGTCCACCTGATTGCGCAGGCCCAGCTCACTGGCCTTGTTCAGCTGTGCGTTGGGGAAGGAGCCGCTCAGGTCGGTCATCTTATAGCCCATCAGCTTGAGGATGGCCGTGACCGCTTCTTCCAGCGTCACGGCATTGTCGGGCCGGAAAGAGCCGTCGGTGTAGCCGTTCATCCAGCCGTTCTGCACCGCAATGCGGACATAGGGGGCATAGGGCGAAGTGCCGGGCAGGTCGGTGAACAGGGTGCCCACCGTGCCCTGAGAGCCCACGCTCTCGCGGTAGGTGGAGTAGGACACCAGCATCCGGGCCAGTGCACCGCGGGTGACCACAGCGTTCAGAGCAGCCTGCTGGCTGCTGTCCATCGCGTTCAGCGTGATGGACAGCTGGACCGCCGTGTTTGCGTTGCCCGCTGCCGATGCCGGCAGCACCAGCATCGACACGGCAATGCTCACCGCCAGCAGAAATGCAAGGATTCGCTTTTTCATGGAAGATCCTCCTTAAAATAGTTTCTAATGTATTCCGGGTTGCGGCTCCCAGCGTCTGCTTCGTGCAAAGCCTTGCACTTGCATCCTGCTGGCCGCGGCCCCAACAACTCCTCCCTTCATCCGCCACTGGCGGCGGTCGTCGTTGTTGCCCCTATTAGGGGAGCTCCGCAAGGCGCTGGCAAAGCCAGACCGAAGCGGTAAGAGGTTTAATCATATCTCAGCGCTTCAATGGGGTTGAGCCTTGCGGCGCGCTTGGCGGGCAGATAGCCGAACAGCACGCCGATGCCCACCGAGATGCCAAAGGCCACCACGATGGAGTTGAACGAGGGGCTGACGGTCACATCAATGTCGCTGGAGATCATGGGCAGAATGCGGTTTGCCGCCATAGACACGATATAGCCAAGGACGATGCCCAGCACGCCGCCCAGTGCGGAGGTGGTGGCGGCTTCCACCACAAACTGCGACAGGATCACCCGCTCCTTGGCACCCAGTGCCTTGCGGATGCCGATCTCCCGGGTGCGCTCGGTCACCGACACCAGCATGATGTTCATAATGCCGATGCCGCCCACCAGCAGTGAGATGCTGGCAATGCCGGTAAGGATGATGATGACCATGTTGATCATCTCGTTCATCTCCTCCAGCCACTCGCTGGCGCTGTAGATGTAGTAAGCGTTGTCGCTCTTGAGCAGGTCGTGCAGACCGCTTTCCACCACCGCCTTGGCTTCGTTGGCGCGGCTCTCGTCCTTCATAATTGCAACAAAGTTCTTGGCGCTGGACTGGTTGGAGAGCCGCATGGCCGTGGTGTAGGGCAGATAGATGCAGTCATCGTCGGAGCCCTGCTGCAGGTTCTTGTCCGTCACCTTGGCGTTCAGCACGCCCACGATCCGGAACTTGTAGGCCCCCAGCTTGATGGTCTGGCCCACCGCGTTGCCGCCGTAGGCCGCCCGGTTGAGGTAATCGCCAATGATGCAGACCTGCTTGTTGTCCTTGATGTCCATGTACTGCAGGCCGCGCCCCTGGGCGAGGGTATAGTTTTTCATCTCGGCGTAGTGCTCGTCCACACCGTAAACGCTGGTGCCGTAGCGGTAGGTCGTGGTGCCCACCTTGGGGGTGTTGTTGCTGAAATCGATCTGGGGCGAGACTGCGGAGATGAGCTCCTTGTTCTTATCCGCGATCTTATACACATCCTCCACCGAGGCAGTGCGGGAGCCGTAGCCCCAGACCTGAATGGACAGGGCGTTCGTGCCCAGTGCTGAAAAGCTGTCCCGCATACTCTGGGTCATGCCGTTGCCCAGGCCCACGATAACGATGACCGCCATGACACCGATGATGATGCCCAGCATGGTCAAAAAGGTGCGGAGCTTGTTGCTCCACACGTTCTGGAGGGCCTGACGGAAGGTCTCAATGATCATTTGTTCCCCTCCTGTTCTGCCGGTTCAAAGTTCAGCGTCGGCTGGACGATGGCTTCCGGCGCGCGGGAGTCGCCATCGTAGACCACCTGACCATCCTCCAGCCGGATGATGCGGTCGGCCTGCACGGCAATAGAGTTGTCATGGGTGATGAGCACCACCGTATGGCCCTGCCCATGCAGATCCTGCAGCATTCCCAGCACCTCGCGGCCGGTGTGGCTGTCCAGCGCGCCGGTGGGCTCATCAGCCAGAATGATCGCCGGGTTGCGCACCAGCGCCCGCGCGATGGATACGCGCTGCTGCTGGCCGCCCGAAAGCTGGTTGGGCTTGTTTTTCAGCTTATCGCCCAGCCCCACCTGCTCCAGCACCTCGCGGGCCCGGCGGTGGCGCTCGGCGCGGGGGATGCCCGCATAGACCAGCGGCACCTCCACGTTTTCCAGTAAGTTTAATTTGGGCAGAAGATTATACTGCTGGAAGATGAACCCCAGCATCTCGTTGCGGATGGAGGCCAGCTCGTTCCGGCTCATCTTGCCCACATCCCGGCCGTTCAGCCGGTAGGTGCCCGCCGTGGGCACATCCAGGCAGCCGATGATGTTCATGCAGGTGGACTTGCCGGAGCCGGACTGGCCCACAATGGCAACAAACTCGCCTTTTTCTATTTTCATGGTGATGTGGTCGGCAGCTTTTACCGTGGTGTCGCCCATCTGGTAATACTTGCAGACCGCATCAAATTCGATCAGAGCACTCATTCCATCCTCCCATCAGAAGATCATCATGCCGCTGCCATCGTCATAGTAGCTGTCGCTGCTGACCGAGTTGGGGTCGTAACCAATGGTGTCCCCCTCCTGGATGCCGCTGACGATCTGGGTGTAATCATCATCGCTGACACCGGTCTTGACGGCCACATAGACAAAGCCCTCGGGTGCCTCCATGGTGGCATCCGCCTTGGAAGCGCTGGGGGAATCCTGGGTCACCAGCACATAGCCGCCCCGGACGATGGCCGCATTGGGCACGGTCAGGGCATTGGCAGCCTCAGCCACCACGATCTCGGCATTGGCGTTCATGCCGGGGCGCAGGCCGTCGGTCTCGTCAATGCGGATGGTCACCGGGTAGGTGGTGGTGCCGCCGTTGGAAGCGCCCTTCATGGAGACGCGGGTCACAGTGCCCACATAGTTCTTATCCTGCACGGCATCGGCTGTGATCTGCACCTTCTGGCCCACAGTCAGGGAGCTGATCTGCAGCTCGTCCACATTGATGACCATTTCCAGATAGCTCAGGTCATAGATGACGCAGAGGGTATCGCCGGATTTGACCGCGTCGCCCACCTTGGCATCCTTTTCAATGATGGTGCCGCTGATGGGAGAGGTGACGGTATAGTTGGCCATGGTATCCTGCAGGTTCTGCAGGGAGATCTCCGCGCTGCGCAGGGTCTCAGAGGCAGACTGGATGCTCTCGGTCAGGTCATCGCCGCTCAGCTCGATCAGGATATCGTCCTTGGCAACGGTCTGACCCTCCTGCACATGGATGGAGGTCACAGTACCTGCAGCCTGTGCGGTCAGGGTACGCTCTGCCTGATAGCCAAAGGTGGCAGAGCCGATGGAGCTGACCCCGTTGATGGAGGCGGTGGCCGCCTGCGCGGTGGTCAGGCCGCCTGCATTCCGCACGGCAATGGTCACGGTGCGGGTGAGCAGGTTGCCGGTACTCAGTGCATCCGTTCCGGTCACGCTGGTCACGGTGCCGTCCAGCTGCTCAAAGGTGCCGTCCAGCGTCACCTGGGCGGTCTGGCCCACGCTGAAATTGGCGGCATCGGCAGCGGGGAATTCCAGCGTCAGCAGCATTCTGGAGCTGTCGCGGATGATGGCGACCTCCTGCCCGCTGGTCACCTCGTCGCCCTTGGCGACCTTCAGGGTGCTCACGGTGCCATCCACCTCGGCACGCACATACTGGCGGTCCACCACCTTGTCATAGCTGCGCTGTGCCTGCTGCATGGCGATCTCAGCCTTTTCAAAATTGGTGGAAGCGTCCGAGCTGTCCAGCGTGTAGAGGATGCTCCCCTCATCCAGCACGTCGCCCTCCTCAAACTCGCCGGTGAGCACCTTGCCCTCCACCAGAGATTTCACGGTGTAGGTGTTGGCAGGGTTCAGGGTACCGGTGCCGCTCAGGGTGTTGGAGACATCCCGCACTTCAGGGCTGGTCTCCAGATAGCTGGGGTCCACGGCTGTGGTGCTGGCGCTCTTGGGCTTGAGCAAAAACACACCGCCCGCGATCACCACACAGACCACCGGCACGAGCCATTTCCAGTTCTTCTGCAAAAACAGCACCGGGGCCTTGGCAGTCTGTGCCGCAGGCGTTTCCGCACCCGGGTTCTCCGCGCCGTCCTTCTTCTTGTTCCAGATCATCATGTTCCTCCTATCAGATTCAGGCCCGCCGGAGGGCGGCCTGCCAGATTCCTTTCCTATGTATAGGTGTAGTGTATCGCATTTTGCCCGGATACACAAGCGTCCAAATTTCGTTTGAACGCTTTTCAGCAAATTTTCACAGATTGTAAACCTTTGCGCAAATCGCAAGTTGACCTGTCTGCCGCTTTCTGGTTTAATCGGGACGTTGTTTGTACCAAATCAGAGGAGGATTTTTTACCATGAATCAGACCAGTAAGTTCTCGGTGCGCGATATCTGCTACGCGGGCCTGTTTGCCGCCGTCATCGCCGTGATGGCACAGATCTCCATCCCAATGCCGCTGGGCGTTCCCATGACCATGCAGACCTTCGCCATCACGCTGGCTGCTGTGGTGCTGGGCTCCAAGCTGTCCGCCATTGCCACGCTCGTTTACCTGCTGCTGGGCGCTGTGGGCGTGCCCGTGCTGGCCAACTTCTCCGGCGGCATCGACAAGTTTGTCGGCCCCACCGGCGGCTTCCTGATCTCCTTCCCCATCATGGCCTACATCATCGGCCTGGGCGTGGAGCACAGGGATGCTTTCAAGGGTGCTTTCCCCGTGGCGGTTGTCGTGGGCACCGTGGTCAACTATATCGTGGGTGTTATCCTGTTCGTGATCGTCGCCCACAGCACCGTGTCCGTGGCTGTTTCTGCCTGCGTTCTTCCCTTCATCCCCACCGCCATCATCAAGGCTGTGCTGGCCTGCGTGCTGGGCCTGAACATCCGGAAGCGGATCCCGGGGGTAAAAAAGGCATGAGCATCGTACTGCGCCCGCATCACCTGCTCTGCACCCAAGGCTACTCCGGCCATGGCTACAGCGAAGCCTTTGTGGAGCACATGAACGATATCGTCCACCAGCTGCGGGAGGTGCCCGGGACGAAGATCCAGCTCACCTTCTCCACCGACACCCTCTGTTCCTGCTGCCCCAACAAGCTGGGCACCGACCTGTGCGACACGCAGGAAAAGGTCAAGCGGTACGACCGCAAGACCGTGGAGTATTTCGGGCTGGAGGAAAAGGAATACGACTACCAGGTCCTCATCCGGGAGATCGATGCCAAAGCCACCCCCGAGATTCTGGCCGATATCTGCCGGGACTGCTGCTGGTTCCCCATCAGCGCCTGCTGCAAGAATATCTGCGAAGGCAAATACGTGAAATAACATTTCCCCCGATACAACAGGCCGCCGTGCAGGAGATGATCCTGCACGGCGGCCTCTTTGTTTTATTCTGTTTCTGCGGCCTGCACCGTTACATAGACCCCGGCGGGGACACAGGCGGCCCAGGCATCCTGCTCGCTCAGCCAGCCGAATTGCTCGCACACATGGTCCGGGCACTGACTGTCGAGGAAGGCGATGGCCCCATCCTTTACCTGCAGATGCACGATATAATCGCCCACATCATACAGATAATCGTGGTCCTCGTCCAGCGGGATCGTTTCGGTGATGCCGTCGCCGAAATCGACCACGGCCACCAGCGGCTCCGCTTTGGGGGCGTTGGCGCGGTACAGCACGAACAGGAGTGCTGCCGCGGCCAGCACCACGGCCGCAAAGATCAGATTTTTCTGCCAGCTTTTCAGGCGTTTCATGCAGCGTACTTGCTGGCAGCTGCGCCTGCAATGCGGCCAAAGACAGTGAAGTCAGCCACGGCGTTGCCGCCCAGGCGGTTTGCACCGTGGACACCACCGGTCACCTCACCTGCTGCGAACAGGCCGGGGATGACCTCGCCGTTCTCGTTCAGGACTTCAGTGTTGGTGTTGATCTTCAGGCCGCCCATGGTGTGATGCACACCTGCGGTGACCTTGATGGCATAGTAGGGAGCGGTATCCAGCTTGTTTGCAAAGCTGGTGCGGCCAAAGTCGGGGTCGTTCTTGGCCTCAACATAGCCGTTCCAGGTCTCCATGGTGTTGGCGAAGGCAGCAGGATCAACGTCCAGCTCCTTGGCCAGCTCTTCGTAGGTCGCACCAGTCTTGGTGTAGCCCTTCTTGATGTAGCCCTGGATGACGCTGGACGCATCGGCCATGGCCTGATCGACGATCAGCCAGCTGTAGCTGCCCGGCTGTGCGATCTCGGCAGCGGAGACCACGTCGCGGGTGCCGACTTCATCGATGAAGCGCTCGCCGTTGGCGTTGACGAGGATCGCGCCGTCACCGCGCAGACCCTCGGTGATGAGGGCGGCGGTGTTGGCCTCGACGGTGGGGTGGATCTGGATCTGGTCCATATCCACGGTGCCTGCGCCGATGGCAGTCGCCATCTCAATGCCCTGGCCCTGTGCGCCAGCGGCATTGGTGGTCATGAAGCCTGCCAGTTCGGGCTTGTACTGGGTGACCATATCGAGGTTGGCACCGAAACCGCCGGTGGCCAGAATGACGCTCTTGGCGTTGACGACGACGGTGTTGCCGTCCTTATCGGTACCGGAAACGCCCACGGCTGCGCCGTTGGCATCGGTCAGGATGGTATCGACGGTGGTGTTCAGCACGATGTCAATGCCGCGCTTCTCGCAGTTCTCCTGCAGCAGCGGGATCATGTAAGCGCCCACGGAGACGACCTTGCCCTCTTCGTTGACCGGGCGGTGGATGCGCTTGACGGATGCACCGCCGAAGCTGGAGACGTTGTGCAGGGTGATGCCGTTCTCATCCAGCCAGTCGATGGCGTCTGCCGTGCCTTCGCACAGGGTCTTGACCAGCTCCGGGTCATTGATGCCCTTGCCGCCGACCATGGTGTCCAGCTCCATCAGCTCCACGCTGTCGAAGTAGCCGGTGGGGTTGGCCTGATAGGCTGCCCACTGCTCGGAAACGGTCTTGGCCAGTGCGGTGATGGTCTCATTGTCGGCATACTTTTCAGCAGCCGTTGCCAGCGTCTTTTCCACACCGGCAGCCTGATCGAACTCGTTCTCGTCCTGATAGACGGTCTTGGCTGCATTCATGCCGCCGGTAGCGCGGGCAGAGTTGCCGCCCACCATGGCCTGGCTCTCCAGGATGACGACCTTCTGGCCTGCATCGGCAGCGGTCATGGCAGCGGTCATGCCTGCGCCGCCTGCACCGATGACGACGACGTCGGCATCATAGCTGACGGTCTCGCCGTTGGCGGTCTTGTCTGCCTTGGCCATGTAATCGTCGGGGTTCAGGCCGGCCTCGGTCAGAGCAGCCTTGGCAGCCTCCACGAACGCATTGGAGGTGATGGTCGCACCACTGATGCTGTCGAGGTTGATGGTGTTGCCTTCCACGACTTCGCCGGGGAACTGCTCAATGACCACCGAGCCAATGCCGGGGGTCTCCTCGTCGCCCTTGGCGGTGCAGTCGGTAATGACGTTGTCCGTCAGGGTCAGGGTGACGGACACATCGCCCATGCCCTTAGCCGTGCCGGTAAAGCTGCCGGACACGCCGCTTGCTGCGCTGGTGGAGGATGCGCTGCCGCCGCATGCGGTCAGGAACATCGCACCTGCCAGGAGCAGCGAAGCCAGAACGTTCTTTTTCTTCATGGATACTTCTCCTTGATCTTGATTCATTTCTTCTCGCAGACCGGCACATTTGCCAGCCACCCCGATATGATACCAGATAAACAATCGTTTCACAATCTTTTCGAGGAGAAAAAGGCCGTTTGTAACCTTTTTGTGATAAGTTTGTGACGAATGCTCCGTTTTTCTCAACTTCGAGGATGTGCTGCATGCTGCTGCACCATGCGCAGACAAAAATAAAACAGCCCCTGTGTGTTGGCACACGGGAGCTGTCAGATGGGTGGGTGCGGGTAGATGTCGCGAGTCGCGCTGTTTTTGCGCTGTCTTCTGCGACAGCGCCGCAGCTGTTCGAATCCACCCGCATGAAAACCCTAACCTTCTGCAAACAGAAAACCGCCAACGTATCTCTACGTCGGCGGTCTTTTTATGGGCGCGGGTGGATTCGAACAACCACGGCTTTGTTCCACCCAAGCCTTTGGATTTTAAAAAGTTAGAAACCATGCGGATTTTCGGACACCCAAAATGGAACACGAAACCTTTTCGGCCCGGACGCAACGTTAAAAGTGGGTTGCAAAGTGGGTTATTCCTCGGTGTCCGGGGCGTACTCGGCTAGCACTCCGGAGATGGTCTGAGCAGTGGCAACATCACGACCCGTGACATCATGTGCGTACCAGCCGAAGGTATCCATGCTGCGGCTGTGGCCGACCATGCGGCGCAGCTGAGCGGGTGATACCGCATCCGCAACCATGCTGACAAAGGTGTGCCGCAGTTCGTACAGGCTGATGGGTGGGTCAATGCCGTTGCAGCGCTGATAGAACTTCCAGTAGTTATACAGGCTCTGCTGGTTGGACAACAGAAACAGCGGATCGTCATTCGTCAGCGGTCGTTCCTCTTCCATCGTGCGCTGCCGGAGCTGGGCGTAGATCTCGTTCACGGCCAGAGGGTGCAGTACCACCGTCCGGATGGCATTCTCATTTTTGCCGCTGGTCTCCTCGTTCTGGCGGTTGATGGCCCGGCCAATGTGGAGCCGGTCTCCGTCCAGATCACCTACACGCAGGCCCAGCAGTTCTCCGGGGCGCAGGCCAGTCATTACGGCCAGACGGTAGGCGTGCACGTTCTCGTCCGGCTCCACTTTTCCGCGAACCACGCGGGTATCGGTAGAGAGTAGCACCCGCAGGCTGTCCGGCTGCAGAATCTTCCGCCCCTTCTGGCGAGCACCCTTCGGAACGGTCAGGTTTTCATCCTCTGGCCGCAGGGTCGTGTACTTATGCTGGCGCGCCCACTTGACAAAGGATACCTCCACGCCTCGGATGCCCTGCAGCGTCTTACGGGAAAGATTGCCCCGGCTCTGGCGCTTGCTGTTCGGATTCAGACAGCCCTCTTTATACGCTCGGTTCAGTACGTCCTGCAGCATTCCTGTGCTCAGGTCGCCAATCTGCCGGGCACCGATCACTGGCAGGATGTAGTTCTGCCCGAACTTTTCCACCTGCTCAATGTAACTGGTGCCTGCCGTAGCCTTGACAGAGATCAGATACTCAGCCCACACCTCAGAGCAGCGCTTTGTGGTATTGCAGATTCCGTCATCCAGCCATGCGTCTGCCTTCCGGTTGGCTTCCCGCTGACCGGTGCGGCCCGGCTTTGCACTGGTGAACGTCCTGCGCTGGCCGTCCTTCTGCACCTTGATCTGCCAGCGTTTCTGGTTCGGCAGCCACTGGGCGGTATTGGTTCTTCGTCCCATAAAAATACACCTCCATGGGTACACTTTGACAAGCCCGCCCAAAAGAGGTATAATCGCAGTGTCGAGTGTGCGATGCCCTCTTCTGGGTGAGCCGCTTCTTTTAACGCCTTCGGTGCGCCAACACCGGGGCGTTTTTCTTTTGTTCAACTACCGAGGATTCCTCGGCAACTCATAGACCAATAGCACTATTTGCAAACGGCAAAACCGTTAGCTTTTCAGTTTACAGATTGAGCAGCCGTGCCTTTTGGGCTTTGTATTCGTCTTCCGTGATTGCGCCCATATCCAACAACTTTTTGAACTTTAACAGCTCGTCTGCGGCACTGGAAGTCCCCTTTTCGTCTTTCGATACAGCGCGGTCTGCAAAAATTTCCTCGCAGAGCTCTAGCACTTTACGGGAATACGTAAAAACAGGCGATGTCATCCGCCCTATGGGGGCGGGATAATCGACGGTAAAAGACATTTTGGGGTCAGACTCTACTGTATGGGAAACAGTCTTTGCAGTGTTGCCTCCAATAATTGCACCAGCAGATCCGGCAACAATACCGCCAACGACGGCTCTTGTGAGCCCGCCCTTTGTTTCCGTGACGGTTTTCGTGTCAACCTCCACGGTATAATCAGCCAGTTCATCGAAAGTGAACCATCCCGGAATGCCGCTCACTGTCATAAGTCGTTGTTCCCGATTTACATAAGCAACCATTGTGCCAGGATCCTGCAAGTCTTCAAAGCCCTTTGCGCGCTCCTGACGTTCTTTGAAAAAGGCTCGCTGTTCCTTCATGCTCTTTATAGAAGCCGTCTTATAGTCAACTTTAAAATCCGAAAAGAATGAGCGGCACTTTTTACAGATGAAGCCATCCGTGCAAAGTTCCCGGTCAAAAATCCCGAGCTTTTCTCCACAAATCGCGCAAACAGCCATATTGTACCTCCTTTAATCCTATCAGCCTAGTCTAAATTCAACTTGCCTACACCAACCCACGACAGAAACCAACAGCCAAACCTTCCACTTCAATTTCGTCCAAATCGGAACCGGTATAAACCATGGGAGGGCATACAGAGGGGTTGTCTGCAATCAGCTGTACCACGCCATTCTGATAATAGCAGTGCTTCAGGGTAGCCTCCTCACCAATGCGCACCGCCGCAATCTGTCCTTGCTCTACTTCCGGCTGACTGCGAATGCAAACCACATCACCGTCACAAATGGTAGGGGCCATGCTGTCCCCGTGGCATTCCAACGCAAAATCAGCCCTCCATGCAGCCGGAACACCGACATAGCTTTTGATATTCTGCTCTGCGGTGATGGGTGTGCCGCACGCGATAGAGCCGATCAGGGGGACCTGTACCATTTCGGGCATCGGCATGAACCCCGGCGGGACAACAGGCTTTTGGAGCGAAGTCATGGGAGCATCGTCCACAATAGCACTTTTGGTGATACCGAAGTAGTTTGCCATCTTTTCGACTGCACCCATGCGGGGAGTCTTTAGCCCAAGTTCCCAAGTGGACACCGCCTTGTCACTGACACCGGCGATTTTGCCCAGTTCTGCCTGCGACAGACCGTGTTCGGCACGGATTCTTTTTATATTTTCAGCGATGCTCAATTGAATCACTCCTTATATGTAGAGATTACACCAAAAGTAGAGCGTTGTCAACATTCTTTTGAATTTTTTCTACTTTAAGTTCTTGACATTCTACCAAAAGTGGAGTATAGTATTCTCGAACCCAGACGAAAGGAGGTCGATAATTTGGGATTCACTGTAAAGCAAGCCCGCCAGTACGCAGGATTCACTCAGCGTGAAATGGCGGAAAAGCTCGGCATTTCGCGCGATACATACCGAAAAATCGAGCAATCGCCCGAAGATGCCACAGTCGCCACTGCGAAGAAAATCAGTGAGGTCGTTGGGATTCCGATTGACCAAATTTTTTTCGCCAATATGTCTACTTAAAGTAGAATGTGCAGTAAGGAGGTACAAATCCACATGACCGACATCACCCTATCCAACAAGGAGGTGAAGAAGATGACCATGCAGGAAAAAGCCAAGGAAGCACATGCACATCATGAGCACTTAAAACAAATCGCCCTCAAGCTGTTCGAGCAGCTCAAGAGCGAAAAGATTGATTTTTCGGACGCGGAACGCATCGTCAGTATGCTGTCGGCATCCGTGAAATCGGAGCGGGACAATCGGATGCTTTAATCCATGCTGTACGGACTGAACAGTTCATCGTCCGAAAGTTCGATGAGTTCATCCAGACAGGCCTTGTACCAATGCGCAAGTGCACAGGCTGCCTGTGCAGGATCATCCAGATCAAGATTCTGCGGATGTTCTCCACGCTGAAGCGCGATCTGCAGTTTGTTGTTCGCATATGCAAGCGCCAGATTGTGTCTTACCTTATTCCCATCATTCACAGTCTTCACCTCCCTCCTGTTTTTCTCCAGTATACCGCAGAAGGGAGCCACCAACAAGGAGGAACATCTTCACCATGACAGACATTATCTTATCCACCCAGAACGGCGAGCCGGTGGCATCCAGCCGGGATGTCGCCAAGCGCTTCGGCAAACGCCATGACCACGTTATCCGCGATATTGAGGAACTTATCAAGGGCTTCCCCAAAAATGGGGACACCCCTATGTTCTTCAAGACCGAATACACCCACCCGCAGAACCACCAGAAGTACCCCATGTACCTGATGAACCGGGACGGGTTCAGCATGCTGGCGATGGGCTTTACCGGCAAGGAGGCCGTACAGTGGAAGCTGAAGTACATCGAAGCCTTCAACGCCATGGAGAAGCAGCTGGCCCAGCAGCACCGGGATCAGCGTGAAGTGCAGGATGTCAACATCCAGAACGCCATCGACCGGGTGATCGGCGCACGCAAGGCACTGGACAAAAAAACGGCCTTCCTGGATGAGTGCCGCAAAGCCCGGGAAGAAAACAAGGCCGTGTATCTGCAGGCAAAATCGCTGTGCGGCATTGCCAAAGCCACCTACAGCAAGGACTGCAGCACCGTCCGCGCCATGGAAACGGCGGTGCGTATGGCGCAGGACAATCTGACCCATGCCGTTGACGATCTGACCATCGTTGCCAAGGGCTACCCGTTCTACGCCGCCCTGATGGACAGCCTGCTGGACGAGCTGGCACCCGCAAAGAAGGAGGATTGACCTATGGCAAAGAAACCGTTTCTGAAGCTCCGCCGCCTGTACGAAGATCAGGGGCTGCTGCAAAAAGAGCTCAGCGAGCTGTCCGGCATCCCGCTGGACACCCTCAAGGGCCGCCTCAATGCCCCGGAGGACAAGGGGCGCTGGAAGGCCTGCGAGATCGTGGCGATCTGCCATACCCTGCACATCCCGCAAGAAAAAATCGGGGAGTATTTCTTCCCGGCAATCGCAAAGGAGGAAAAGACCGCATGAAGATCAAATCCCGCGTCTGGTACTGGCTGGCTGCTGCCAGCGGTGCCGTAAGTCTGCTGTACGGCATGGGCATCGAGGGCGGTGCACAGCTGGGCAGCTCCATCTCTGACAGCCAGCTCGTCACGGCCCTGTGCCTGGTTCTGGCAGCGGTAGCGTTCCTGCGGCTGGGCTTTGCCGCCCAGGATCGTGAACAGAACGCCCGCCGCTATGGCCGCGTTGACCGCACCCACGCCCGTACCGAAGAGCCGGAGTACCGGCAAAACCGGAGGGGCGCATGAAAAGCAAATGAGCCCGCCCGTGCTGGTAACACGGACGAGCCCAAAGGGTGATGGAATTCACAAGCCCCATCACCCTTGATGATATCACATCAGAAAGGAGTTTACAAATGAAAGGTATTTTAGTCGAACCGGGCAAGGCCCCGGTGATCGCATCCCTGCCCGACAGCCTGTGGGCCATTGAGAACCGGCTGGGCACTCCCTGCGAGATGATCGTGCTGCCCCGCACCCCGGCGGTGCTGTTCGTGGGCCGGTACGATGGCCCCATCCAGCCCGCCAGCCTGCTCAACCGGAAGTACCGAGGCCGCCAGCTTTACGGGCCTATCCTCTGCTACGGTTGGAAGGGCAACAACATCCAGCCCATGAACAAGGATGTGCAGACCGAGATGCTGGACCGCCTGAAGGGCACGGAGGTGAGAGTTTGACCACCTATATCTGCAAATGCGGACGGCGAGTGAAGAAATCCACCGATGCCAGTACCACTGGAAACCGCCTATCTGGTTACGCACCCGGCCATGAGTGCTGGGGATGCCCCTATGCCATGCCATACGGAGACTTTCAATGGGATGAAAGTGCTAGAACTGTCAGCCGGGAGACTCGGGGCTACGAGTGCCGGATGAGCAAGACCCTCACTTATGCGTCAGAGTTCGCTGGCTCTATCAAGGACAAATGCACCTGTCGAGTGCATAGTCTGGACTTCGACTTTCTGTCTCAGGTCTCCGCATGGATCAAAGACACTTATCCAGACAGAGAGATTTTCGGCTCATTCTCCAAAGATATTCGTGCATCGGACTATGGGTCTGACGGGCGCTATTGCCTGACAATCACATGCACTCAGAATCTGAAAGGTGTTGCCGCAAAAAGAGAGCTGTTTGGTCAGTTTTTCAATCCGGATGGAAGCCGCAGGGACATGACACCGCAGCAGGAAATGGAAAAGATTCTTGCCGACATCAAAAAAGCAAAGGAGATTCTCTCATGTGCACCTGCCCAGAATGCGGATGCTGCTGTGACTACGGCAGAGAATGCTGTCCCGACTGCCACAGCGGCAACGCCGACCATCTCGGAGAGCGGGGCGGATGTAAGCGCATCGACCCCCGCGACATCCCTGCAGAACTGCGAATCGGCCCCTGCCGCATCGGCGGGCGGTTCTTCTGTATCAACAGCTGGTGCCATGCAGGACAAGCCCCTAACTACCGTGCCGGATGCAATGCGCCCGGCGTTTGATTATTCCGGCCTGACTGACCAGACCGTGGAGGACCTGCACTTTGCCGAGGACGAATACCGCCACGGCAAACAGATGGCCGAGCGCGGCCTTGTCCACATGGGCAATGCCATTGCCGTGGCTCACGATGCTCTATGTGGAGTTGTCGCACAATGCGACAACTCGAAGCACGGCAATCGTGGAGATGACACTTTCCGGGCATGGTGCGTATCTATCGGCATCACCAAGGATACCGCATACCGGCTGCTGCAGGTCTCGGCACTGCTGGACGGCAGCAGCCCCCGCCAGCAGAAGATCCTGAAGGAGCTGTCTCCCACTCTGCTGTATGCCGTAGCAAAGCCCAGCGCCCCTGCAGAGCTGGTGGAGCAGGTCAAGAATGGTGACATCACCACCAACAAGCAGTATCAGGAAGCCATGGCCCAGATCAAGGCCGAGAAGGACCGTGCCGCTGCTGCCGAAGCCCGGGAGGAAGAGGCGTGGAACATGGTAAGTAAGGCGCAGGATGAAGCCCAGACTGCCAAAAACGACTTGGATGCCGCCCTTGCGGATGTGCAGGGGCTGGACGAGGAAAATGCTCGGCTGAAAGCCGAGAAAGAAAAAGCAGAACGGAGCTATAACGAAATGTACGAAAGCCGCATTGCGGCCAACCTCCAGCGCCAGAAGGCCGAAGCCGAGCGCGACAGGGCCGAAGCCCGGGCCAAGGACGCAGAGAACCAGTTGGTTGGTTCCCGGCAGATGGCCGAAGCGGCCAAGCTCCGGGGCGACAAGCTCAAGGCCGAGAACGACGCGCTCAAGAAACAGCCCATCACTGCGGTGGTGGACAAGGAAGAGGTGGAGCGTCAGGCCAGGGAAATGGCCGCCGAGATGACCGCCGACCTGCGGGCACAGCTGGAACAGGCCTCTTCCGGCAGCGAACAGGATGCCCACAGCTCCTATGACAATGTGCTGCTGGCCGACCGTTCTTTCCAGAACATCGGCAAAATGGTGGTCCCGTCTCTCCGCAGGCTTCCGCCTGAACAGCGGGAGCAGCTGACCAATATGCTCATTCACACACTCGGACAGATCCAAGGGGAGGTATCCAGATGTCTGTAACCATCACGGCCCTTGAGGCCGAAAACGTCAAGCGCATCAAAGCAGTTGCGCTCACCCCTGCCCCCACTGGGCTCACCCTCGTGGGCGGCAATAACAATCAGGGCAAGACCAGTGTGCTGGATGCCCTTGCCTGGGCCCTGGGCGGCGACCGCTTCCGCCCCAATGCCGCACAGCGGGACGGGGCCGTGGCTCCCGCCCACCTCAAGGTCACCCTTTCCAACGGCGTGATTGTGGAGCGCAAGGGCAAAAACGCCAGCCTGACCGTTACCGACCCCACCGGACGGCGCAGCGGCCAGCAGCTGCTCAACGCCTTTATCGAGCCGCTGGCCCTTGACCTGCCCCGCTTCATGGAAGCATCCGACAAGGAGAAAGCGGACATCCTGCTGCGCATCATCGGCATCGGAACCGAGCTGCACGTCCGGGATCTGGAGATCAAGTCTCTGTACGACAAGCGCACCTTCACCGGCCAGCTGGCCCAGCAGAAAAAGCACTTTGCCGAGGAGCTGATCTCCTACCCCGATGCCCCGGAAGAACCGGTCAGCGCCTCCGACCTCATCCACCAGCAGCAGGAGATCCTTGCCCGCAACGGCGAGAACCAGCGCAAGCGGCAGAACATCGACCTTCTCGAAGACAAGGCCCGCACGCTGGCCGACCGCCGCGTTCAGCTGGAACAGACCCTTGCACAGCTGGTGAAGGAGCAGACCGAAGTAAACGAATCGCTTTACACGGCCCGAAAATCTGCCGCAGATCTGCAGGACGAATCCACCGCAGAGCTGGAGGCATCCATCCGGGGCATCGAGGAGACCAACCGCAAGGTCCGGGCCAACCTGGAAAAGTCCCGCGCCGAGGACGAGGCTGCCCGGTATGCCAGCGACTACGACAAGCTCACCGAAGCCATCACCCAGAAGCGGGCCGACCGCATGGCCCTGCTGAACGGTGCCGACCTGCCCCTGCCTGAGCTGAGTGTGGAGGACGGTGCCCTTACTTATAAAGGAAAGCACTGGCGGGATATGTCCGGCAGTGACCAGCTGCGGGTAGCCGCCGCCATCGTCCGCCGCCTGAACCCGGACTGCGGTTTTGTGCTGCTGGACAAGCTGGAGCAGATGGACATGACCACCCTGACCGAGTTTGGCCGCTGGCTGGAAGCAGAGCACCTGCAGGCCATCGCCACCCGGGTCTCCACCGGCAGCGAGTGCCAGATCATCATTGAGGACGGCATGGTAAAGGATGCCGAGCCGCCTGTCACCGAAAAGCCCCAGCCCAGAAGCTGGACGAAAGGAGCGTTCTAAATGAGCAAGTATGCCATCACCGCCGGGGTGCAGGATTCCCCGGTCAAAACTGTGCTGTATGGCCCCGAGGGCATCGGCAAGAGCACCTTTGCCTCCCACTTCCCGGACCCGGTGTTCATCGACACTGAGGGCGGCACCAAGCGGCTGAACATCAAGCGCCTGCCCCAGCCCACCAGCTGGGCCATGCTGCTGGACGAAGTAGCCGAGGTGCGCAGGGGAAATATCCCCTGCGGCACGCTGGTCATCGACACCGCCGACTGGGCCGAACGGCTGGCCATTGATGCCGTCTGCGCCAAGGCCAAGGTAGACGGGCTGGAGGGCTTTGGCTACGGCAAAGGCTACACCTATCTGAAAGAGGAGTTCGGCAAGCTGCTGGACGCGCTGGAAGAGGTGCTGAACACCGGACACAATGTTCTGGTCCTTGCCCACGCGGCCATCACCAAGTTCGAGCAGCCGGACGCGGCGGGCAGCTACGACCGCTGGACCATGAAGACCACCAAGCAGGTGGAGCCGCTGATCCGGGAGTGGTGCGACATGCTGCTGTTCGTCAACTACCAGACCGTGGTGGAAAAGAGCAGCAGCGCCCCCAACGCAAAAAACAAGGTCACCGGCGGCCGCCGGGTGATGTACACAGCGCATCACCCCTGCTGGGATGCCAAGAATCGCTTCGGCCTGCCCGACGAGATTCCCTTTGACTACGCCGGCATCGCCGCCTGCATCCCCGGCACCGCATCTGCGCCCGCGCCGAAGCCGAAGCCGGAACCGAGCCCCCAGCCGGAAGCCGACATCCTGCCCACTCCGGCTCCGCAGCCCCAGACTCCCCGCGAGGAAGTGCCCGAAGCTCTGCTCACACCGGACCTGATCGCGCTGGGCGTGCCGGAAAAGCTGGCCCCCCTGATGAGCGCCAACAACGTCACGCCGGAGGAGCTGCAGGCTGTGGTGGGCAAGCGGGGCTATTTCCCCGAGGATATGCCCATCCGGGATTACCCCGCCGATTTCGTAGAGGGCTGTCTGGTGGCCGCATGGCCCCAGGTGCTGCAGATGGTGCTGGACAGCCGTGACTTACCGTTTTGATAAGGCTCCCTCTCAGAGGGAGCTGGCAGCACCGTCAGGTGTTGACTGAAGGAGTTTTTTTTGAAAGGAGTTTTTACTTATGAATGAGATGAACACCGACCGCGCCCTGAGCTGGGACGACGAATTCACCAACGAACAGCAGGAGTTCGTGCTCCTGCCCGAGGGCGATTATGCCTTTGA
>OGMF01001806.1_pt1 | contig 19734 bp, 20 predicted proteins | sample 1572921 | NCBI WGS metagenome assembly OGMF01 (sample SAMEA2581919, study PRJEB24529) | metagenome | biome: Human gut stool | place: China | collected 2011 | reverse complement strand
GAAGCGGTAAACTGCGCACGCAAGGCCATCCTTGATGATGGCTGCGTTGCGATTCTCACTGCGTCCAGCACCGCAGGCTTGATTTCTATTAACGCGGTTCTCGAAGAATTTGAAGTTTTATATGAACAATTTGTAAGCGCAGAGAGTCTGAAAAATTTAAAGGCTGAATATGAAAAAATTTCAAACGGAGGAATTTATGGCAACGCTTAAAGCTATAACTGAATTTCTTGAAAAAAGGTTTCCGCCGGAATATGCGGAGGATTTTGATAATATCGGTTTGCTTATCGGGCGATCGGAGCGCAGCGTTTCGAAGGTTCTCGTCTGCCTTGACTGTGATGAAAATGTTGTCGCGGAGGCATCGCGGAAGGGCGCGGAGCTTATCGTAACGCATCATCCGGTGATTTTTAATCCCGTTAAAAATGCGGCTGACGTTTCAAGCGGCGGAAAAATGCTTGTTTCGGCGATTGAGAAAAACATTTCGGTTTACAGCGCGCACACCAATCTTGACAGCGCGCCCGGCGGCTTGACGGAATATTTGTGCTCGCTGCTCGGGCTTGTTCCGATTGCGAACCTTTGCGGGCATGTCGGCAGAATCTGCAATGCCCCGGAGGGTGAAACGGTGTATTCGCTGTGCGAAAGGATAAAGAAAACGCTCGGAGTTGAGCATGTGTTCACAACGGCGCACTGCGACCGTGCGATAAAAACCGTTTCGGTGTGCAACGGCGGCGGAGGCGGTGATGTGGCGCAAAAGGCGCTTGAATCGGGTGCAGAGGTGTATATTTCAGGCGATTTGAAGCATCACGAAATAAGGGAAATATTCCTTGCCGAGAGAATTGATTATATCGAGATCAGGCACCATGACAGCGAAAAAATCGTCCGCGGCTTGCTAAAAAATACGCTTGAGAGCGCTTTCCCCGAAATTGAAATTATTGTTTCGGCGGCAAATGTGAATCCGCTTATATGTAAATAAAAACACGGCTTTGCATTGTAAAGAGAGATACAAAGCCGTGTTTTTCTGCTGCCCGAGAACCTTTTTGAAAGCATCTGCTACTTGATTTTGGGCTTGGATACTATTGCCGCAATCAGCGCAAAAACAATAACAGCCGCAATTCCGCCCGCGGTTGCGGAAAGTCCGCCCGTAAAGATTCCGAGAATCCCCTTTTCCTTAATCCCTTTTTTCACACCCTCAAACAGCGCATAACCGAAGCCCGTCAGAGGAACGGTTGCGCCTGCGCCGGCAAACTTAACGATTTTTCCGTATATCCCGAAAAGTGACAGAAATACTCCGCTGCAAACATATCCCGTGAGCAGCCGTGCCGGTGTGAGCTTTGTTTTATCAATAACAAGCTGTCCGGCGGCGCATATTATGCCGCCGACAAAAAAAGCTTTAACATAATCCATTTTCACCGAATCCTTTCGGCGTTAGTTTATGTCAAAGCCTTTTTTTTATTCATTTAAGTTTTTTATCTGCCAGTCAATCGGCGATTTCAGCTGCGAAATAAGCAGCTCGTTTGTCCGCCTGAAATGTCCGCAGCCCATGAAGCCGCGCATCGCCGAAAGCGGACTCGGGTGCGGCGCTTCAAGCACAAAATGCTGCGGCGCCGTGATAAGCTCCTTTTTTGCACGCGCATTGCTGCCCCACAGCAGAAAAATTATTCCGCTTTTCCGCTCGTTAAGGCGGCGGATAATTTCATCGGTGAAGATTTCCCAGCCCTTGCCGCGGTGACTGTTTGCCTGACCTGCGCGCACCGTCAAAACAGTGTTTAAAAGCAGAACTCCCTGCTGCGCCCACGGCACAAGATAGCCGTTATCGGGAATATAGCATCCGAGCTCATCGTGCAGCTCCTTATATATATTTAAAAGCGACGGCGGAATCGGAACACCTGGCTTGACGGAAAATGACATTCCGTGCGCCTGCCCCGGCTCATGATAAGGGTCCTGTCCCAGTATAACAACCTTAACGCTTGAATATGGCGTTGCCTTAAGCGCAGAGAACAAATCAAACATATCGGGGTAGACAGTGTGCGAACCGTATTCCTCCTTAAGAAAGCGGCGCAGCTGTAAGTAGTAATCCTTTTGAAATTCGCCGCCTATATAATTGTCCCAATCATTTCCCATGCTAACCATGAATTTCACCCTTTAATAAATCTTTTTTCATAATGGCGTTTCGAAAATAAACACCGCTGCGCTCCATAACGGAAACGCCGCTTTTCGTATATCCCATGCGCCTGTAAAAGCCCTCCGCCGTTTTGCTTGAATCAAGCGTCACGGATTTTGCGCCGAGCTGTGCGGCACAGGCTTCGGCACGGCGCAAAAGCTCGGCTCCGATGCCGCGTCCCTGAAAATTATTATGCACATAAAGCCGGTTAAGATACCCGCCGCTCCCGATGCTTGCAAAGCCGATTATCGCGCCCCCCTCCACAGCAACGAAATTGCTGCTTTTGAGAAGCGTTTTGCAGAATTTTTTCAAATCAATGTTTTCGGGCGCCCACGCGTCAAGCTCGGCGCGCGTGTAATCGGCGGAGCAGGTTGTGTGTACCGTACGGTATATAAGTGCGGCAACCGTGCCGCATTCGTTTGCGTACATTTCTCTGATTTGCATGATTATTCCTCCGGTGCATGTTCGGGAAGATGCATATGCGTTCTGTGCATTTTCCGAAACACTTTTTCGGCAAAGGAAAAACAGCGCAGAACATATAACTTGACCCACATACACTTTTGTGCATGTGGGTCCGTTGTGCATAGTCTGATTAAATTATTTGAATTTTCTCTTTCTTGCAGCTTCAGATTTCTTTTTACGTCTTACGCTGGGCTTTTCATAATGTTCTCTTTTTCTGACCTCGGACATTACGCCTGACTTAGCACAAGAACGCTTAAATCTTCTAAGGGCGCTATCTAAAGATTCATTATCTTTAACTCTGACCTCTGACATTTTTTACCCTCCCCTCGCAGCTCACCGGCAAACGAGTGCTGCATAAAGTAACATACTAATTATAGCATATTTCGTAAATCTGTCAATAGATTTTTTTAAAAATATGCGAAAATAAGGCAAAACTCTGTTTTTTGCCGCGCATCAGCCCGGAGGCCACGAAAGCGACCTTCCGCCGAGCATGTGGAAATGCAGGTGCTTCACGGTCTGACCGCCGTCCTCACCGCAGTTATTGACAATTCTGTAACCGCCGTCCGCAATGCCTTCGGCTTTTGCGATTTTTGCCGCAACAGCGAATATATGACCGACAACCGCGGCATTTTCATCGTTCAAATCGTTTGCGGAGGTGATATGCACCTTCGGAACGATAAGCACATGAACCGGTGCTTCCGGCGAAATATCGCGGAATGCGTAAACCATGTCGTCTTCGTAAACCTTTGCCGAAGGAATTTCTCCGGCGATAATTTTGCAGAATAAGCAATCGTTTTCAGCCATCGGATTTACCTCCCTTAAGCGTTTGTCTGTGCGGAAATTATTTCATCGACCGCCGCAAGTGCATTATCGATTTTATCGGCATTTTTGCCGCCGCCCTGTGCGGAGTCGGGCTTGCCGCCGCCGCTGCCGCCTGCAATTGCCGTTATTTCCTTTATAATCTTGCCGCAGTGAACGCCTTTTTTAACAGCGTCTTTTCCGGCTGTTGCCATAAATGTAATCTTGCCGTCGGTAAGCGCTGCGAATACGCATACGCAAAGCTGCGTTTTTTCCTTGATTGCGTCGCCGAGCTTGCGCATTGCGTCAACCGTTGAGCCGTCCATCTGCGTGATAAACACTTCCAGCCCGCCGATGTGCTTTACGCCTGCCATAACGTTGTTTGCGGAAGCATGGGCAATTTTCTCGGAAATAACATCAATCCTGCGCTGCTGCTCGCGGATTTCCTCCATAACGTTTTCGCAGCGGTGAACAAGCTCGCCCTCGGTTGTTTTCAGCGCTGCTGCCGATTCGGCAATAATCGCGTTCTTTTCATCAATGTATTTCAGAACGCCTTCGCCCGTCACTGCTTCAATTCTTCTTACTCCTGCCGCAACGCCGCCCTCGGAAACAATCTTGCAAAGACCTGCTTCGCTTGTGTTTTTAAGATGACAGCCGGCGCAAAGCTCAATTGAGTATCCGCCCATATTGACAACGCGAACCGTGTCACCGTATTTTTCTCCGAAAAGCGCCATTGCACCAAGCTTCTTCGCTTCGTCAACAGGCATTTGCTTAATCTCAATCGGATAAGCTGCGAGAATTGCAGCATTTACGCGCCTTTCAACATCCGCAAGCTGCTCGGGCGTAACCGCCTGAAAATGCGAGAAGTCAAAGCGAAGCCTGTTTTCGTCAACCATGCTGCCTGCCTGTTCAATGTGACTGCCGAGCACCTCGCGCAGCGCTTTCTGAAGCAGATGCGTTGCGCTGTGATTGCGCGCGGTTGCTTCCCTTTTCTTAACGTCATATGTCACCGTCACACTGTCGCCGACGGAGGCAGTACCCTCGTCAACCGTGACATGATGCAGAATTTTTCCGTCGCCGAGCTTTTTGGAATCGGTAACGGTCATTTTAAAGCCGCTGCCGCAAAGCGTTCCGCGGTCGCCCATCTGTCCGCCGCTTTCTCCGTAAATAACCGTTCTGTCAAGAATAACAACGGCGTCCTCACCGTCCGAAACGCTGTCCGCAAGCTCTCCGTCCTTCACGATAACGGAAACGGTTGCCGTGCATTCCTTGTTGTCATAGCCGACAAACTCCGTTTTTATATCCTTGCTGAGCGTCTGGTAAATATCCTCGCTCCATGCAGCTTCTTCTCCGACCTTTCTGCCCTCGCGCGAGCGCTCCTTCTGCTGCTGCATCTGAGCGTTGAATCCTTCAATATCGGCTTCAAGCCCCTTTTCCTCAAGGATTTCAACCGTAAGGTCTATCGGGAAGCCGTATGTGTCGTACAGGCGGAATGCATCCTCGCCGCCAAGCAGCTTTTCGCCGTTTTTCTCAAGCTCGGCGATTTTGCCCTCAAGAATCGAAAGTCCGCTGTCGATTGTTTCGCTGAAGCGTTCCTCCTCAATCTTTATAACGCGCTTAATATAATCGCGCTTTTCAGCAAGCTGCGGATATGCGTTTTCCGATTCGCGGATAACGGTGTCCGCAATATTATAAAGGAAAGTTCCTTTTATGCCGAGCAGTCTTCCGTGGCGCGCCGCGCGGCGGAGCAGCCTGCGCAGAACGTATCCGCGACCCTCGTTTGACGGGCAGACCCCGTCGCACACCATAAACGTTGTGCTGCGGATGTGGTCTGTTATAACGCGCAGCGAAACATCGCTCTTTGCGTCCTTTCCGTACTCAACCCCCGCAACGCGGCTGATTTCAAGCATAATATTCCTCACGGTGTCAATCTCGAAAAGATTGTCAACGTCCTGCATGATAACAGCCATTCTTTCAAGCCCCATGCCTGTATCGATGTTCGGGTGCGCAAGTCTGTTGTAAACCCCGTTTTCATCCTTGTCAAACTGTGTGAACACAAGATTCCAGAACTCAACGAAACGGTCGCATTCGCAGCCGACCTTGCAGTCGGGCTTGCCGCAGCCGTATTTTTCGCCGCGGTCATAATAAATCTCGCTGCACGGACCGCACGGTCCCGTTCCGATTTCCCAGAAGTTGTCCTCCTTGCCCATTCTCGAAATGTGCGAGGGGTCAACCCCGACCTCCTTTGTCCATATATCGAACGCTTCGTCATCGTCCTCGTAAATCGTTACATAGAGCTTGTCCTCAGGGAATTTTAAATCCTTTGTTACAAACTCCCATGCCCATGACGTTGCTTCATGCTTAAAATAATCGCCGAAAGAAAAGTTTCCGAGCATCTCAAAAAATGTACCGTGGCGCGCCGTTTTTCCAACTCTTTCAATATCCGGCGTGCGGATACATTTCTGGCACGTTGTAACGCGCTTCCTCGGCGGAATTTCCTTACCGGTGAAGTACGGCTTAAGCGGCGCCATGCCGGCGTTTATAAGAAGCAGGCTGTTGTCATTCTGCGGAATAAGCGGAAATGACGGAAGCCTTAAATGCCCCTTGCTTTCAAAAAAGCTCAGAAATCTTTCTCGGATTTCATTAACACCCAGTTTATCCAACTCTACCACTCCTTCTGTATACGGGAAAGGAGAATTTTCTGTCGTTTCCCTAATTATTTATTATACATAATCAGGGTGTAATTGTCAACTGAATTTCACGGCGCAGATAATGTAATAAAAAATATTGACCTGAATCCGCTTGTATGGTATAATATATTGATACAAAATAAGTATTTGCAGACGGAAGGTATGATCCTATGATAAAAAGCATGACGGGCTACGGCTCGGCGGTTTATTCCGAAAACGGGAAAAAGTACAGCGTTGAGATTAAGTCGGTGAACAACCGTTACAGCGACATTTCCGTTAAAGCTCCGAGGATATACGGATTTTTGGAGGACGCACTGCGCAAGCGTGCGGCGGAAAGAATCAGGCGCGGAAAAGCGGATATTTATGTGACGGTGGAAAACGACGGCGCGGATTCCGGCTCGGTGTCGGTAGACACTTCGCTTGCCGCGCAGTACATGAAGGCATTTTCGCAGCTTTCGGATTCACTCGGAATCCCGTGCAATATGAAGTCAGAGGACTTCCTCAGAATACAGGACGTTTTCAGGGTTGAAAAGGCGGAGGAAAACGAGGATGAGATAACGGCTGCGGCGAAAAAAGCGCTTGACGGCGCACTTGACCGGTTTGAGGAGATGCGCCTTCGCGAGGGGGCGAAAATGCTGGAGGATTTGCAGACCCACCTTGCCGTGATAAAGGAAGAAACGGCGCATATAGAAGCGCACGCACCCGAAATCGTGGAGCAGTACAGAAAAAGAATTGAGGAGAGAGTGCGTGACATTCTCGGAACAGCGCCGTATGACGAAACGCGGCTTCTGACGGAGGCTGCGGTCTTTTCCGACAGGGTGAACGTCAATGAGGAAATCGTAAGGCTGAAAAGCCATATTTCGCAGTTTTCGGAAATGCTTGCCTCCGACGAGCCTGTCGGAAGAAAAATCGATTTTCTGATTCAGGAGATGAACAGGGAAACGAACACAATCGGGTCAAAATCGAATGACCTTGAAGCGTCGAAGATAATTATTAATATAAAGGCGGAGATTGAAAAGCTGCGCGAGCAGATTCAGAACGTTGAATAGGGCGGAGGTGCCGGAGTGAAGTTTGTTAATATCGGCTTCGGAAACATGGTTTCCGATTTGCGGCTTGTGTCCGTCATATCACCGGAAAGCGCGCCCGTTAAGCGGCTGATTCAGGAAACGCGCGAAAAAGGGATGCTGATTGACGCAACCTACGGAAGAAGAACAAAAAGCGTGCTTGTGACAGACAGCGAGCATGTTATCCTGTCGGCAATAACGCCCGAGCAGATTGCCCTGCGCTATGACGGCAGCATGAAGATATGGGAGGAAACAGATGAACAGTAAAGGCTTGCTTGTGGTTGTGTCCGGTCCGTCCGGCGTCGGAAAGGGAACGGTGTGCGCCGAATATGTGAAAAAGCATGACGACTGCGCACTGTCCGTTTCGGCAACAACGCGCGCCGCGCGCGAGGGTGAAAGGGACGGAGTAAATTATTACTTTATAGGGGAAGATGAGTTTGTAAAGAAAATAAAAGAGGGCGGATTTCTTGAAAACGCCGTTTTTTGCGGCAACCGATACGGAACGCCGAAAGCTCCCGTGCTTAAAATGCTTGAAGAGGGCAGGGACGTTATTCTTGAAATTGAGGTGCAGGGAGCGATGCAGGTTCGCAGCTCATATCCGGAGGGTGTGTTTGTGTTTGTGTTGCCGCCCGATATGAAAACGCTGGAGCAGCGGCTGCGCGGAAGAAACACCGAGAGCGATGAGGTGATTGAAAAACGCCTGTCGCGAGCAAAGGAAGAATTTAATTTTATTGAAAAATACAATTATGTGCTTGTGAACGACGCGGTCGAAAATGCCGTGCGCAAGCTCGGAGAAATTATCAAAGCCGAAAAATGTGTAATGGCAAGAAATTACGAATATATCAAAAAAGAATTTTTAAGCTGACAGAAAGGACTATGAATTATGCTTTATCCTGAGGTTTCAAAACTTATGAAAGGGATGGATTCCCGTTACTCGCTTGTAATCGCGACCGCAAAAAGAGCTCGCCAGCTCGCATCCGATGTTTCGGATGACAGACCCGTGTCGCACGCAATTGCGGAAATTGCCGCAGGCAAAATAAAATGCATCAAGAGGGGCGAAGCAGCGGAAGCGGCGGCGGAAGAAACACAAGCAGAGCCGGCTGAACCCGAACAAGACGCTGAGTAACAATGGTTGCGCAGGTATATATAAACACCGGAAGCGCTGCGCTTGACAAGCCTTTTGACTACATTGTTCCGCCGAAGCTTGAGAAAAGCGTTGTCCGCGGAGTGCGTGTGAAGGTTCCGTTCGGCGGCGGCAATGTGCCCAAGGAGGCATATGTTTCGGCGGTGCTCGATAGAAGCGCATATGACGAGCTGAAGGAAATCCGTTCCGTTTCGGATGAATTTCCCGTCTTGTCCGAGAGGGCAATCGAGCTGTGTTTTTATATGAGAAAAAAATACTTCTGCACTTTTTCGGAAGCGGCGCGGATAATGCTGCCGCCCGGCTGCGGCACGGAGTTTGAGGAGTGGGTTTCGCTTTGCAGCGATTACCGCGAAAAGGCTGAGGGGCTGCGTTCGCTGTGCGGCGAGCAGATTGTCCGCCTGCTTGAGGAAAATGACGGAAGTGCGGAATTTACGCAGATAAAGTCGCAGATAGGGAAAAGCGCCCGTGCATCACTCAATTCCCTTATAAAAAAGGGAATCTGCGAAAAAAGCTACCGCGACAAACGCCGCGTGAACGAGCGGTTTGTGCGCGTGGCATATTACAGCGGTGAGGAAAATCCGATGCTGCTTGCGGCGAGAATTGAACGCCGCTCGCGCGGTCAGGCGGAGGTTCTCAGGCTGCTTTCCGGCGGGGCAAGGCTTACAGTGCCCGATATTATCAGGGCAACGGGGGCAACGCGCAACGCGGTTGAAGCGCTGCATCTGAAAGGGCTTGTGGAGTTTGACGAGGCGGAGCTGCTGCGGAATCCGCTGAAAGGAAAGGAAACGGGCGCGCTTGCCCCGAGCCTGACGGAGGAGCAGAAAATTGCCGTGAACGCCGTCCGCAGCGGCGGCAGCGGAGTTTATCTGCTGCACGGTGTGACGGGCAGCGGAAAAACCGAGGTTTTCATGCGCCTTGCGGAGGACGCGCTTAAAAAAGGAAAACAGGCGATTGTCCTTGTGCCGGAAATATCGCTCACCCCTCAGATGACAGACCGCTTTTATAACCGCTTCGGTGACAGGGTTGCGGTGCTGCACAGCGCTCTTTCTCTCGGAGAAAGGCTTGACGAGTGGAAGCGCATTAAGCGCGGCGAGGCAGCCGTTGTTGTCGGCGCGAGAAGTGCGATATTCGCCCCGTGCGACAGTATCGGGATAATTATCATCGATGAAGAGCACGAGCAATCGTATAAATCGGAATCGTCGCCGCGCTATCATGCGCGTGACATTGCGGAGTATATCGCGGCAAAATCGGGTTGTCCGCTTTTGCTTGCTTCGGCAACGCCGTCGGTGGAAAGCTATTTCAAAGCCGAGCGCGGAATATATCGGCTCATCGAAATGAAGGAGCGGTTTAATAAAAATCCGCTTCCGGAGGTTTTCCTGGAGGATATGCGCCGCGAGCTTGCTGAAGGCAACAAAACTGTTCTCAGCCGCCGCCTGGCTTCGGAAATGCAGCAGAATCTCGTCCGCGGAGAGCAGACGGTGCTTTTTCTCAACCGTCGCGGATATTCAACGTTTGTTTCGTGCCGCGACTGCGGATTTGTGTTCGTCTGCCCGAGGTGCAGCGTTTCGCTGACGTATCACAAGAGCGGCGAATATCTCACCTGTCATTATTGCGGCTACCGCGAAAGAATGAAAACAAACTGCCCGAAATGCGGAAGTCCGCGCCTTAAGGAGTTCGGCAAGGGAACGCAGAAGGCTCAGTCGCACATTGAAGGCATTTTCCCTGCGGCGTCCGTTCTCAGGATGGATGCCGATACAACGAGCGGAAAAAGCGGTCATGAAAAGCTCTTGAAAAAATTCTCGGAGGAGAAAAGCGACATTCTGCTCGGAACGCAGATGGTCACAAAAGGGCTGGATTTTGAAAACGTCACTCTTGTCGGAGTTCTTGCGGCGGACGCGTCGCTGAATATTGACGATTTCCGCGCACAGGAACGCACGTTTAACCTGATTGCGCAGGTTTGCGGCAGGGCAGGCAGGGGAAAAAAGCGCGGCCGCGCGGTTGTGCAGACATATATGCCCGACAACCCGACGCTTCGGCTTGCATGCATGCAGGATTATAAAGCCTTTTATAAGGAAGAAATAAAATATCGGGAGGAATTTTTCTATCCTCCGTTTTGTGATATAATAAATATAATAATAAGCTCATCCGATGAAGAGGAGGCGCGCACTGCGGCTTCCGTCATTGCGATGAAGCTGAAAACGGCGCTGCGGACCGATGAAGAATGTATACTTTATGAACCGTCGAAAGCGCCCGTTTACAAGGTTCAGGACAGATACCGTTACCGCGTTTGGCTCAAATGCCGCGCCGATGACGGTATAACGGATTTGCTTCGGGAAACCGTGCATTGCAAATACGGGAAAAGAAAATCGGATATTTCCGTAGTTGCCGATGTTAATCCGTACAACATGAATTAAGCACACAGAAAGGCAAGGAATTGTTATGGCACTGAGGAAAATAAGGGAAATAGGCGACCCGTGCTTAAAAAAGGTCTGCCGCGGAGTTGATAAGTTCGACTCAAGACTGCACACGCTGCTTGACGATATGGCGGAAACGCTTGCCGAGGCAAACGGCGTCGGACTTGCGGCGCCGCAGGTGGGGATTCTCCGCCGCGCCGTCATCATTGACCGCGGCGAGGAAAATGGCGGGATAATTGAGCTGATAAATCCCGTGATAACGGAAACGGAGGGCAGCGTTGTGGATATTGAGGGCTGTCTGAGCGTTCCCGGAAAAGCGGGCGAGGTTGAGCGCCCCGAAAAGGCAACCGTCCGCGCGTTTGACAGAAACGGAAATCCGATTGAATATACCGGAGAGGGACTCATGGCAAGATGCATCTGCCATGAATGTGACCACCTTGACGGGATTTTGTATGTTGAAAAGGTAATAAGGTTTATTGAAGAGGACTGAACGGAGGAACGGAATGCGTATTCTTTTTATGGGCACGCCCGAATTTGCGCGCGAATCGCTTCGTGCAATGGTTGAGGACGGCAGGGAGGTTGTCTGCGTTATAACTCAGCCCGACAAGCCGAAGGGCCGCGGATATGAAACTGCCATGCCGGAGGTTAAAAAATATGCGCTGGAGCATAATATAGACGTATACCAGCCGCAGTCGCTTAAAGATAATGCGATTTCCGACATTCTTGAAAAATACCGTCCCGACATAATCATCGTTGTGGCGTACGGAAAGCTGCTGCCGGAATATGTTCTTAACTATCCGAAATACGGCTGCATCAACATTCACGGGTCGCTGCTTCCGAAATACCGCGGCGCAGCGCCGATTCAGCGCGCTGTGATGAACGGTGAAAAGGTGAGCGGCGTTACGAGCATGTACATGGAAAAAGGGCTTGACACAGGGGATATGCTCTTAAAGGAAGAGCTTGAGATAACTCCCGATATGACGGCAGGAATGCTGCACGACGCGCTTGCGGCTGTCGGCGGCAGGGTGCTTTTGAAAACGCTTGACTGCGCAGGAAACGGAACGCTCAAGCCGCAGAAGCAGGATGATTCGCTTTCGTCATATGCCTCCATGCTTTCCAAAAAAGAGGGCGAGCTTGACTGGAACGATTCGGCGGAGCATATATATAACAAAGTGCGCGGACTGAATCCGTGGCCGGGAGCGTTCAGCTATCTTTGCGGCAAGCGCTTTATGATTGATTTTGCATATCCCGAAAAGGAATGCGGAAAGCCCGGCGAGGTTCTCCGCGCAGACGATGAAGGCATACTTGTTGCCTGCGGCGATGAATCCGTCAGAATAAAAAGCGTTAAGTTTGACGGAAAGAAAAAAATGACGGTTTCGCAGTATCTCAACGGTCATAAAATTGAAAAAGGAACAGTTTTGGGAAAGGAATGATTTTCATGCCCGGATATTATTACGGAGGCTTTTACGGCGGAGGGTACGTTCTTGTGCTGATTGCGGCGCTGCTGTCGCTCCTTGCGTCGGCAAACGTTCAGATGACCTTTAAGCGTTACAGCAATAAGAAAACATCGCGCAATATCACCGCCGAACAGGCGGCAAGAAAAATTCTCGATGAAAACGGACTTCAGAATGTAAGAATAGAATCGATTGCCGGCAATCTCACCGACCATTACGATCCGCGCTCGAATGTGATAAGGCTGTCGGATTCCGTGCGGACTTCAACCTCTGTTGCGGCTGTCGGCGTTGCCGCGCATGAAGCAGGGCACGCAGTGCAGCACGCCGTGGGATATTTTCCGATAAAGCTCCGCAATGCGCTTGTTCCCGTTGCGAATTTCGGATCAACGGCAGGTCCCTATCTTATTATAATCGGTCTTTTGCTCAGCGGCGCATTCAGCGATTTTCTCGTTAATTTCGGAATATGGTTCTTCTCGGCTGCGGTGCTTTTTCAGATTGTAACGCTCCCGGTTGAGTTTAACGCGTCAAACAGAGCGATAAAAACGCTTTCAAGCGGCTTGTATCTCGAATCTGATGAGGTACCTGCCGTCAAAAAAGTGCTCGGCGCTGCTGCAATGACATATGTTGCGGCGGCAGCGGTTTCGGTTGCAAACCTGCTGCGGTTTATCATGCTCGCCGGTTCGCGGCGGAGGCGCGACTGATGGAAAAGCTGTCGGCGGCGCGCAATGCCGCACTCAAGGCTCTTTATGAAACGGAGAAAAGCGGCGCGTATCTCAACGCCGCACTGCGGACTGTTCTTGCGGAGGAAAGGCTTTCCGCGCGTGACAGTGCGCTTGCAACGCAGCTTGCCGCAGGCGTGGAAAGAAACCGCCTTTATCTCGACAATATCATAAAAAATCTGTCAAGCGTTAAAATGAAAAAAATATCGGTGCATATTTTAAATATTTTGCGAATCGGCATTTATTCGATAAAATTTCTCGATAAAATTCCCGTCAGCGCAACGGTAAACGAATGTGTACGCCTGAGCCGCAGATACGGGCACAGCGCGTCGGCAGGCTTTGTGAATGCCGTTTTGAGAAAAGCGGCGAAAACGGACGATTTTCTGCCGCCGCGCGAAGCCGGCGAAGAATATATATCCGTCAGATATTCCTGTCCGCCGTGGTTGGTTCGGCTGTGGCTTTCGGAGGGATACGGTGAACCGCTCTTTGCGGCGATGAATGAAGTTCCGCCCGTTTATGTCAGGCTGAACACGCTTAAAGCGTCGGCGCTCGGCAGCGGCTATGAAAAATCCCCCTCCGCGCCCGACGCGTACATATTCACGGGCAGCGGCAGCGCGGAAAACACGGAGGAGTACAAAAACGGGCTTATAACCGTTCAGGACGCGGCGTCTCAGCGCGCGGTTCGGATGCTTGCACCGAAAGAAAATTCGGCTGTGCTCGATTTGTGCGCCGCACCGGGCGGAAAAACAACATATATGGCACAGCTTATGAAAAACACGGGGCAGCTTATCTCGTGCGATATTCACCCTCATAAGACAGAGCTGCTTAAAAAGAATATTGAAAGAATGGGGATTGTGAACGCACGCGTTATGCTCAATGACGCGTCGGTATTCAACCCGGAATTTGAAAACGGCTTCGACTGCGTGCTTGCCGATGTTCCCTGCTCGGGGCTTGGGATTCTGCGCAGAAAACCGGATATAAAATGGAAAAAGACCCCCGAGGAGCTTGGCGGACTTGTGCCGCTGCAGCGGAAAATAATTGACAATGCGGCACGGTATGTCAAAAGCGGGGGTCGGATTTTAATATCAACCTGCACCGTGAACAAAGCGGAAAACGAGGAAAATATTTTGTATTTTCTCGGTAAACACGGCGATTTTACCCTCGTTGAACAAAAACTGTTTCTTCCCGATAAGGACGGAACGGACGGCTTTTTTGCGGCGCTGCTTGAAAGGAAGTAAATTGTGAATCCCGGAGATTTAACGGCGGAGGAATTAACTGAATATGTGCAAAAGCTGGGCGAAAAGCCGTTTCGGGCAACGCAGCTTTATTCGTGGATTCATTCCGGCGCGGAAAGCTTTGATTCCATGACGAACCTCCCGAAGCCGCTGCGCGAAAAGCTGAAAAGCGAATGCGGCGCTCTGCTTCCCGAAATATGCAGGAAGTATGTTTCAAAGCTTGACGGAACGGTTAAATATCTTTTCAGGCTTGCGGACGGTAATATCATCGAATCCGTTGTGATGGACTATCATCACGGGAAAAGCATCTGCGTGTCAAGCCAGGTCGGGTGCAGAATGGGGTGCTCGTTCTGTGCGTCAACGCTCGGCGGACTGGTCCGCTCGCTGACGCCGTTCGAAATCGAGGGTCAGCTCCAAAAGGCGCAGAACGACCTCGGCTGCCGCATCTCAAACATCGTTATCATGGGCATCGGCGAGCCGCTCGATAATTATGAAAACGTGATGAGGTTTATCCGCAGCGTAAGCTCGCCGCAGGGGCTTAATATCGGCTGCCGTCATATAACGCTTTCAACCTGCGGAATTGCCGATAAAATATATCGGCTTGCGGAAGAGGGGCTGCCGTTCAATCTTGCAATTTCGCTCCATGCGCCGGCGGATGACCTGCGGCGCGAAATGATGCCCGTTGCCCGGGCGTATCCGCTTGCGGAGCTGATGCGCGCGTGTGATTACTGGTTTGAAAGAACTCACAGAAGAATAACATTTGAATATGCGCTTGTCAAAAACAAAAATTCGGACGCACACTGCGCCGCGCTTTTGGCAAAGCTTCTCCAAGGGAAGAACTGCCATGTCAATCTGATTCCCGTCAATCCCGTAACGGAGCGGAAAAATGTCAGAACAAGCGCGGAGGAAACGGAAGCGTTCAAACGGGCGCTTGAAGATTACGGAATAAATGCAACGGTGCGCAGGGAGCTCGGCGCGGATATAAATGCGTCGTGCGGACAGCTGCGCAACAATGAAATCGGAAAACAAGGGGGTGGTGAATGATGCAGTTCTTTTCTCAGTCGGATCGCGGCTCTGTCCGCGAAAACAATGAAGACAGCTGCTTTGCCGGGCGAGTCGGGCGGTATACCGTCCTGATGGTTGCCGACGGAATGGGCGGCGCAAGCGGCGGCGAGGTTGCGAGCGCGGCAGCGGTGAAAACCGTGCGCGAATTTATCGAGCAGAAGATAAAAAGAAGCTCGTCTCCCGGTCAGATTCTTGAAATAATGCGCGGCGCAGTGCATCGCGCAAATCTTGATATTATGACCGTTGCCGCAGGCGACCGAAAGCTTGACGGAATGGGAACAACTATCGACGTCTGCGTGATTGACGGCTCAACCGCGTATATAGCGCATGTCGGCGACAGCCGCGTTTACCGCATTGCCAAATCGGGAAAGGCAGTCCGCATCACACGCGATCACAGCCTTGTGGAATATATGCTTGAAACGGGCGTTATCACACCGGAGGAGGCGGAAACGCATCCCCAGCGCCACGTGATAACGCGCGCTCTCGGAACGGAGCTTAACGTCGAGGCGGATACTTATATAACGCCTTTTGAAAAAAACGAAACGCTTCTTTTGTGCAGCGATGGGCTGACGAACATGGTTTCGGAAGAAAAAATTGCGGAAATAACGGCTTCCGCGGAAAATGCGGAGCAGGCGGCAAAAAGCCTGATAAATGCCGCAAATGCCGCGGGCGGAACGGATAATATCACCGTTGTGCTTGCGCGGAAGTAATTTTAATCGGAGGGGAAAATATTTATGGAAGGAAAAATTCTCGGAAACAGATATGAGCTGCTTTGCCGCGTGGGAACGGGCGGCATGGCTGTTGTATATAAAGCTAAGGATAAAATTCTGAACCGTTTTGTCGCAGTGAAAATCCTGCGTGAGGAGTTTAAGGAAAACGAGGAATTTATCCGCCGTTTCAACGTTGAATCGCAGGCTGCCGCAAGTCTGTCGCATCAGAACATTGTTCAGATATACGATGTCGGCGAGGAGGACGGACTGCACTATATCGTCATGGAATACCTTGAGGGAAAAACCCTTAAGGAATACATGAACGAAAAAGGCGGCAAGCTCCCCTGGCGCGAGGCGGCGAACTTTTCAATGCAGATTTGCCGCGCGCTTGAGCACGCTCATTCAAAGCACGTTGTTCACCGCGATATAAAGCCGCAGAATATTATCATGACGGAGGAGGGCAAGCTTAAGGTTGCCGACTTCGGCATAGCGCGCGCCGCAAATAATACCACAACCGTCAATTCAACCGCGGCGGCTGTCGGCAGCGCACACTATCTTTCACCCGAACAGGCACGCGGAGGGTATACCGATTGCCGCAGCGATATCTATTCTCTCGGCGTTGTAATGTATGAAATGTTCACCGGCAGGCTTCCGTTCGATGCCGACACCGGCGTTTCGGTAATCATGCAGCATCTGCACGAGCAGCCCGAGCCGCCGTGCAGCGTGAATCCTGAAATTCCGCGCGGCATAGAAGCCATTATTCTGAAAGCCATGAATAAGGAGCAGCGCCTGCGCTATGACAACGCAAAGGATATTCTTGACGATTTGATTGCCGTCTACCGCAATCCCAATATAAAACTGTCAATGCTTCATATCGATGCGAGCGAGCTTCCGCAGCAGCGCGGCGGTGAGCCGAAGAAAAAACGTCCCCCCGAAGCTTCGGAGAGCGGCTCGCCGCGAAAGAAAAACCGCGGCAAGAAAAAGAAAACGCACACTGCGCTCTTTGTCGGCATAATCTCCACCCTGCTTTTGGTTACGGCGCTTCTGTGCATCGCATATGTCCTGTTCTTCGGTACCGGGCGCGAGGTTAAGGTTCCCAAGCTTGTCGGCATGACGTATGACGAAGCGGCGGCAGCCGCGCTTGACGCAAGCACCAAAAAAGTAAAGTTTGACATAACCGTTGAGCGCACGGAGCACAGCGATAAGGATAAAAACGTGATTATCAGCCAAACCCCGGCAGGCGGCAGCGCCGTAAAGCGTACGCGGGAAATAAAGGTTGTTGTCAGCTCGGGTCCGGTTGTTCTGGAGCTTGAGGATTATACAGGCAAGAATTACTCAGCAGTAAAGAAAAAGCTTGAGGATAAAGGCATCAAGGTTATTGAAAAGGAAGAAAATAACGATACCTATTCCGAGGGAACGATTTTCAAGCAGAACCCCAAGGAGGGCGCCGAAATGGCGGAGGGTGACGAGGTCACGCTCTATGTTTCGGCAGGAACGCAGAATACTGTCGTTCCGAACGTTGTCGGCAGCTCGCTTGAGGACGCGGTTGTCGCAATCGAGCGGAATAATCTTAAGGTCGGCACGGTGAAAAACGAAAAGAAGAACGGCTTCCGCAAGGGCGAGGTGTTCAAGCAGAGCCGTGACGCATTTGAAACCGTTGCCGTGAACACGGTTATCAATCTGGATGTTGCAACGGGCGAAAAGGAAACCCAGGCTGGAAACGAGGACGGGGACAAACCCTCGCCGAGCGAGCAGCCGCCCTCAAAACCGCAGAAGCGCACCGCGCATCTCACACTTTCGAATCTTCCCAAGGACAGGGAAAAGGTCACCGTGCGCCTTGTGTCCGACGGGCAAACGTATTATGAAAAGGAATTTCCGACGGCGGCAGGCAGCGCAAGCGTTTCGTTTGACATAACGGAATCTCTCAGTCTTGATGTTTACTATGACGGCGTTTATATAACAACGAAAGAGGTAAGATATTGAGCGAAATATACCGCGAAGGAATCATAACAAAAGGAATCGGCGGATTTTATTACGTGGAATCCGCCGGGGGAATAACGGAGTGCCGCGCGCGCGGAAAATTCCGCAAAATGGAGCTCACGCCGATTGTCGGCGACCGCGTTGTCGTGCGCGTGCCCGAAACGGGCGGCGCGGAGCTGTGCGAAATAAAACCGCGGAAAAATTCGCTTGTGCGCCCCGGCGTGTCGAATGTGGACGCGGTCATGCTTGTGTCGGCTGCAAAATCGCCCATGCCGGACCTGTTTCTGACGGATAAAATGCTTGTAATTGCCGAAAGCAAGGGCATACGCGGCTATATCTGCCTGAACAAAACCGACATTGCCGAAACCGATGAGGTGAAAGCGTTCGCCTCGGTGTATGAGCGCGCAGGATACGAGGTTGTCATTGCAAGTGCCGCCACGGGTGAGGGCGTTGTGCGTTTGCGTGAAATCATCTGCGGAAAAACCGTCGCTTTTGCAGGGCTGTCGGGCGTCGGGAAGTCAAGTCTTCTGCGGCGGATCACCGGCAAAGAACTCGAAACGGGCTCCGTCAGCCGCATTGAGCGCGGCAGGCACACAACGCGCCATGTCGAGCTTATGCACGCGGCAGGCGGATTTGTGTTCGACACGCCCGGTTTTTCGCGCCTTGAAGCGGACGCCGTGCGCGCTGCCGATTTGTGGCAGTATTTCCCCGAAATCCGCGTGCTTCACCAAAACTGCCGCTTTGCCGACTGCAACCATATCAAAGAGCCCGGCTGCGCAGTGCTTGAAGCCGTTGCGGACGGCAGAATCGCCGAAAGCCGGCATCAAAGCTATGCGGCAATGTTTGAAAAGCTTAAAGATATTAAGGAATGGGAACGAAAGGATTGATTTTCAGTGATAAAAATAGCTCCGTCAATACTGTCGGCTGATTTCGGCGACCTCCGCAATCAGGTGAAAGCGGTTGAGGCGGCAGGCGCCGACCTGCTGCACATCGATATAATGGACGGGCACTTTGTGCCGAACCTCAGCATGGGTCCCGGCGTTGTCAAATCGATAAGGCAGTCAAGCAAGCTCTTTTTTGATTGTCATCTCATGCTTGACAATCCCCTTGATTATATTGAAGCCTTCGCCTCGGCTGGCGCGGATTTAATCACCGTTCATGCCGAGTGCGTTGCGGACCTGAAAGCCGCAGCCGACAAAATTCATTCGCTCGGCATAAAGGCGGCAGCAGCAATCAACCCGGCAACGGAAGCGGACAAGGTTATCGATGCCGCAGAATATCTTGATATGATTCTTGTTATGAGCGTTGTTCCCGGCTTCGGCGGTCAAAGCTTCATGCCCGAGGTGCTCGGCAAGGTGCGGCAAATAAAGGCGGCATGCAGCGTTCCCGTTGAAATCGACGGCGGAATCAATGCCGAAACCGCCCCCCTCGCGGCAAAGGCAGGCGTTGACATTTTTGTCGCCGGCAGCTCCGTGTTCGGCGCACCGCCGTTTTCGGAGGCAATTTCGAAAATCCGCAAAGCTGCCTTAGCTTGTGGTTGACACGGCGGAAAAGTTGTGTTATTATTTAATAGCCTTTATGAGTAATCCGAACGGTCGCGGCGGCATTTTTTGCCGATGAGGAAAGTCCGAGCTTCGCAGGACAGGGTGCCGGAGAAATCCCGGTGGAGGCGACTCTAAGGAAAGTGCAACAGAAATAAACCGCCGCCCCTCTCGGGCGGTAAGGGTGGAAAGGCGGGGTAAGAGCCCACCGATTCTCTGGTAACAGAGAATGCCATGTAAACCTCACCCGAAGCAAGACCGAATGTAAAACGATAATCTGGCCCGGATTGTTTTCAGGTG
>OGMF01001797.1_pt1 | contig 19809 bp, 10 predicted proteins | sample 1572921 | NCBI WGS metagenome assembly OGMF01 (sample SAMEA2581919, study PRJEB24529) | metagenome | biome: Human gut stool | place: China | collected 2011 | reverse complement strand
GATGTCCGCCGGGGAGAGCGCAACGCTGCCCCAGAACAGGTTGAGCGCAAACAGCGCCAGCAGGGCCGCCGCCATGGCGAGGTATGCAATTGTCATGCGTTTGGAGGTGTGCATGCGTGGTTCCCTTTGCGGCGGGCGGCAATGGTGCGGGCGGATAGGGAATCCGCCCCTACGGATGCGCCACGGTTTTGTGCGCCCGTTTTTGCCGCCGCGTTAAATTTTCAGTGCAGCTTCGTCAAAAATGTCAATTCACTGTCGTCCGGGTCATCCTCGGTGAACACCCTGTTCATATCCAGGATCAGCTCCGGCAGCTCCATGCTCTGCTGGAAAAGGCTCTGCGACGTACACCAGACGCTGCCGCTTTGCACGGCCTTGAAGTCCGCCAGCATCGGACATTTGGCGAGCAGCTCATCCATTGTGCGCAGCTCGCCCTCAATCGTGCTGTTGTAGAGCAGCACATCGGCGTCACGCGCCCCGGCGTAGAAATCCTCGAGCGAGATATTGACAGTCGCCAGATTGTTGCCGCTGTCCGTCAGGTCGGCAAAAACGTAGCTGCCGCCCGCCAGCCCGATCATCTTGGCGACGTAATCACCGCCCTTGCGCACCGTGGCGAGATTGTTTGAGGTGATGGAGAAGAACGCCGCAGTCTTGCCGGTGGGTTCCTCGTCCAGCAGCGGTGCAATGCGCTGCACAGCGTCGTCAAAAACGCGCTCGGCCTCCTCGGTTCTGCCCAGCAGGATGCCGTACAGCTTGACCCATTCCATCCGGGCCAGCGGGTCACTCTCGTAGCTCGAGCGCTCGACGAGGACCGGCACGCCGAATTTTTCGAGCTGCTCTTTCACCTCGGGCGTGTGGTAGATCATTGTGTTCTCGATGGCAAGGCCGCAGTCGGCGGACAGGATCGTCTCGTAATCGGGTGCGCTGTACTTGCCCGCGTAGGCGATCTCGCCCTGCTCCATGGCGGTGCGGGCCGCGTCGAGGTACCAGTTTTCGGCCTGCGTGCCGGACAGCGCCACAGCCCCCAGCCCGCCAATGCTGATGATGGGATCCATCGCGGACGACGACACAAGGTAGATATTTTGGATAGGCTGCTGCAAAACGGTGATGTCTGCGTCCAGATCGGCGGGCGCAGCGGCCCCCTCCGGCACGACGAGATAGCGGCTGCCGTCAATCGTGATGAGGTCATAGCCGCCCGCGCACACATCCACCGTGAACTGCTTCGCATATTCCAGCGGATAGCGGTTTTCTATCGTCAATGCGTCCGTTTGCGCGGGAGCCTGGGATGCAGCCGCGCACCCTGCCAGCAGCAGGGCTGGCAGGGCAAAAGCTGCCGCGCGCCTCATTCGGCGGCGGCCAGCGTCGCGCTGTCAAAGGTCAGGGTATAGTCGATCTCGTGCGGGGTGCTCATGGCGACGGTGTCCGCCGTGACGGCCAGCGCGGTATCCAGCGCGGCAACGGGGATCTCAAACGTCGAGTTGCCGTCGGTGTTGACGGGCAGGTACTTTTCGCCGTCAACGAGCATATAGTCATAGTTCGGGCTGCTCCAGACGATGGTCGCGGTCATAATACCGTCGGCCACAGTCAGCGCGGCGGGGCTTTCGACGGTGGCGCGCCCGCTGCCGCCCTCCAGCGTCACAGCGCAGGTGTAGCTGCCGTCTGCGGGGATCTCGACGGCTGCCGCAGCCGCATCCTCTGCCGCAGGCTCGGCATCGGAGACGCTGACCGTATGGTCATACCAGGTGCCCTTGGTGCCGAGGATGGCCAGCTGGAAATCAGCATCGACAGCCGCAACGGGGATGTCAAAGCCGTATACTTCGTCGCTGGTGCCGTCGGAGTAGGTCACTGTGTCAACGGTAGGCTGCAGCCAGTCGCTCTCGTGGGCGGGGGCGTCGGCGGCCATGCCCGGATACAGGTTGACGATCTTCTGGGACTGCAGACTGACGTGGAAGGTCATCGTGCCGTTTTCCACCGTCAGCGTGCCCATGCCGTCCACGGCTTCGTTGGCGTGGAACATGCTGCTGTCGGTGTTGAACTTAGCGGTGTATACGCCGTCCGGCAGCGCGGCAGCGGGGGCCTGGGCTTTCGTGACGGCAGGGGCCGGGGCCGCGGTGGCAGCAGGGGCGGTTTCTTCCGTGGAGACCGCCTCGGACGTGCTCTCGGCGGTGGACGCTGCGGACACACCGCAGCCCGCCAGCAGCAGGGCAGCGAGAGTCAGGGATGCGAGTTGGAGCTTTTTCATGCTTTCCTTACCTCATTCTATTCATAATTTATCAAGCAATAGCGGGAGGCAGCGCGGGCGGATAGGGAATCCGCCCCTACGGCGTGGCAGGGCATCACATCGGACGCAGGCCGGACATGCCCGGTCCCTGCCGTGCTTTCCCAAAAACCAAAAAACTGCCCGGAGCTTACCCTCCGGGCAGAATGGGTCTTTCTCAGCCGTTCAGGGAATCGATGGCGGCCCCGGCGTGGTCAACGTAGAGCTGCTGGATGTCGCCGATCTCGCCCAGACCTGCGATCTGGGTGTCGACGCTCTCAAAGCAGTCGGCAGCGTTGAACTGGCTCAGCCAGGAATCGTCCTCGGCACCGGCCATGTCGTTGTTGGCGTGGTCACCGGCAACGACCATCAGCGGGCGCAGGATGACCTTGGTGTAACCGGCCTCCTTGACCTTCTCGATAACGGCATCGCAGGCGGTGTCCTCGGGCTCACCCTCGACGGTGCCGATAAAGACGTTGTCATAGCCCAGCGTCTGCATCGCGGTCTGCATCTGGCTGTAGCTGACCTTGGCGGTGTGGGACGTGCCGTGGCCCATAAAGACAAAGGCGGTGCCGTCCGCAGCGGCGGCAGCGGCGTCGTCATACCCGGCGGTCTTGACGGCCTCGGCGGTGATGGCGGCGGCTACGGCCTCCTTGTCGGCGTTGATGACGGTGGCATCTTCGCCGACCTCGCCCAGCAGGGGTTCGGCAATGGCAACGCTGTCGAACTTGTCCCTGTACTGCTCAACCGCCTCGCACATCTCGTCGTACTCGGCGCCGTGCATCAGGTGCGTAGGCTGGACAACCAGATTCTTGACGCCGTTGGCAACGGCACGGTCCATGGCCTGCTGCATGTTGTCGATCTTCTCGCCGTCACGAGCCTGGACATGGTTAATAATGATCTGAGCGGTGAATGCACGGCGGACAGACCAATCGGGGTAAGCGGCCTGCAGAGCATCCTCGATGCCCTTGATGTCTTTCACGCGGCTGTCGTTGAACGAGGTGCCGAAGCTGACCACCAGCAGCTCGTTGTCGCCGATGTTGTCCTCATTGCGGGGGTCATCCTTGGAAGCATCGCCGGTGTCGCGGCCAAAGTAATCGGGATCAGCCTCTTCCCCCTCGACCAGCTCTTTCTGGGCGTCGGTCAGAGCGTCCCAGGCGTCCTTGGCAGCCTTGCACTGCTCATCGGTGTTCTCGTTGCGCTCCTGCACATAGATGGCGTCGATCAGGTCTGCCACGTTCTTTGCGGCCATTTCGTCAGCCTCCTCGCTGCTCACCTCGCTGGCGGCAGTGCTGGATGCAGCCTTGCTGGAAGCGGCGGTGCTGCTGGAAGCGCTGCTGCCGCAGCCTGCCAGGGTGCCGACGCAGAGCGCCAGAGCGGCGGAGACTGCCACGGTCTTTTTCCAATTGAGTTTACGCATGGTTCTTGTTTGTTCCTTTCCTGTTTTTGCTTGTGTGCGGATCTTCTGACAGAAAGGGTACAGGCGGTACGCCCGGACACAAAAAGGGCCCTTTTGCCGCGCGGAGTGCACAACAAAAAGACCCCTGTTATTTCTGGGCTTTTCGGTACAACCAATTCCTCGTGATCTGGAGCATCTGCTCCCGTACCAACAGCAGGCAGGTTTCCTGGCTGAAAGGGACGGGCAGAACTGCCCGCGCCCGCGGCTGCCTTCCCGGAGGTTCCCCCAGTGACCGGCGCAAAACGCGCCAACGCCGCAAAGCTCCCTTATCACAGTGACGAGATCGTGCGGGAATCCCACCCGCTTCTCTTTTACCCTTTCCGCCGCCCGAAAGCGGCAAAAGGCACCTGCTGTTTTCTATTCAGACGGGGTTAGTATAGCACAAGCCCGCCAAAAATGCAATTGGTTTTCAGCCCTCTGCCGGTGCCCAGACCATGCCCAGGGCGCTGAGGTTTTCCACCCGCTCCGGGGTCAGCCGGGCGTCATGGGCTGCATAGCTCTCCCGCATCCGGCGGATCCAGTCGCCCAGGCAGAAGCCATCCTCCGTTTTATAATTGACGGGCACGGTCAGATCCCCGTGGGCGGCGCGGTACTCCCCGGCCCGGCGGAGGGCGCACTGCCACTTGGCCTCCCGGGCGTCCCACTGCATCCCGATCTCGTCCAGCATAGCGATATGCTCCGGCGTGACCTGGAACGAGTCAGGCCGCGTCTTGCGGGCGGCCCGCAGGTTGGAGATCCAGACGCCAAGGCGGAACCCCGTTTCATCCACATAGCTGGCAGGGACCAGCAGATCTCCCCGGCGCTTGGCGTAGGCCTTGGCATGGCGGTAGTTGTTGAGCCAGTTCCGCTCCCGCACGCTGCAGCGGGCACGGGTGCGGACAGCCCCGCTCCGGCGCTCCGGCTCGCCCCGGAAGAGCTCTTTCAGGGCTTTGACCCGCTCACCGCTCAGGCTCTTATCCCCTTTCTGGAGCAGCTGCTTCTGGCGGCTGAGCCAGCTGCCCAGCCAGATCCCTTCTTCCGTGCGGTACTGGGCCGGGAGCTCCAGGCTGCCCTGGGCGGCCTTGTAGGCAGCGGCCAGCTCATAGCGGTGCTGCCAGGAATCCGGCTTCTGCCACACCATGCCCAGCTGGTCCAGCAGAGCCTTGCGCTCCGGGGTAAGGCGCGCGCTGCTGCGGTCCGGGTTCTGCCAGGCGTAACGCTGGCGGCTGACCCACTTGCCCAGCAGCACGCCGTCCGGGTCGATGTACTCCGAGGGGACGTTCAGGTCGCCATGGGCCTGATAATACCGCGCGGCGGCATCATAAGCGGCCTGCCACTTGCGGTCGTTGCGGTTGGTCCAGTCCACGTCCAGCGCCTCCAGCCAGGCTTTCTGCACCGGCTTGATGGTGCCCGCCTTGTAGGCGGCCCGCTGGCTGCCCAGCCAGACGCCCAGAGCCACTCCCTCCGGGGTGGTGTACTTGACCGGCACTTCCAGCGTGCCGTGGTCGAGCCAATACTGGACAGCCGCGCAGTAGCTCTGCTCCCAGATGTCCTGCACGGTGTCCCACACCATGCCCAGTGCTTCCAGCCGCTCGGCACGGTCGGTGGACAGATTGTTGCCGAGGAACCGCTGACGGTTGTAAACGATCCACTCGCCCAGGGCAAAGCCGTTTTGATCCCGGTAGCGGACCGGCACCATCAGGTTCCCGTATTCTCCGCGGTACTCCCGGGCCGCGGCATAGCCCCGCTCCCAGGCCTGCTCCATCCGCTGTTTCCAGGCGATGCCCAGCTTTTCCAGCCGGGCGGCCTGCTCGGCGGTCAGGCGGCCGGGCTTTTCCCCAGCCTGGATCTGTCGCTGCAGCTCCAGCCAGCGGCCCAGCCCAAAGCCGGCTTCCGTGGTAAAGCCGCGGGGCAGCTCATTGATATCCCCTTTTGCGGCGGCCTCTTTGGCGGCTGCAAAGGCCTGCTCCCACTGAGCGTCCAGTTGGCGCTGCAGTTGGCGGGCCGGACGGATGCAGGCCTGGTACGGCTCCTCCAGCGGGAACCCGGTGCCACCAGCCTGTTCCGTCCCCTGCACCAGGTCCTCCGCATTGCGCAGGCCCGCAAATGAGATGTTGAGCTCCACCAGCGGGGCGGAGTCCCCGCAGAGCGCCAGTGCCCGGGCCAGCATCCGGCGGTGGTTCTGTTCCAGCCCGGTGGAGCGGACCAGCACGGCACCCGCCATTCCGGCCAGCCGCGCCAGCCCGCCGGGGGTGCTGACGGTGACCAGCACCTGCGCGCCCCGTGCCGGGGAAGCCGCAAACCGCACGGCCATCTCCTGATCCCAGCCGTCTTTCAGGATGGTGGCTTCTGTGTCCGGGCCGAAGAGGGCTTCCAGATTTTCCGTCACCCGCCGCATGGCAGCGGCGTCCTCACACAGGACCAGCTGCTTGCCCTTGAGCAGAGCCTCCCGCAGCCGGGGCAGCGCCGGGCCGCATTTTTCCACCGCGCGGCGAAGATTGGTGAAAACTTTTTCGCCCACGCCCGGGACGCCCGCGGCGTTCCACTGCTTCATCTGGATGCGGAATTCTTCCAGCGCCGTCTCGGCGGGCCAGAGGAGCACGGTATCCGCGGCAGGCGGTGTGACAAGGCCCCGGGCCAGCACTTCCGTCAGCGAAATGGAGAACGTGCCCGCCCCCTGAAACATGGCTTCCGCCAGGCAGCAGCTGACAGGCTGGTCGGTGTCGATGAGGCCCAGCAGCTTCGCCTGCGGGCTGAACCGCTGCAGCCAGCGGACATGCTCTCCACACGGAAACGCCGTAAACTCCCGCGAGCCATCCAGGATGATGCAGGCCGGGCGGATCTTGGCCAGCTCCAGCCAGCGCTGCGGTGTATTGTCCTCACAGTGGATCAGCTGCACCCGCGGCGGGATCTCCTGGCCGATCCGTTTGGCTTCTTCCAGCCGCATCCCGCGCCGGGTCTCCCCGGGCACCACCCAGATCACGGCCGCGTCCGGGTGAGCGTTGATCCACGCCCAGACGATCCGCCCGCTGCCGCTTCCAACGGGATAGAACAGCGCGGCTTTCCCTTTCTGCTCCAGCTGGGTGTCAATGGCCTCCGCCATCCGCTTATAATATTCCTGCAAATTTTCTGCCATAGTTTCCGCCTTTTTCCTGTTGTTGGGGTTTTTATCCCAGAAAAAAGAAGACCCGGCACAGCTCCCATTGCGTGAACTGCCTCCGGTTCCTTTTCAAATAGAATTTCATTCTTATTTTATTACAAAAGTTTATTTCTTGTCAAGCAAATTTTCCGTGCTTTTCCCATTGGCAATTAAAAACTGCATCAAACCGGTCGGTTGACGCAAAAAGTCACTATTCAGCTGTCAATTCAGGGCTGCTTGCAGGGTAGTTTGTTGTATTCAGGCTTGTTTTTTAGGCAAAAGTTTTTTTCACATGAAAAAGGCGAAGCCCCCGCGCGTGGTGCACAGAGGCTCTGCCTTTCTTCAACCTGTCCGTCATCCTCGCTTGCGCTCGGTGCCTGAGAGGTTATTTTACGATTTGCTGATAGGTGCGGAGCACTTTCCAGCGGGAAACGCGCTTGCCGGGCTTGAAATTGCCGTCCTCACGAGGCTGGAAGAAGCCTGCTTCCATGCACCACTGGGCCGCTTTGGCCGTGTCGGGGTCTGTCACGTCCGCAAAGGCGGGCAGTGCGGCAGGCTCCGGGCGGCCTGCAGTGTTCCAGAGCAGGAGGGCCAGCTGGGCGCGGTCCTGCGGCACGGAGGTGCCTGCCGGCAGCAGCTGGTTCAGGGCCACCTCGGTGCCCACGAAGTAGGCCGTGGCACCCACGACGCCCACGACAGCGGTCGCAGCCGCGATGGTGCCGAAGTCGGCACTGGAATCATCCTCTTCCAGCGTGGAGAACTTGGCCAGAACGCCAATGTCCTCCTGCATGGTAAAGGTGGCAGTGGTGCCGTCCTCCATCAGGTCTTCCGGGCGGGGATCATCAAACACCCAGCAGGAGAACTTCATCCCCTCCGGGATGGCCTTTTCATCCAGCGTGATCGTCACCTTTGCGCCCTTTGGCAGCCGCTGACTTTGTATGACACCGGTAAGAGCATCAAAGTGCAGGGTGGTGCCGTCCGGTTTCTCGACGTCCACAGAGCAGTCCTCAAACTGGAGGAAGACGTCTTTGTCGTCGGGGTCGCCCGGGTCAGGATGTTCCGGCTGGTCTGGGTCAGGCTGCACAGGATCAACGTTGTCATCGCTGCACCGCACCGTGATACCGTCCAGATTCACAGACTCTTTTTCAATGGCTTCCCACTGGGCGCGGGTACCTTTGAAAATGATGGTCTTCAGGTTGGGGCAGTTGAAAATAAAGCAATTCGCCACCGAGTGGAAATTCATTCCGGTCACACTGGCCGGGATGGTAATGGTCTCAAGGTTTTCGCATCCATAGAACAGCGGAAGGCCGCTCATCTCTTTGAGAGTGTCCGGGAACGTGATGCTGCGGATGGCCGCATTTGCATCAAAAACAGGTCTTGCAGAGTTGCCGATCTCCGTGACGTCCCGGCCACCCAGCGTTGCGGGCACGACCACGTCAGCCTCGCTGCCATCGTAAGCAAGGATGCGGACATTGCCGTCCGTGGTGATCTCGTAGGTGTAATCGCCCTCGACTTTGTGAGGAGATGCGTGTTCAATGACCACTTTGGGGCATTCCGTATTGAGCGCGCCCTCCGTCACTTCCAAATCATCGTGCAGAATGACCGCGGTATCATCCACCTGAACGGGAACGGAATTTTCATCGTCCACGGCAGCAGTGATCTTACTATTAGAGCCCCGGGCTTCCATGCTGTCCGCATCAATTGCACAGTTCTGTGCTCCCAGTGTCAGGACACTGTTCGATACTTCCAGTTTGCCGCCCAGCCGGAGACCATATTGGTAATAATAGCCCTCATCTCCAGTGTCCATCGCCGTGATCGTGCTGTTTTCCACAACCAGATCGCCGTCTTCCGTGATCAACGCATGCATACCACCCTCGTCGTTGTACTCGTCCAGGCCGGTGATCGTAAGGGTGGAATTCTCGATGCGGGCTGTGCTGCCGACCCGGATTGCGTCGTCCACAGTGTCCAGATCCAGTTGAGCGTTGGAAATTTCCAGCGTTCCTCCCGCTTCGATGCATCTTCCTCCGCTTTTAACAGTCAGACTCGTCTGGTTCTCGATCGTCAGAGAGCCCACGGGCAGATCAATGCCGCCCGCATCCGCTGTGATCTCCAGCACCGCGCCCGAAAGGGTCAGCTTTCCGGTCTCTGCGGTAACACCAGCTGCCAGAATTCCGATAGGAGCATCATCGGAATCCCCGCCGTCCCATTCCAGAGCCGCATTGCCCGTGATGGTCAGTGCATCCTCCGTTTTGATGATGGCACCGGTCTGTTCGGTATCCGCCGCGGCAGCCTTGATGGTACCGTTCAGGGTCAGGTTCTTGCTGTCCGGGTCATACACTGCCCGGGGCGTTGTCCCCGCCGGGTCTTCCAGAATGTTATCGCAATTCGCGCTGGTAACGGCCTTGCCGCAGACCGTAAGAGAATAATTTTTCACATTGGGGTCGCTTCCGCCGCCAATGGTACCGTCCGTGCAGACGATGCTCACACCAACCGGCAGGTAACGGGGATCGATCGACAACGCATTCCACTGTGCCTGCGTCCCCTTAAACTCGATCTTTTTCAGATTTGTGCACCCAAATACAAAGGTCGAATCCAGAGTTGTCACACTGGCAGGAATGGTGATGCTCTCAAGATTCAGGCATCCAAAAAAAGCCAAAGATTCTATGCTCGTCACTTTATCCGGAACCACCACACTGGTCAGGCCATTGCAAGAGTAGAATGAATTTGGCCCGATGGTTGTGAGATTTGGAGAGATTTCCACCTGCTCAAGGCCCGTACAGCCTGCAAATGCACTGTCGCCGATCCATGTCATGCTTTCCGGCATCGAAACACTTTTCAGGCTGGCGCATTCTATAAATGCCTGCATCTTAATGCCCGTCACTGGATATCCCCCCAGCGTGGCGGGGATCTCTACCGTTCCGCCAGCGCCTTTGTATTTCCTGATGATCGCCCTGCCGTTACTCGCACCATATTCAAAATCGCTCTCCGGAGCCGGTGCCGCAAACGCCGCCGCGGGCAGCAGGGTCAACAGCATGGCCACCGCCAGAAACGCGCTCAGGACGCGCAGTTTGGGCGGGGTTCGGGTGGTTTGTTCTTTCATTTTACACGCCTCCTTCTGGTGCAGGAAAATCCAAAGAAAAAAAGCCCTGTGGTTTGATTTTACTCTACCACAGAGCCCACAAAATTCCTATTAACCTTTGGTTAGTATTTTGTGCCAAAAAGGGCAGCCAGCTGGGCGCGCTTGTTTCGCACGGCCCCGCCGATGTCCAGCTTGGCGTACAGCTGGTTGATGTACTGCTTGACGGTCCCCTCCGAGAGGTGGAGTGTTTCGGCGATCTCCTTGTTGGTGCGGCGCTGGGCCACCAGCCGGGCAAGGGCCAGCTCTTTCTCGGTCAGTGCGGCGGCAATGGCCGGGCGGTCTGCCGAGCCGTTGAGCTGGGCGCGCCGGGCCTCGTACCGCTGCCCCAGAGCGATCGCCCGCTCCACCAGCGGCTGGGCACTGCCCCAGCCGCCCTGCGCCAGCAGCGGGGCCAGATAGCGGTAATTTTCGGCCAGCGGCATCCAGAAGCCATCCGGCGCGGCCTCTGCCAGCGCCTGCTCCAGTGCAGCCCGGGCCTCGGCAGGCTGGCCATACAGTCCGTACGCTGCCGCCATCTGCACCCGGACATGGAGGGCCACCAGCCCATAGTGGAACCGCTGGCAGGCGGCCAGCAGCTCCTCACAGCGGGCCAGCACCTTGACTGCCTGCCCCTGTGCCAGCCAGACCTGCAGCTCGATCATTTCCATCATGGGGCGGCAGAGGGCAAAGTAGCTCACGGAGGCAAGACGATGCTCCCGGAAGACCTCGGGCACGGCATCGGTGCGGCCAAGCAGGGCGTAGTAATAGGCCTCGATGCTCTCCAGCAGGTGGAGCAGAACGACATCGTGCCGCTGGAGGAGGGCGGCACGGCGGGCCTCGAAATCAAACGGCTCCCCTGCCTGCCCGCAGAGGGAAAGCCGCAGGGCGAGGAAATCACAGCAGAGGGCCATGTTCTCCTGCCCGCAGGAAGCCGCCCGCACCCGGGCCCGTTCCAGCAGCAGGACCGCCCGCTCAAAATGTCCCTGCATGAACGCGGCCTCGGCATCCATCACCAGCTCGGCCCCCTGCCCGTGGCCCTGGGTGATCTTATAATAATGGGGCATACACTCGTACATCTCGGCCAGCTCCTTGCCCAGCTCCCCGGGAGCACGGTAGTACATCATCAGCACCGAGGGGGAACCGAACGTCCAGCTGCCGCTGTTGCGCAGGGTAACGGCAGGGCGGGTCATCTGGCGGCTGGCACTGCGGTGGAGGCGGCTCATCCGGGTGATATCGTTGTACATCAGAAAGCTCAGGATGAGGTCGCACTCGCCCAGCAGGTTGCCCCGCTCCTGGGCCGGGAGCTCCGGGTGCTCCCGCACGGCGGCTTCCAGCAGGGCCTTGAGCTCCATCATTTTGGGGATCTGCTGGCAGGTGAACATCCGGCGCATCAGCACCAGAATGGCCAGCGGGTGCCGCTTGAGGGCGTCCACCGGGCAGCGGCCCAGCCGTTCCAGCAGCTCCGCCGGGCCGAGGGATGCCAGCAGGATGCCGGCGTCCTCCTCAATGACGTGGAGGGCGGCGTCATAATCCCCGCATTTTTCGTAGGCACGCAGGGCGGGCAGATACTGCCGCCGGGCCTCGTACCAGCGGCCATACCGTTCCCAGACGGCCGCCTGCCGCGGGGCAGGCAGCTGGGCAAACAGCCGCTCGGCGCATTCTTTCATCATGTGGTGGAACCGGAAGCTCTCGCCGTCCGGCAGGCGGGTGACAAAGGCGTTCTGCCGCGTCAGGGCCAGCAGCACCTGCTCGGCGTCCGGCATCCGGGTCACGGCAGAAGCCATCTCCACCGTAAACTCATCGGCCAGGCCCATCACAGCCAAAAACTCCTGCCGCTGCGGAGACAGGGACTCGATCATGGCCGCGGTGAACATGGCGTAGATGTCCGAGCTGGTGGGCAGCAGGGTGCCCCGCTCCGCCAGCGCGTGGAGATTGAGGTAGATGGCAGAGAACCAGCCCTCGCAGGAGTGGAGCAATGTTTCCCGCTGGGGCTCCGTCAGCTCCATGCCGCAGCGGCGGACATAGGCGGATAACTCTTTCTCGTTCAGCCGCAGCTGGTCGGCCCCCACCCGGTGGAGCCGCTGCCCCAGGCGGAGGATCTCGCCCTGGGGCAGGAAATCGTTCCGGCTGGCCACCACGAGGTGGGCGTTGCCCGGCAGGCGGTTGGCCAGTGCACAGAGGAACGCGGCGGCCTGCTCGTCCCGGAGCAGGTGGAAGTCATCCAGAAAGAGATCGATCTCCCGCTCCCCGGCCAGCGCGGTGCAGAGGTCGTCCAGCAGCAGGGCCGCGCCGCTGGCGTCCGTGGGGCACTCGTACCCCTCCAGCACGGTCAGCCCGGCCTGCGCAAACGCCTTTTGCAGGCTTTTCCAGAAGATGGCCCGGTTGGCGGAGTAGATGCTCACCCGCAGCACGGCGGCTCCCTCCCGGCCGCGCTCGTTCAGGTACCAGTTGATGGCGGTGGTCTTGCCGTACCCCATGGGCGCCACCACCGCCGTCAGGCTGCTGCGGGCAACGGGCTGCAGGCTGTGCCGCATCCGCTCCGAGATGTAGATGATATTCAGTTCCGGCTTTTGTCTGAGCATCCGCGTCCCTCTTTTCTATTCTTATTGATTATATTACCACAAATCTCTAGAAGTTGGAAGTAAAGCCTACATCACAAAAAACATGGTTTCCATCACAAAAACCTGTTTGGCCGCACCGGATCTCCATGGTACAATATACTCAAATCATTTTAAGATAAGGAGTCTCTTTTTATGGAAACGACCTCAAAACGCAAGTCTGGCACCACGGACCTTACGGTGGGCAAGCCGCTGTTCCAGATTTTGCGGTTTGCGCTGCCGCTGGTGCTGGGCACTCTGTTCCAGCAGCTGTACAGCTTTGCGGACACCGTCATTGTGGGCCGGTGCCTGGGCACCGACGCACTGGGTGCGGTAGGTACCACCTACTCCCTCAACTTCCTCATCCTGGGCTTTGTGCAGGGTGCCTGCGTGGGCTTTGGCATCCCGGTAGCCGAGACGTTCGGTGCCAAGGATAAGGGCGGCCTGCGGAAATACCTGTTCAACGGTGCCCTGCTCTGCGTGGTGCTGAGCGTGGTGTTCACCATCTTCACCACCCTGATGGCGGGCCCGCTGCTTCAGCTCATCCACACGCCGGAAGAGCTGTACGCGGACGCCGTGCTTTACATCCGGATCCTCTTCCTGGGCATCCCGGCCACGGTGCTGTACAACTACGCTTCCAGCGTGCTCCGCGCCATGGGCGACTCCCAGCACCCGTTCTATTTCCTGCTGGCGGCCAGCGTGCTGAACATCGGGCTGGATTACCTGCTCATCGTCTCCATGGGCATGGGCGTGGACGGCGCGGCCCTTGCCACCGTCCTCAGCCAGCTGCTCAGCGGCGGGCTGTGCGCGTTCTGGTTCTTTACCCGGACGGCCAAGCAGGAGGAGCTCACGTTCCGGGGTCAGAGCAGCCTGCTCTCCGCCGGGCACTGTAAGCGGCTGGCCTACATCGGCTTTCCCATGGGCTTTGAGTATTCCGTCTCGGCCATTGGTGCCGTCATCATGCAGGACGCCATCAACCTGCTGGGCAGTACCGCGGTAGCCGCCCAGACTGCCGGTGAGAAGATCCGCCAGATGTTCACCCTGCCCATGGAGAGCGTGGGCATGGCCATGGCCACCTATGTAGGGCAGAACCATGGTGCCCACCGCACCGACCGCATCAAGCAGGGCATCAAGGACGGCTGCACGATCCAGCTGACCTACTGCGTAGCCGCCTGGGTCGTCATCTTCTTCATCAAGCCTTACGCCGTGGGGCTGGTGCTGGGCGATGCAGACCCCGCCGTGACCGCCGGAGCCATCCAGTACCTGGCCATTATGAGTATGCTGTTCTGCTTCCATGGCCTGCTGATGATCTTCCGCAACACGCTGCAGGGCCTGGGCTACAGCGTGCAGGCCATCATTTCCGGCGTGGGCGAGCTCATCGGCCGCAGCCTGGGCGGCCTGCTGGCCGTGAAAACAGGCCTGGGCTATGTTGGCATCTGCCTTTCCAACCCCTTTGCCTGGGGCCTGGCCATGCTGTACTGCATGTTCATGGTGCGCCGGATGCTCAAGCGGGAAGAATAACAAAACCAAAAGAAAGGCCGAGGCCTGCGGGAGCTTTCCCACAGGCCTCGGCCTTTTTATAGAAGAAGATTGGAAGTGGCGGTTTAGTCTTCAGCCATGCCGATGAGGTCGAACTTCTCGGTCGAGATGGTGACGGTGAAGTCTTTCTTGGCAGGCTTGTTGAACTTGACCCAGATGGTGCGGTCAGACAGGTTGTAGTACCAGCCGGACTCTGCTTCCTCCCAGCCATCGCGGACGATGTACTGGGTGAGCTGCTCGCCATCCACGCTGGCCCAGAGCGCGCCCTTTTTCTTGCTGACCAGCTTGATGGTCATGCGCTCCACGGGAGACTCGTAGGTGCCCTCGATGGAGAAGTGGATATCGGTGCGGTCGCCGGCCTTGACGTCGATGGTGGTCTTGGCGTAGACACCGTTCTTGTAGTCCTCGGTGTGGCCGTCGTCGTCATACAGCACAAAGCTGGTGTCGGTCTCGGCGGCAACCAGCAGGTCGAGCTGATGCATGGTGTCGCGGAGGATGTGCTTGACATCCTCGCTGGTGGCCACGATGGCGCTGCCGCGCAGGAACATGGGGATGCTTGCCAGAGTGACCGGGATCTCGATGGTCTGGCCGCCCTCATACTCGCGCAGGTTGTCGCTCATATCGTACCACTTGCAGCCGGCGGGCAGGTAGATGGTGCGGGTGGTTGCACCCTTTTCCACCACGTTTGCCACCAGGATGCTCTTGCCGAACATGAACGTCAGGTTCTTGTCGGTGTAGCACTTGGGATCGTCCGGGAACTCCAGGAACAGCGGGCGCCATGCCGGCATACCGTCCTGGTTGCTCTCGTACATCAGGGAGTACAGGGTGGGCATCAGGCGGTAACGCAGCTTGTAAGCCTCGCGGATGTAGGGCAGGTTCTCCTCATACATCCAGGGCTGAGTGACGGTGTTGTCGTTGTTGGCGGAGTTCAGGCAGAAGCGGGGCTGGAGCACGCCGTTCTGCAGCCAGCGGAGCAGCAGCTCAGCCTCCGGAGCCGGGCCGGCAAAGCCGCCGATGTCGCAGCCCATGTTGGAGAAGCCGGACAGGCCCATGCCCAGGATGGTGGCAATGTTGAACTTGACGGTGCGCCAATCGGTCAGGTTGTCGCCGCCCCAGACCTGTGCATAGCGCTGGATGCCAGCGTAGCCTGCACGGTTGATGATGTAGGGACGCTCGCCGGGGTAAACATCGGCCAGTGCCTGCTTGGCGGTGTAGGCCATCAGGTTGGAGTGCAGGATCTTCAGCTCTGCCATGGTGCCCTTTTTGCCCTCAAAGTCGCACTGGGCGTCGCGGTCCTCCACGCCGTCCATCTCACAGTTGTCGTTCCAGACGGTCTTGGTGCCCTTTTTGAGGATGTTCTCCTCCAGCAGCTGCTTCCAGGTGTTGCGGCCATTGGGGCCGGTGAAGTCGAAGAAGCGTCCCTCGCCGCCCCACCAGCGGCCATAGTACGGAGCCTTGCCGTCCGGGGTCTTGATAAAGACATCGTTTTTTTCAAACAGGTCGATGTAGGGGTGGTGCTTCAGGATGCCGGGCTTCAGGTTGGGGATGACGTTGATGCCCCGGGCGTTCATGTTCTCAAAGAACTTTTCCGGATCCGGGAAGCGCTTGTGGTTCCAGTTGAACACATAGCGCAGGTTGTCCTTTTCGCCGCTGGAATAGCCGGAGGCCAGCCAGAAGTTGTCGATGAGGATGCCCTCTTTTTCGTGCTTGTCGATGACCTTGTAGATCTCCTCGTCGCAGTTCTTTTCCAGCTCCGCGTAGTACATGGTGGAAGCGCAGTAGCCCAGAGACTGTTTGGTGGGCAGAGCGCTGCGGCCGGTCAGCAGGGTGTACTCGTTGAGGATATCCGGCAGGGTGGGGCCGGCCAGCAGGAACAGGTCGATGTCGCCGCCGTCGGTCTGGTAGTAGCAGTAGCGCTCCCAGTAGCCGGACAGCTCCTCGCCAAGGTCGAACACGCAGTCGTAGGAGTTGTGGTAGAACAGGCCCACAGGGCGCAGATCGTGTTCATTTACCCGGATGTAGAAGGGAATGTGCTTGTACATCGGGTCGCCGGTCTCGGGGTCGTGGCCGATGGCATCCTTGGGGGACATCCGCAGGCGGCGTCCCTTTTTGTCCAGATGGCCGGTCTTTTCGCCAAAGCCGTAGAAGTGGTCGTATTCCCGGTCCACCTTGGAGAAGTGGCTCAGACGGCCGATCTGATCTTTCTCAAAGGCGCGCTCCCGCAGATCCTGATAGATCAGCTTGCCGGACTTATCGAACAGCTCAAAATGGAAGGGCTTTTTGAACAGCTTCAAAGTCAGGTGCGCGGTCTCAAAGGTCAGAGCCTTATCGTCCTCGGCGCAGGGGACATCCAGCGCGGTGATGCGGGTGCGCTCGTCCTTGAGCAGGTCGTCCATGCGGTCGGGCCATGCGGTGGTCACCAGGGTGTAGGACTCCTCCTCCATGGGGGTGCCCTTGTCGAAGTGCACCCGGATGCGGATGATATCGTCTGTCATGAAAATCAGCTTCACATCGGCGGCATCGCCGTGGATGAGGTAGCCGTTTTCGGTCTTTTCAAAGGATTCAAAACTACGCAGCAGCATAAGAGGTTCCTCCGTACAGTGTTACATACCGATCAGGTCGAACTGTTCAAACGAAACAGTCAGCTCGTGATCCTTGGCGGGGTTTGCATACTTGACCTCGACCGCTTTCTTGGTCTGGCTGTAGTACCAGCCCTCAGCAGCCTCGTCGAACTTGCGGCGGTTGAGGAAGTGCTCGATCTTGCGGCCGTCCAGAGTGACCCAGAACGGGCTCTTCTCCTTGGCGATCATCTCCACCTTGATGGTCTCCACGGTGTCCTTGTAGCTGCCCTCGGAGGCAAAGTTCATGGTCACCCGCTCGCCTGCGGTGGTGGTGATGGTGGTCTTGCGGAAGACGCCGCTCTTGAAATCGTTGGTGATGCCATCGTCATCGTACAGGGTCGTGGTGGTGGTGCCCTTGGGTGCCACGATGAGGTGCAGGGCGGTGGTGTGGTCGCCCTCCATGGTCATCAGCTGGTTATCCGCCATGGCGATGACAGCGCCCTCCCGGATGAACATGGGGATGCTTGCCATGGTGACGGGGATCTCGATGGTCTGGCCGCCCTCGTAGCAGCGCATCTTGTCGCTCCAGTCGTACCACTTGCAGCCTGCGGGCAGGTAGACCTTGCGGGTCTTGGCACCCTCTTCGATGACGTTGGCCACCAGGATGTCACGGCCGAACAGGAACTCGAAGCTCTCCTCGTAGACATTGGGGTCATCCTGGAAATCGTAGACCAGAGCGCGCATGATGGGAGCACCCGTCTTGCTTGCGTTGTACTCCGCACTGTACAGATACGGAGTGAAGCGATAACGCAGCAGGATCGCGTCACGAATGAGATCTGCAGAACCACGGAACATCCAGGGCTCGGTCACGGTGTTATCGTTGGAAGCGGAGTGGATGGAGAAGCGGGCCTGGAAGATGCCCTGCTGCACCCAGCGGACGAACAGCTCCTCGGTGGGAGCGGGGCCTGCAAAGCCGCCGATATCCGCGCCCTCATTGGGCTGGCCGGAGAGGCCCATGCCGGTGATGATGGGGATATTGTACTTCAGGCTCTTCCAGCTGGTGTAGTTGTCGCCGCACCAGGTCTGGGCGTAGCGCTGGATACCGGCGCTGCCGCTGCGGCAGACCATGTAGGGGCGTGCCTTGGCGTTGTGCTCCACCACGGCATCGGCACCCACCTTGCACATCAGGGTGCTCATGAGGGGCTTCAGCTGGCCGATGGTGCCGCCCTTGCCATCGAAGTCGCAGATGCAGTCCTTATCCATCAGACTGTCATACTCGCAGTTGTCGTTCCAGACGGAATCGGTGCCCACGGCAATGATGGACTCGGTCAGGTACTTCTTCCAGGCTGTACGGCCCTCGGGTTTGGTGAAGTCCCAGAAAGCGCCGTCGCCGCCCCACCATTTGCCGACACCGTAGGTCTCAGGGTTCTTGCTGTCCTTCACGAATACGTCATCTGCGTTGAACTCGTCGAAACGGGGGTTGCACAGCAGGACGCCCGGCTTGACGTTGGGCACGTTCTGGGCGTGCTTTTCGTTCATGGCATGGAAGTAAGCACTGGGGTCCTTGAAGCGCTCGGTGTTCCAGGTAAAGACACAGCGCTTGTTGTTCTGGCTGGTGTAGCCGCTGGACAGGTGGAATCCATCAATGGGGAAGCCCTCTTCCTTGATGGTGTCGATAAAGCCCAGCACAGCGTCATCGCTGTCCTTCTCCAGCTCGGGGTAGTACATGCTGGAGCCCTGATAGCCCAGCGCACGCTTGGGCAGCAGTGCCGGACGGCCGGTCAGCAGGGTGTAGTTGTCCACGATGCGGGCAATGGTGTCGCCGCCGATCAGGAAGCAGTCCAGATCGCCGCCATCGGCCTGGAAGTAGGTGTAGCGAGGCCAGTAGTTGCTCTTCTCGCGGCCCATGTTGAACACGGACTCGTAGAAGTTGTGGTAGAACACGCCCACCGCCTTGTGGGTGTCGCGGTCCAGACGGATGTAGAAGGGGATGTGCTTGTAGAGGGTATCCATCTTCTCGGCGTCGTAGCCCATGGCGTCGGTGGCGCGCTCCCGCTGGAAGGTCTTGTTCTTATCCAGCAGGCCGGTCTTTTCGCCAAAGCCGTAGAAGCAGTCGTCCTCCTTCATCCGGCTGTAAGCCACCACGCGGTTGTTGGCGTCCTTGACGAAGGGGTTGCCGGGCAGGGTGCTGTACAGCTCGGAGCCATCGGCAGCCAGCAGCTTGAAGTTGATGGGGTCCTTGTCCACCACCAGCGTCACCTTGCCGGTGGCAAAGGTGAGGGTGCTGTCGTCCTCGGTGAGCTCGGCGGCAAAGGGCTCCACACGGGTGCGCTCACCCTTGAACAGCGCGTCCATCCGATCCTCCCATGCGGTGGTCATCAGAACGTAGGATTCCTCTGCCAGCTCATGGTCAAAGCTTGCGCGGACGCGGACGATCTCATCGGTCACAAAGCAGACCTTGACATCAGCGTTATCAGTATGCAGCAGGAAAGCGCCGTTCTTGCGCTCCATGCCGGTAAAACGGGAGCAGATCTCCATAGCTTTTACTCCTCTCAGTTGATTTTTGATAAAAAATGCCCCCATTCCCCTTTAGATGCAGGATATCTTCAGAGAAATGGGGGCAACGTATTCGTTGCTTTACCCGGAACAGTCAGGGATTAGAAGACCCAGCAGCACCAGTGTACTGGTCGCGCGCGGTGGCCTACCTTCAGACCCATTATCAGGACCCGACCCTTACCACCGCGCAGCTGGCGCAAGAGCTTTACGCCAGCCGGGAGCACCTTTCCCGCGCGTTCAAGGAGTGCACCATGGAGAGTATCCACAACTACCTGATCTATCTGCGGATGCAGCACTGCCGCAAGGCGCTGGAAGAGGGCGTTTCCGTCCTGAATGCCTGCACCGAAAGCGGCTTTCCGGATTACAGCAGCTTCCTGAAAACCTTCCGCCGTCTGTACGGCATCACCCCTGCCGCATACCGCGCACAGCACCGGACAATGGTGCGTTAAAAGCTGCGGCAGGAGAATACGAAAATTTTTCTCAAAAAGGGTTGACATTCTACCCGCTCTGTGGTATTATACTTGAGCAGTCAGCGAGAGCCGCTGAAAAGCAAAAAAGTAAATATCGCGGGGTGGAGCAGTCTGGTAGCTCGTCGGGCTCATAACCC
>OGMF01001795.1_pt1 | contig 19812 bp, 22 predicted proteins | sample 1572921 | NCBI WGS metagenome assembly OGMF01 (sample SAMEA2581919, study PRJEB24529) | metagenome | biome: Human gut stool | place: China | collected 2011 | reverse complement strand
TACGGCGACCACCGAGATCTACCCTCTTTCCCTACACGACGCTCTTCCGATCTGCGGCAAGGTACTCCGCCAGCTCAGATATACGGCACTTGCCGCTCTCCTGCACGCCGCTGAATGCCGTTTCAATGCTCTCCTTGCGCTCCTTGCTGCGCTCCTTTGGAGTACGCTTTTTCTCGAAATTCTTCTGCCACGAGGGGGCGACTTCGTCTACCGCGAGGTCTGCCAGCACGCCCACGGTATCGGCGCGGTGTACGGGGAAATCGAACCACACGTTGAGCGGGGCGAACTTCGGAAACTCGCGCAGAGTGCCCTCTATACGCCATGCAGTGCGGTTCCTTACGGCAAGCCCCGCTCTCTCTATCTCGCCGCACATCAGGCTGTACGAATCGCTGCGCAGGTATTTGTGCGCGATGTCGAGCATAGCCGTGGGAGTAACGAGGTCGTCGGGCGAAAGCAGCTCGTCGGCGTTGCGGTAAAAACGCCTTATCCAGCTCTCGCAGATACGGCAAGTTGCGGCATCCTGCTGCTGAGCCCTCAGCGGCTCGGTAAGGGTAAGCTCGCTCAGGTCGAGCAGAGCGTCGGGGTCGCGGGCAAATACGCCGCTTCCGCTGGCTCTGTCCATACTGCGCTTGCCGCCCTGCGCGCCCTTGCTGTGGTGGTGGCAGTATATCACCGCGCAGCCCAGCTCGACGCATATCTTATCGAACTGGTTGCAGAAATGCGCCATTTGGTCGGCTGAGTTCTCGTCACCTGTGATGACCTTGTATATCGGGTCGATCACTACGGCGATGTACCCGCGCTTTGCGGCACGGCGTATCAGCTTCGGCGCGAGTTTGTCCATAGGCACACTGTGTCCGCGCAGGTTCCAGATGTCTATACTGCCGAGGTTCGCGGGCGGCAGACCCAGCGCCGTGTACACATCTTTAAAGCGGTGCAGGCAGCTCGCGCGGTCAAGCTCCAGATTGACGTACAGTATCTTTCCTTTGGTGCACCGCCAGCCGAACCACTCGCCGCCCTCGGCTATCGCCACGCAAAGCTCTATCAACGCGTAAGATTTGCCCGCCTTTGAGGGACCCGCTATCAGCATTTTGTGCCCCTGCCGCAGTACGCCGTCTATCAGCGGCGGCGCAAGCTCAGGCAGGTTATCCCACTCGGTGCTGAGGCTTTCGGGGTCTGGCAGGTCGTCGTTGATACTCTCGATGTAGTCGCGCCATTCCTCAAAGCTCTCTTTGCCGAGCGACTTGTCAACGATGAACTGCTTCCTGCCGTTTCGGGTAACGCCCGGCATACGGCTCAGGCGCGAGGGGTTGCGGTTGTTCGGGTCGATGGCAAGGCCGTTCTTCTTGCAAACTTTGTAGAGGTAGTCCACGCGCTTGCGGTACTCCTCGTAATTCGGCGCGTCTATCTTGACTATCGCGTGAAGGCTCTTGCCGCCGCTGTACACCAGCAGGGCTATCGGCAGCTCCAGCTCGCGCATTACGGCGTTTTGCTGCTCTATCGGCATACTGTCGCTCTCTACCAGCGCGTAGCGGAAGTCGGTGACGTTCTCGTTTTTTATGCCTTTGCCGTCCAGCGGGTTGAAGCGTATCCAAGCGCCCGCTTCCTCTTTGCAGTCGCCGATGACCGCGCCGATGTCGCCGCCGCAGTTATTGAGCAGGGCTATCAGCTCGCCCGCAGTTCTGTCCCAGCAGCCGCGGGTAGGCAGGTAGCGGCGCTTGCCCTCTTCGTCGCTCTCATACGTTTCCGTAACGTAGCCGACGTTCTCGCCCGCCTCGAAGAGCGTGGAGAGGTACGTTACAAGCTCCTGCACGGGCTGCCAGTCGGCAGGCTCGCGGATAGGTATGCCCTCGCAGGCGCACTCACCGCCCTCGTAACTTATCTCGTCGTTCCAGTCGAAAACGCCGTCGGTATCGGCCGTGAGCAAGCCCCTTTCGCGCGCCATCTGCACTATGCTCCCGCCCGTTACGGGGTTGGCGTTTCCCGCGAAGCTTTCCCACTTGCGCTCGCACTCGCCCGCGCGGTAGCGGCTGTCGGCGCGCGACCAGTTATCCCAGTCAGCCGCCGAATAGCCCTCTTCTTTCAGCGCCATGCCGACCGCCAGCCACTCCTGATAATCGCAGTCGGCGGGGGGGATCTTGCTTAAAATTTCAAGTATCTCCATTCATATCTCCTTTCTCAGCCGCTCACGCGGGGACGTATTCGGCTGCGCACACGCCGCGCGGCACTCGCCAGCCGTTAGCCGAAATGCGCGCTATCATGCCGCTCGCCTGCTCGAAGCTCCACTTGCCGACGTGCTGAAAGCCGTAGTTTTCCAGCAGGCGTATTTGCTTCGGGGTCGTAAGCCCTGCGGCGCGGCGTTTTTCTAAGCGGTCGAGGATAAGGCTCGCCTTGCCTGCGGTTTCGATGGCGTCGGGCAGTATGCCGAGCTTTTCGAGCCGTTCGCGCTGCTTATCGGTAGCGGGCGCGCACTCCCAGCCGAACGCGGGTACGTATGAGGACAAATCTTCAGCTTGTATCGACATCTCGTACTGCAAGGGGTCTACCAGCTTGCGCTTGCGCGTTTTCATGGCTTTGAGCTGCTTTGCGAGGGCTTCCTCGCGCTGAGCCACCACGTCCTCGCTCGCCTGCTTTTCGGCTTCCTCTATATCCACCGCGCAGCCCGCTTCGTCAGCGAGATTTTCGGTCATTTTCTGCGCTACCTCTTCGTTTTGGCATATCAGATGTGCGGGGCGGCAAAGCTCGTGGCGCTCGGTGTGCCACAAGAAATCGAGCAGGAGAAGCTCCGTCTTGCCCTCGCAGAGCCTTGTGCCGCGCCCCACCATCTGGCAGTACAGACCGCGCACTTTGGTCGGGCGGAGCACCACAACGCAGTCTACCGAGGGGCAGTCCCAGCCCTCTGTAAGCAGCATACTGTTGCAGAGCACGTTGTACTCGCCCTTATCAAAAGCTTCCAGTATCTCTGCCCTTTCCTCGCTCTCGCCGTTTACCTCAGCCGCCATAAAACCGCGCTCATTGAGAATATCGCGAAACTTCTGCGAGGTCTTGACGAGCGGCAGGAAGACCACCGTCTTGCGCTCGGCGCAGTATTTGAGCATTTCGTCAGCTATCTGATACAGATAGGGGTCTAGGGCGGTGTCAATATCGCTTGCCTTAAAGTCGCCCGCCTGCGTCGCCACTCCCGAGATGTCAAGCGTGAGCGGGATAGTCACTGCCTTTATCGGCGAGAGGTAGCCCTCTTTTATCGCCTGCGGCAGGGTGTATTCGTAAGCCAGGCTCTCAAAGACCGAGCCCAAGTCTTTCATATCGCCGCGGTCGGGCGTAGCGGTAACGCCCAGCACCTTAGCCGCGGGAAAGTGCCGAAGCACGTTTTGGTAGCTCTCGGAGATAGCGTGGTGCGCTTCGTCGATGATGATGGTATCGAAGTAATTTGCTGAGAAGCCTTTGAGCCGCTTTTCGCGCATGAGGGTCTGCACCGAGCCGACCGTTACGCGGTAGAACGAGCCTAAGCAGCTTTGCTCAGCTTTCTCGACCGCGCTTTTCAGCCCCGTGGTCTTGTACAGCTTATCCGCCGCCTGCGCGAGCAGCTCGCCCCTGTGCGCGAGGATAAGCACGCGCTTGCCCTGCCGCACGCACTCTTCCGTCACCGCCGAGAAAACTATCGTCTTGCCCGTGCCGGTCGGCAGCACGAGGAGCGTTTTGTCAACGCTCTCCCACTGCTCCAATACCGCCGCTTTTGCCGCTAATTGATATGGACGCAGGTTCATCTGCCGCCACCTCCGAAGCCGCCGAAGCCGCCGTACTGACCGCCGCCAAAGCCGCCGAAGCCTGCGTTATTCGCAAAGCCCTGCGCCGCCTGAGGGGGCTGCTGATAGGTCTGCGCGGGCTGAGGAGTCTGCACATTAGTATACCCATGCTGCTGTGCTGCGGGCTTGACTGTATCAACGTTTTCGTCGTAGGCGTAAAGCCTGCGTATCTTGTTGCTCTTGCCCTCTGTGCCGTCCTTTTTGGTGTAATTATCTATGTAAACGCGGCATTTTCCGTGAGCGCCTGTAAGCGCCGCCCAGTTCATCCGCAGCGGCTCGCCGTGCTTTTTCAAGCCGACGGAAAGAAACAGCTGCGAGAGCTTCCATTCAAACTTCTTGCACAAAAAGTAGTTTTCCGTGATCTCAGTTTTATCCTCAGCGCCCCACACGGTAAAGGTCACCTTAGCCATATTGCAGGGCGGCACCTTTGCCGAACCTGCGTGGCGTGCGCGCTCAAACTTTGCGACCGTGAACTCGTAATCGCCCTCGGGCAGCAGGGTGTATGAATAACCCTCGCCCTCGTCGCTTATCTCGTCGTCCCAGCCAAGTTCTTTTAAATCTTCCATCAATAATTCCTCCTATCTCAGAACGGCACGCCGTTCAAGTCCATTTCCTTTATCATTTTCAGCACCGTTTTCCAGTCGGCAACTAAGCAGCCGCTTATGAAGTCGGGCGGGTAAGCCGCCACGGGCATATCTACCGGGCAGTAGCCCTGCTGCGCCACCACCTCGCGAAGCTCCTCCTCGGTAACGCCGTCGGCTGTCATGAGGTCGCGCAGAGCCTGCGGTATAGCGGGGTCGAGCGGTGCGGGCTGAGCTGTCGGGTCGGGCTGAGGCATAGGCGCTTGCTGAACACTCTGCGCGGCAGGCTCGGGCTGCTGTACTGTCTGCGGCGGCGGGGTCTGCATTGTCTGAACGGTCTGAACGGTCTGAACCGTCTGCTGAGCGAAAAGATGCGCTATCTGCGAATAGTCGAAAGGCAGCTCGGACGCTAAATCGTCGCGATTTTTAGCGTCCCAGCAGGGGTGATGGCTGGTGTACATCACTCGTTCGCCGCCCTGCGCCTTGAACTTCTTGCCGTCCTTATCCACGGCTACGGCGTAGGTCTTGTAGTTGGCAAAGAGCACCATATCAGCCCATTCCTTAACTTTTGGCGATATGAGCGAGCCTGTTTTCTGACCCAACTTCATCTCCCAGCGGTCGTAGCTGCCCATCTCGTCGGGCTGCTCGAACTTTACTATTTTCGCGTGCGCCGTCAGCACGACGTTTATGCCGCTGTCCACCACGTCCTGCAAGAGGTTCAGAAACTTTGCGAACTCCTCGCACTCATAAACATAGCCCTTGCCGTAGCCGAAGTCCTCTATGCCGTTCTTGCCGTGCGCGGCGCACATGCTTGCTATGCAGAGCTGTTCTGCCCAGTCGATAGTATCTATCACTATTGTTTTGCAAAGGCGCATAGCGGCGGCTTCCTGCACCTCGCCTTTCAGCATCTCCCAGCTTGTCGGCTTGGGCATACGGCGCACGTTCATACGCAGCGTGCTGCCCTCGGTGTCGATAAAGAGCGGCTCGGGAAAGCGCGCCGCGAAGCTAGATTTGCCTATGCCCTCAGGACCGTAGACCACTGTTTTCAGCGCGCTGTTCTGCACGCCCGAAGTTATCTCATATGCCATCAGAATTTACCTCCGTTCCAATTAAAGCCTGTTTTCGTCTGCGGTTCGGGAACGAACGATGTGCCGTCCTCGATAATGATGCTGCATTCGCCGCCGGTAGATACCCTTGTCGCTATTGCCTGCAAGCCCTGCTCTTCCAGCCATTTGCCGAAGTCGGCTAGCGTTTCCGCGTCCATCTGTTCCAGCTTGTCGAGCAGCACAAAGCCGCAGTCAGGGTTGAGCCTGCGCACGATAGAGGTCGCTACTACGAGCTGTTCCGCGCCGCTCATGCCGTCCCACTTGCAGCCCTTGTACGTCAGCTCGCCGTCCTCTGTCGAAAGCCCCGCGAGCGGCATTTCCGCACCGCCGAGCAGCGCCCGCTTATCGTCGCGCACCTGCAATATCTTCTGCGAGAGGTAAGCGTACTGCGAGCGGTAGTCCTCCGCGTCGATCTCGGCGTGTTCGCGGTCGAGGTTGGCGCGTATCTTCGCGTTCAGCTCGTCTATCTCGGCGATGTTGCGTTCCAGCTCCGCCGTGCTCTCGTCCTCCAAGTCCTGCGCTTCGAGGTTGGCGAGCTTGAAGTTATTTTCGGCGGCTTCAAAGCGCATTTTTGCCTGCTCGAAAGCCGACTTTGCAAGCTCGAGCTGCTGTGCGTAATATTCCCGCTGATCGCGCTTTCGCTGATTCTCGCCGTTGCGCGCGAGTATCTCCTGCTGCTGTTTTATCAGCTCGCCCGCGCTGACGGGTTCGGCGGGCACGCCTGCGTACACGGGCATTTCCTTAGCGTATTTTTCCTTTTGGTCGGCTATCCTGCCTATCGCCGTGCGGCGGTCGTAAAGCTCTTTTTCGGTGCGTTCCAGCTCGCCGAGCTTATCGCCCACGCCGATAATGCGCAGCAGCGTAGCCGCTTTATCCTTAGCCGACTGGTTCATGAAGCGGGGCAGGTCGAGGGCGAACTGCTCGACGAAGCTGTTGAGAAGCTGCTGACCGCCTTTCTTACCGGTGCTGTCGGTGACCTTCAGCGAGCCGTTCTTGCCGCCGCGCTCCACCACGATACCGTTATCGAGCGTTAGCTTTAAGTGCGGCTCGGCGAAAGAGCCTTCGCGCTTCGGCTGCGAGGGTCTGTACTTTTCCCCGCCGAGCGCCCACGCTATGCTGTCTAGCACCGAGGTCTTGCCCTGCCTGTTTCTGCCGCCGATAACGGTCAGCCCGTTTTTTGTAGGCTCAAACTGCACCGCCTTTATGCGCTTTACGTTTTCTATCTCAAGGGTGTTTATTTTTACTGACATTCAGATCTCCTCATTTCATCATCTTTATAGCCAAGTCCAGCTTAGCCGCCGCGTAGCCTGCCCAGAAGCCGCCGCCCACGCTCTCCTCACGCACCTCGTCGGAGAGCAGTGCGCGCACCTCTTGACATATCGCCAATAATGTGTTATCATTAGCATGGTTTTTAGTACCCGTATCGCTGTGCGGTACGTTTGCGCTCGTCTCTGTTGCCGCAGGGGCGGGCTCGTTTTTTGTGTTGTTTGCTATGTATTCCGAGAATTTTATGACACAGTTTTTAAATCCTGCTCCTAGTACTATAAATGGGCAGGTTTTGCAATTATTTTTTGTGCAGCAATGTGCTGCCCTTACAATTTCCTCGTCAGTGAATTTCTTATTCATCATCGTTCTCCTTCCACTGGCTTTCAAACTCCTTCTCAAACTCTTTCATTTCCTCTTCGGTCGGTTCGTCCTCAGGTCTGCCTTGGTCAAAACCGAGTGTACAACCGCTTTCAAAGCTACAATCTGCTAGGTCGGCATAACATTCTACATCATCGCCATAATGGCAGTATCCCCAAATGCAATCCTGACAGAACTTTAAAACTGGGTCGATACAACGTGTAGGTAAATCTTTCATGCCTTACTCTCCTTTCGGCTCGGGTTTTGTTACGCGCTGCTTTATCGGTACGCCGAGCACTCTCTGATTTTCCATGTAATTTCGTATCTCCTTTCGCTTGGGGTTCTCCTGCTGACCCTGCTTGACGGGGTATGTCGGGGTCAGCCCCGCCGTCAGCAGGCAGTCCTCCACCTCGTCCACCGAGAGATCGACCGCATCCGCTATCTGCCGCAGCGACTTGCCCTCGGCATTCAGCAGGCGTATTTTCAGCGCTGTTTTAGTCCGCATTTTCCTCGCCCCTCGTTACGTCCATCATGAACGTTATAGCTTCAAGTCCCCCTATTAAACGGACGTACTGCGCGTGCTGGTCTTCGTCCATGCCCTTTTCAAGGGCTTCCGCCAGCGCACGCATAGCAGTGCAGTACAGCCAAAGGTCAAACGGGTTAAGTTCCAAACCGTTAAGTACCTCTTCTTCGCACTTTTCGACGGTGCGCATTATCAGCGGCATAGGGTCGCCGCCGGACGGTTTATTAAACTGACGTGCTATATCTGCGGTCTTGCTCTCAGCTCTGCTTCCGCTTACTTTAAATTTCATTTTGATAACCTCCTTAAAATCAAAAACCAAACATTGCCCAGCGGCTGAACATCGCCGCCGCGTAGATCACAAATGCTACTCCCGCGCCGCCCAGGAACACCGCCAGCCCGATGAACAGCGTGTCCATCTGCTTGACCTTGCGGTCGCTGCGCAGGCGCTCTATGTGGCGCTTGTACACTTCGTCCTTGCGGGCGCTTTCGGCTCGCAGGTCTGCCATTTCGGCTAGGTCGCGTTGGGTCATTTCTGAGCACCTCCCAGCAGTTTTTCCAGCGAACGCAGCTTTTTCAGCCGCCGCTCGTAATCGTCGATGTCGATACCCCACGCTTCGTAAGCTATCTTCGTGTTGACGGCATACGGCAGCCACGACTTTACGCCGCGCTTTGCCATCTCGGTCTTTGCCATCTTCTTTATCTTTATCGTCTGGCTTTCGCCCGTGCCGAACAGCTCGGCGACGTCGGCGTTAGTCAGTTCGCTCTTGGTGTAGTACAGCCTTACGGCCGTTTCAACGTCCGGTGTTCTCATGTGTCATGCCTCCTTCACCGACATTATGTATTCTCCCGCGCGCTTCTCGTCGCGCGCTGTACGTATCGCGGTTATCACCGACTCGGCTTTCACCGACACTATGCGGGGTTCGCCGTAGTCGGTGGTGAACTCTATTAGGTAGGTTTTCTTCATGGGTTCGCCTCCTCCGCCTGCTCCAGTGCCTCGGCTATGCAGAGCGGTTCGTCGTCGTTCCAGTTGACTAGCGGGGATATGGCGGCGGAAACTTCCGACCTAAGAACCTTGACGCTGAAGTATTCGCCATTCCCGCCCCACGCCTCAAGCCCTTTTCCGGGGCGTTCGGTGAACGCATATACCGCGCCGTCGCTGTCCTTTGCGATGTATCTGAACCCCAGCAGGTTGAGCGCCTTGAAGATCTCGACCTGCTTGTCGGTAAGCGTGATCTCCGGGTGAGCGTTCGACCATGCCTGCACACGTCTGATGTGCTCTGGGGAAACGCTGCCCAGTTCACACGACAGCCCAGCATAAGGACAGTCATTGCAATTGCCGATTGTTCTGCACATACGGGTTGCTTCGTGTGCATAGTCCAGTGTGTTGTTACAGTTGTATTTTTTCATAGAGTTTGTGCCTCCTTTTCGTTTTCCTCGACGATCTCATATTCGCCGTTGCAGTACACGATCTTCAAGCCGAGAACATCGGCTATCTTTTCAGCAATTCGCCTGCTGTTCGTTGCTCCACACATGAAAGACTTGATCGTTGATTCCTCAACACCGGCAGCAGCAGATATTTTTCTGTACGTCAAGCTCTTCTGTTTCGCAATCGTTTTGGCATTCTGCCTAAATTTATCGAACATTTTTCATCACCTCCTACAAAAATTCAAATAATTCGAAAAGACGGTTGACAAAGTTGATAAAACGTGTTACTATGTTATCAGAAAAGTTTATATTATTTAAACTTCATTGATACATCAAGATAGTTCCAACGCCACTCGATGTTCACATTTTGATTGATATAATCTCAACCGACAAGTTTATTATAGCTGATATTTCGTCAACTGTCAATAGTTTTAGGTGAGATTTTATCAACTTTGTAGTTTTGCACAAAAAAGAGGTTGAGAATATGTCAGCTATTAACAAAATAATCCGTTTGCTAGAAGATAAAGGCTTTACACAAAAAGATCTAACAGACTATTTAGCCATAGATAAGAGCACTTTTTCTCAGTGGAAAAACGGTAAAAGTCAATCGTACAATAAGTATTTGCCAGAGATAGCTCAGTTTTTAGGCGTTTCCGTTGATTATATAGTACGCGACAGTATATCATTTGATTTTTCTCCTCATGAAGATGACGATTATATGCTGAAATGCCCTATTTGCGATTATGACTGCACACACTTTATAGGCACCAAAAATGTAAAATTCAACACTGGGAAAAGCGACGGTATAGCCCTTGAATTTTTCTGCGAAAGCGGTCACACGTTTTATATGCTCGTTGAATCATACAAAGGAAATACTTACGCCGTCCTCACGGACGAAAGCTGCAATACCATCAAGCAGCTCGATAATAACTATGAAAGCGCCTCCGTTTCGCTCGCTGAGCTTTGTGGCTTCAATGAAAAGAGCAATAAAAAATACCATGCTCTCGACGAACATGGTAAAAAAGCAGTTGACAGTATACTGAATATAGAGTACGAGCGCTGCACCGAATCAGAAAAGAGCAGGCCCGCGATAATAACATTCAAGCGTTTTAATATAAATAAAGCTTCGGCTGGCAGCGGATATGATCTGAGCAATTCGGACGCATGGAAAGAGATAGAGGTAGTAGATACCCCCGAAGCACATGAAGCCGACTTTGCAGTTGAAGTTGACGGTCACAGCATGGAGCCTACTATCAGCGACGGCAGTATCGTTTACATAGCTACCGATACGGATATAGCCGTCGGTGAGATAGGATTGTTCCGTCAGAATGGTTCCGGTTACATAAAGGAAAGGGGTAAAGACCGCCTTATTTCGCACAACCCCGATTATCCCGACATCTTGCCTCAAAACGGTGAAATAGTCTGCATAGGAAGAGTTATCGGCACAGCTGTTTTGCCAAGCGAAGTGTGATGAGGTAATTTTGCTATGAAGAAAAAGCAAGGCTCACCCAGCTTACTTTGGCGGCTCTTCGGCTATACCCTGCTCGCCTGCATTATCGCCTTGATATACGACCTCGGAAAGACCCATCTGTCTTCGGGTCAGAAGCTTGCGGTAAAGCTCGTCTGCGCCGCTGTATGCGTGCTCGTGCTGCTGAGGATATTCGGTTTTATCCGCAGGAAGTACACGCTGAAGCAGCTAGATAGACTGGAAGGTCACCGCTTTGAATACGCCTGCGCTGACATTTTGAAGATGAACGGTTTTAAAAATGTCAAAGTAACACAGGGTTCGGGCGACTACGGCGTAGACATCATCGCTTACAAGAACGGCAAAAAGTACGCCGTGCAGTGCAAGCGTTACAGCCACAAGCTGGATAATAAGCCGATACAGGAAGTCAAGGCGGGGCTTGCGTACTACCATTGCGACATCGGCGCGGTAATGACAAATCAGTATTTCACCGAGCCTGCAAAAGAGCTTGCGAGGATAAACAGCGTAAAGCTCTGGGACAGAAACGCCCTCAGCAAAATGCTCCGAAAGACTTCAAAGACTAAGACTGTCAAGGAAAAGAAAACGCGCAAAGAAAAGCGCCCGAGCTTCCCGCCCATGACCATATCCGACCCGCTAACGCGAGAAGCCATCGAGATCATCGCGACAAATCAGAACGCAGATACGGACTTTATCCAGCGCAAGCTCAGGCTGGGCTATCCCCATGCCGAGAGCATTCTCAGCGAGATAGAATCGCTGGGAATGATAGGTCCGCAGACAGAAACGGGCAGAGAGATACGCATAACTGCCGAAGATCTGCCGCAGCTCGACATCAAAAACAAGGCATAAAAAAAACTCGCCCCCGAGCGCTACCAACACTCAGAGGCGAGCAGAGCAGATACTACCAATATCCGCTCGAAATTGCATTAAAACCAATCAACCATAAGGGCTTTTTCTGCCCTTTTATTATAGCACACTTCGCGCGAAGTGTCAAGGAATAGGAGGAAAAATCATGCCGATCTACAAAATGACTGACGAAAAAGGCAAGAACATTAGGAAGGACGGTCTGCAAAAGTACCGCGTGCGCGTGAACTACACCGACGCGCTCGGCAAGCCCCGACAGATAACACGCGTGGCTTACGGCTCGGACGCGGCTAAGGCGCTGGAAATGCAGCTGACTGCGCAGGTAAACAGCCGCGAGCTTGCACCGAAAATGACGGTAAAGCAGCTGTTTGACGAATACATCGCCGCAAAGCGCAGCGAGGTCCGCGAAACATCGCTCGACAAAACGACCCGAATACTGAAAAAGAACGTGCTCCCGAAATTTGAAAGCACGAAGCTCGACAGCCTTTCCGTACCGATGGTTCAGAACTGGAAGCAGGAGATCTCGGCGCAAGGGCTTTCGTTCACGACCCGAAAGAATATCTACGGTGAATTTCGTGCGATGATAAACTACGCCGTCAAAATGGAATACATACCAAAGAACCCAGTAACGATAGCGGGCAACTTCAAAGCGCCGCTCGAGCCAGAAAAGGAAATGCTTTTCTACACGCCCGAAGAGTTCAAGCGGTTCATCGCGGCGGCGCATGAGTGTGCGGAGCAGGCAGAAGCGGAAGGCTCAGTGTTCGAATGGAACTATTATGTATTTTTCAACATTGCATTTTACATGGGCATGAGAAAAGGCGAGATAAACGCGCTGCAATGGTCGGACATAAAAGGCGGCTATTTAAGCATAACAAAGAGCGTAGCGCAGAAGCTCAGCGGCGGCGACAGGTTCACGCCGCCCAAGAACAAATCCTCGATACGCACGATACAGATACCGCGCAGGCTGCAAACTATACTCGAAGAGCACCGCAGGCGGTCTGAAAGCTCGCTAGAGTGCTTCACGGAAGCGGCGTACATCTGCGGCGGCGAGCGCCCCATACGCGACACGTCCATTGAGAAGAAAAACAAGCATTACGCCGAGCTGGCAGGTGTAAAGAAAATACGCATACACGACTTTCGGCACAGCCACGCTTCCTTACTCGCGAATGAGGGGATAAACATACAAGAGATCGCGCGGCGGCTGGGGCACTCGAACATCTCAATGACGTGGAACACCTATTCGCACCTTTACCCGCGAGAAGAAGAGCGCGCCGTGAGGGTGCTCGACAACATAGAGTAAATCGTGTAAAATTCGTGTACAAAAATAAAACCCACTGCATTTACAGTGGGTTTTTTAGGGTTGGCGGAGAAGGAGGGATTCGAACCCTCGATGAGCTATTAACCCATACACGAGTTCCAGTCGTGCGCCATAAACCGGGCTAGGCGACTTCTCCATATTGCTGTCCATCGGACGATATATATTATATCACACAATATCGCGCTTGTCAACCCCTTTTTTCAAATTTTTTTGAAAAAATAAAAATTTCCGCAGAAAATTCACTTTCCTGCGGAAATCTATACAGTTATTTACAATTTAAAGTCCGAGAAGCGCGGTCAGCGAGTTCTTTCCGCGGAAGCCGACTTCCCTGCCGACACATTCGCCGTCTTTGAAAACCATGAAAGTCGGGATATTCATGACATCAAACTCGCTCGCGAGCTCGGGGGCTTCGTCAACGTTTACCTTGCATACCTTCGCCCTGCCCGCCAACTCTTCGGCAAGCTCGGCGACGGCGGGTGCTGCCGCGCGGCAAGGCCCGCACCAAGGCGCCCAAAAATCTACCAGTACGGGCAGCTCGCTGTCTATGACCTCTTCATGGAAATTCTCGGCAAAAAGTTCTATTTCGTCCATTTTTATATCCTCCTTTTTTAGGCAATTCGCACGCAATAGTAGCGCGGCGCTGCTTTAAAATATCATTTCCGAAAATCTCTCGTATATACAAAAAAAGCGATGGCAAAAACCATCGCTTTTTTTAAGAGCTGATACCCGGATTTGAACCGGGGACCTCATCCTTACCAAGGATGTGCTCTACCGACTGAGCCATATCAGCAAGTGAATCTTTCGTTTAAACTCGTTTAAGTTATCGGTAACTCACAGTTATATATTATACACGAAGATTCACGTTTTGTCAAGGGTTTTTGCAAATTTTATTGTAAACGTTATATGAACTTTACTTTAACAAAATAAATGCGGCAGATTCGGGCGCTACGACTATATTTCCCGTGCGGATCTCGGGCGCGCCGCCGACGAAATAGAGCGTTTCACCGCTTATCTTGAGCGGCAGTGCGAAACTTTTCGCCGCGGGGTTGATGATGACCATTATCTGCTCGCCCTCGGCGGTGCGCTTGTAGACCATCGGGTAGCCCGAGGACACAAACTCTATCGCGCCGTTGCTTTGCAGCGCCTTGTGCTCGCCGCGCAGCTTGATAAGCCTTCGCACCTCGCTCAGCAGCGAGTTATCGTCCGCCAGCTCGCCCTCAGCGGTCGGACGGTCTTCGGCGGGGTCGATGGGCAGATAAAGGCTTTCCGCCGCGCCGTCTGAAAAGCCCGCATTCGCCGCCGCGCTCCACTGCATAGGCGTGCGCGAACCCGTCCTGCCAAAGCCGCCCTCTTTCGAGGTCAGTCCCTCGACGTACCTCATGCCGATCTCGTCGCCATAGTAAATAAATGGCGCTCCAGGCATTGAAAGGAGAAAAGCAAACGCGACTTTCATCTCGTGCGGGTCGAGAAAACGGCGCATTCTGTCCATATCGTGGTTGCCCGAGGGTATGCAGATCAGACCCTTGTCGTCTGTCTTTTTATAGTTCTCAATGTATTTTTTAACAAATTCGTCCGCCGAGCCTTTGCCTCTGCGCGAGAAGTATGGTTCGTCGCAGCGAAAAAGATCGTTGTAGTGCGATGGGCCAAAGTGCAGGAGAAAGTCCATATGAAAGCCGCCAAGCAGCGATTTGTCAGGCTCGCCCCACTCGGAGATCATCGCGGCTTCGGGGTATTCGGCGTCGAGGAACGCGCGGAAATCCTGCCAAAGCTTTACAGTCGCAGCGCCTTCGGGGTCATTTTTCACGAGCGAGCCCGCCATGTCAACGCGGAAACCGTCGCAGCCGTTCGAGAGCCAAAAGCGCATTACGTCCTTCATCGCCTCGCGGGTCGCCATCGGCGCTGGGTCTTCGGGGGCCTGCTGCCAGCCGCGCGTGCGGTTGGCGTAACCGTAGTTGAGCGCGGGCTGGTGGGTGAAGAAATTTACGGCGCAGCTGCCGTCGCGGTCGCAGCAGCCGCGGATACTGCCCAAGCCCTCGGGCGCTTCCCAAATGGTGTTCGTCCAAATGTAGCGGTCGGAAAATTCGTTTTTCGTCGGCTCACAGCTGCGCTTGAACCACTCATGGTCGATGGAGGTGTGGCCGGGCACCAGATCAAGCAGAACGTGCATTCCACGGGCGTGCGCCTGTTTGAACAGCTCAAAAAACTGCTCGTTCGTGCCGTAGCGCGGCGCGGCTTTCATGTAGTCGGCGACGTCGTAGCCCGCGTCCATAAAGGGCGACTCGAAGCAGGGGTTGATCCAGACCGCGTTGCAGCCTATGGATCTTATGTAGTCGAGCTTTTCGATGATGCCATCAAAATCGCCGATGCCGTCGGCGTTGGAGTCTTTAAAACTCTGCGGGTATATCTCATAAAATACAGCATTATCGAGCCATTTTGGCATAATTATACTTCCTTTCGATTACAGTTTTGTTATTTTTTGTCATGCGTATTTGCTGATGCAAACGTATATTTTTTCATTAAATATACACTAATTCGGTGGATCTGTCAAGCAGTTTGCAGGGTTTTCTTTGCAAAATAATTGTGAATACGGTAAAATAAAAGCAGCGTTTCGGCGGTGAACGTCAAAGCGCTGCTCAGGTTTATTCGGTTATAACAGGCGCGCAAATGGCAATGTACGTAATTACACTGAGCACGCAGAACGCGCCGACCAGCAGCGTCAGCACGGCGGATACCGCCTTGACCGCGCAAGGGTGCTCGTTATTCTTGCGGATATTCATGAAAAGTCCGCAGAAAATGGAAGTTATTATTACAGTTGGCGTTATGTAGCGAAAATTCATCGTGCAGGTGAATGGGTAATCATGGCACATCTTGAAATAGTTGAAGATCATCGAGATGTAGAAAAAGCCGAAAAGCGTTTTTTCGACCGGCTTCATCTCGCACTTTTTGACGAGCATGACCAGCATCAGCAGCAGGAAAACCGCCGCCAGCGCTATGCCTAGCCAGAAAAATACGCGCGCTGCCGTGAGCATATACGGCGTGTTCTCGAAGGTCGTTTCGTTGACGCTTTCGCTGAACAGCGAGTTTTTGAAGAGCGCTATGATCGGGTTGTACTCGTTGTAGCCCGTCAGCTCGCCCTTGTCGTCATAGCAGAGCCATTGCTCAAAAACGCTCTTGACCTGCTCGCCCGAGAAGTCGGTCACGCGGGATTTGAACGACCGGTCGCCAATGTACTGCATTACCGTATTTGGCATTTCCTGCACATATGTTATCGGCACTTTCCACTTAATGTAATTGCGTATCTCAAACCAAAGTCCCAGCGGAACGCAGACAACGCCGAAAGCGGCGAATTGTCCGATAAGGTGAAGCCAGTCGGTGCGTATTTTCTTGATAAACACTGCCAGAAATACGAGTGCAATGGCCGGTGCGACGATCGCGGCGGAAAGCTTCGTCATCATGCCGAGTCCGACGCAAAGCGCGATTTTGAGAATATTTGCATATGTTTGGTTATCGTACCAGTTAAGCGTACAGAGCACAGCGCCCATCATGAACGCTACGGAGAGGACGTCATTGTTGATCGCGCCGGACATCAGAATGAACGCGGGGTGAAACGAGATCATCAGCAGCGGAACATACAGCGCCATATTTTGCAGTTTAAAGCGGCGAAGCAGTTTGTACGCCGTTATCATGATGCACATTGCGTAGAAAAGCGTGAGCGTTTGCAGCGATTCGCGCGCAGGGTTGTGACCGACGCCGAGGACATTTTCGTTTATGTCGATCCAAAGCGCGCAGATGATGTGGTGCAGCGGCGGGTGGCAAAACTGCCAGACCTCACGCACGTCGAAATTCGGCAGGGCGCGGTGAGCGATGAGGTACTCCATGTACGCCGCGTGGCCGCTGTCGCCGCCGAAAACGTGGACATCGTTCTGCCGCGTGTAGACGGACGTGTTGAAAACATAGTGAAACTTTACCAAAAAGCCAATGGCGAAAATGAACAGAGCGTTGAGCTGCGGTTGAAATTTATCGGTATTTGCGCACGCATACAACACGCTAACTACCGCTATCCCGCCGACGAGCATCCAAAGCCCCTTGTCGGTCGCCTGTGAAAACCTTTTCGCGCCGACGTAATCGAGAAAAGCCGCCGACAAGCCAAAAACGCACGCCTGTATTTTGCCAATTTTGCCGCGTTTGTACATTATATAAATGCCGATCAGCACAGTCAGCAGCACACAGAAGCTCTCCATGTACAGCGCGTTCGGCGGCACATTTTCAGCCGCACCGAGGTAAAACGGGTTCAGCAGCAGGCAGACCAGCAACGCGCAGACGTAGGGGTGCGCGGCGATACCTTTTATAAAGGCGTCGGTTTTCGCAGTGGAAATGCCCCAGCGCTCACTTCGACTCATGGTACTCCTTCTCGGTGTTTACATTCCAAATATTAGATTTATCAGCAGAGCCTGACTTGATTACCTTTGCAGCATTGATAGATGTCAACATTGAGTGATCCATATTGTTATAACGATGCTGACCATTTCTTCCAACGCAGAAAAGATTCTCAAATCCATTAAGGTAGTCAACGACTTTATCAAAGTGCTTATAAGTGTCAAAATATGCAGGATATGCCTTTTTAACGCGTTCGCGATGCGCGTCAAGCACTGCACCCTTCTTGATAACGCCCATCTTGATTAGTTCTTTTTTCGCAAATTCGATGCACTCGGCGTCGCTCATGTTCCAAAAATCGTCGCCCTCAGCGCAAAAATATTCCAGTCCTATCCAAACAGTTTCAGCGGGGTTCTCCACCATATATGGCGACCAGTTGTTGAATATCTGTATTCTGCCAAGTTTTACACCCTTATCCTGCACATATATCCAGCAATCGGGAACAATGTTGCCGAGCGTGCGCTTGTTCGTCTTGTTTTTAAGCTCAAGTTTGTTGACAAGCAGACCAACGGTGACGAAATCGCGGTACGGCAACCCTGCTGCGATCTTCTGTATTTTGGCATTTTTCTCAGCATTTACGCCGTGCATACCGCCGATTAGGTCTTTTATCGGCATCGAGGAAATAAAAATATCGCCCTCAATGGTCTTTTCGCCCTGCGGCGTGCTGCAAACTACCGAGCGAATGCAGCCTTTTTCGGTGTTTATGCGGCTGACCGAGTGCTCGAAGAGTATCTCGCCGCCCATTTCCTGCGCCTTTTTGCCGACCAGCTCCCAGAGCTGACCCGGGCCGTACTTCGGGTACCAGTACTGCTCGATCAGCGAGGTCTCAGCATTGGAGTTATTTTTCTTACCAACCAGTTTTGAGAACATATCCTTGATTATGGCAGTTATTGAAAGCCCCTTTACGCGCTGAGCGCCCCAATCCGCCGAGATCTCGCGCGGGTGTCTGCCCCAAAGCTTCTCGGTGTAACCCTCAAAGAACATCGAATAGAGCACTTTTCCGAAGCGATTGATGTAAAAGTTCTCCAAATTTGTTTCAGGCAACTTGTAGACACACGAACCGAGGTAGCTGAAACCGGCTTTCATTGTCGTCAAAAAGCCCATATTTTTGATCGTATTCCAGTTCATAGTCACCGGATAATCAAAGAAGCAGTGATTGTAGTAGATTCGCGAAACGCGGTCGCGCACGAGCATTACCTCGTCCTGCTTTTCTGGGTCGGGACCGCCCTTTTCCAGCGGCTTTTCCCTGCCAAGCAGCTTGTCGTCGAACGCGGGCTTGCCTTGAATGGGCATGAGGTCGCTCCACCACTTCATTATTTCGTCGTCTTTCGAGAAAAAGCGATGTCCGCCGATGTCCATACGGTTGCCGTTGTAGCGTACTGTCTGAGAAATTCCGCCAAGTACGCTGCTTTCTTCCAGCACAGTAACTCTAAACTGTTCGTTTCCGCCGTCGCGAAGCAGTTCATACGCCGCAGTCAGACCCGCAGGGCCGCCGCCAATGATTACTACATTTTTCATGATCTAGTCTTCCTTTCAATTTTTTATTTTTGTCATTTCATCAGTTGCAATATTTTTAGCCGTTTCGTCGGCATCTTTATTATAGAGCAGGTATTTTCTAGCAAAGAAATTCCAAAAAAACGCCACGCCCGTTGCCAGCACTTGTCCGACAAGGTAATATTTATCAGACGGTATCAATCCGCCAAAGATCTGTCTGTTTGCAAGAGGTTTATCAAATATCCATATCAGCCCCTGGTTTATGCCGAGTCCGACCACGCCGATCAGCGCAAACGCTGTAAATTCAGCCGCTTTGTTCTTTATCGCTTTTTTATCAAAAACCCAGTAAGTTGAAATTATGTAGTTTGTGACCAGTCCGCCGACAAATCCGAAGGCGTTCGCAAGGTTGGCATTCATGCCGCAAAGCTCTTTCAGAAGTATCAAAATGAGGTATTGCACGACCGTCGCGCCGCCGCCAACAAACACATATCGGAAAAATTGTATAAATGTGTTATCTGTTTTGCCCGCAATAACTTTCTTTATATCCATTCGCGTAACCCGCCTTCTTAAATTTCACATGTTTTATTATAGCATATTTCGTGTATAATTGCAAGTGATTCCGCAAAATTTTATGCATTTTAACAATAAAGCGCGGACATTTCTGCCCGCGCCATTACCTTGTTCTGCACATTTTTCTTTTTATTTCATCAAACCGTGTAAACACACAAAATGTGATCGCCGAAATCTATTCCTATGTCGTCGCCGACCGCAAAAACGTAGACCTCGTAAACCATGTCGCCGTCCACAGTTATCGTGCCGCTGCCTATCGCCTGCGCGCCGCTTTCTGCCGCAGCACTTCCGCCGCTCGAATAGTAGCTCTTTCCGCCAAATTCGATCGTTCCTAGATGGCTCAAAATATCAGATTTATCCTGCTGACTTATCTCGACCGTCGGCGGGGTAACGCTCCTCGGCTCGTCCCAAGCGGTCAGCGCCGCCGTCGCATAGTGCTCAGGTTCTTGCGCCTCCGCCTCAAAAACGATGCCCTCGCCGTCGCCGAGGTCAACCGCCAGCCGCGTGTCCGCCGAGCCGCTCTCCGCTTCGTACACCCAAGATCGGAAGAGCGTCGTGTAGGGAAAGAGTGTAGATCTCGGTGGTCGC
>OGMF01001788.1_pt1 | contig 19863 bp, 19 predicted proteins | sample 1572921 | NCBI WGS metagenome assembly OGMF01 (sample SAMEA2581919, study PRJEB24529) | metagenome | biome: Human gut stool | place: China | collected 2011 | reverse complement strand
TCAAGCATAACGGTTACCGCTATCAGTTCAGCCCGTATGCCCTTATCTGGAGCCGAGATTGCTATTATGCCGTAGGCTGGTCGGAAAAGCACGGAAAGATTGCACAATTTCGAGTGGACCGCATGACGGCAGTCGAACCGCTGGAACATACGGCAGTCCAGACACCGGACTTTGATCCGGCGGAGTATGTCCGCAAGGTGTTTGGGATGTACCCGGACAACCTCTGTACCGTAGAGCTGCTGTGCGATAATGAGGTCATGCGCAGCGTGATCGACCGCTTCGGTGAAAATGTGCAGACGGAAACTGTAGATGAACAGCATTTCCGTGCCACAGTCGAGGTCGCGCCAAGCCCTCCGTTCTTCAGTTGGGTCTTTACCTTTAGCGGTAAGATTCGCATCGTCAGCCCAGCAGCAGTGCTGGAGGAAATGCGGGATATGGCAGCGTGGCTGAAATAATTTCAGGATGGTGTTCCCTGCGGGGAACACCATCTTTTTCACGGCTTGCCAATCGAACGAATGTTTGCTATACTGGGGCCACAGTGTTTCCAGAGAAGAGAACACGGATAGGAGGTGAGTTACTTGGAACAGACATTCGGCAGCTTCGTTCGAGAGAAACGGCAATCTATCGGATTGTCCCTGCGCACACTGGCGGCAAAGCTGGACTTGTCGCCAGTCTATCTGAGCAACATTGAGAACGACCGCAGACCGGCGCCGACGCGCGCATATTTGGAACGGTTGGAGCAGGAACTGCATCTGAGCAAGGTGGAAACCGAGCAGATGCTGGATCTTGCCGCCAAGTCCCAGAATAACCGGGTATCCGCAGACCTGCCGGACTACATCATGGATCGGGAGATCGTCCGGGCCGCGCTCCGCACGGCAAAGGAGGCAGACGCCACAGACCAGGAGTGGCAGGAATTTATCGACCGGATTACCCAGCGCGCAAAGAAATCCAAAGAGGGCGGTGAAATAGACGCATGAAAAAAGCATATTACCGCGAACAGGCGCTGGAGCGGATCGCCCGCGATGTGATCACCGCCTATGACCCCAGACTTTATTACGGTTCCCCCGCAGCCATTCCCATTGAGGACATCATCGAGGCACAGGGGCTGGTGCTGGAGTATCAATATCTGCGGAATAATGGGCGGGTTTTGGGCGAGACAATCTTTGACGACGGTCTCACAGCGATCTATGACCGGGAAAACCACCGCTATGACCTTCTTCCCGTCAAGGGCGGCACCATCCTCATCGACTGCTCTCTCTGCGAAGAGGAAGCATCTACCGGGCGGCTACGCTTTACCTGCGCCCATGAGCTGGGGCACTGGCTGCTCCATAAGAAACAGTTCAGCGGGACCGGCGAAAACGCGGCGCTCCGTTCCGGCAATGAGAGCGACAACACATTGGAAGTGCAGGCGAACCTGCTGGGCTCTATCCTTCTGCTGCCGCTGCCGCAGGTCAAGCGCTGTTTCTATCAGCTGCGCTCCGGACGGACGAACCAACAGCTGGTGACGGATATGGCAGGTATCTTTCAGGTATCCAAACAGGCCATGCGCATTCGGTTGGAGAACCACAACCTGCTGTAAAAAATTTTCATGTACTGTTCTCAAAAAAGAGAACAGAGAAAGCGAGGCGCTATGTCAAAAACCAATTCCCTGCGCTGTCCGCTGTGCGGCAAGGGCCGTATCGCGGATATCCCCAGCGGTGCGGAACAGTCTCAGTACAGGCTATTTGCGCTGCACAGAGCGGAACACCCTGACCTGATCGCCAAATGCCCCAAGTGCGGCGAACAGATCGGCATCACGGTGCTGACACCGGATGCTCACCCCCTGATCCACACGCCCATCCCCTTTATGGGATATGTTCAGGCATAAATTAAAAATCCAATTGATATGACTTCGTCAAGCGCACCAGCCACCCATCATCGAATATGGGAACATTGAGTTAGGAGCCTTACAAGTAGCTTTTCAGCTATGTGTAAGGCTCTTTTTTTGCGCCTTTCTTCGGCTGAAAAGCGGAAAGGCACACAATGCGCAGACGCTGGCAGCCCTATATCGCTAAATATCCGTGACCCCATCTCAGAGATTTCAAAAAAATCTGAGATTGGAGTCATGAATCATGAAAAAATGGCAGGAAGAACGCAACTATCGGCGCGTTCGAAGCGAAGGTGGCGAAGTCATCGCCAATATCATCACTGTAGACGGTATGGACGTAGAGGTGCCGGAGGATGTCTACCTCGCCTATGCGCAGGCAGACCGCAGGGAGCGCTATATCACGGAGGAACAGTCCTCCGGAAAGCTGCTCTCTCTGGAGCATATGGAGGAAGATGCGCTTTTGCTGGACTATGTCGGAGCAGAAACGGCCCCCAGCGCCGAAACTGAGGCACTGGAGCGTGAGGAACTTCGGAATCTGGCAGAACAGAAGCAGATCCTTTTGCTGGCGCTGCTGTCACTAAAGGATATCGACCGGGAACTCATCAACGCTCTGTTCTTCGACGGCGCGTCTACACGGGAATACGCCCAAAGAATGGGCGTCAGCCAGCGGGCGGTCATCAAGCGGAGAGACCGCATCCTGCGGGATCTCAAAAAGTTTTTTGAAAATTCCTCGAAATAAGGGTATTCACCGAACGCAATTTTCGGGAGGACAGTGAGGGGCTCTGAATCGCCCCTCGCTGTTCCTTGAAAATTGCATACCAGCAATACGGATAACCACCCGGACAGAAGAGCGATCCGCGCAGTGTGCGCCACGACCTACGGGAAGCCTTGCAGCTTCCCGCGGCGAGCGATTTTACCTGCGCAGGGGCGGCGTTGGCAGCGCCGCCCGCAGAGACGCTGTCTGGGCAGATAATGAGACACAATGCACTGGCCAGCATGAAGAGGCTGGGCTGCTCCGGGATTGAAAGCAGTAGAGATCCCGGAAATACGCCCGTGAAGGTCTTGCCGGACCTTGTCCGTATTGTTCCCTTTTCCCACCGGGGCGCGCGCTGCAAATACGGTGGAAACGAAAACAAAGCATGACAGGAAAAGAGGTAATTATCGGATGAATACCAACGATAACAGGCTGAAAGCCCATAAACTGATCGACCATATTTTTCAGGACCTTCTTCCCGCCCACGGTATGGCGCAGCGTCCGGAGCAGATCCAATTGAGTCACCGGATGCTGGAAGCCATGCAGGACGGGAGGATCGCCCTGTGCGATGCCGGGACGGGCATCGGCAAGACCTACGCTTATCTGGCGGCTGCCACGGCAGCGTCTGCTTTCCCGACAGGGCAGATCGCCCGCCCCATCATCATTTCCACCTCCAGTATCGCGCTGCAAAACGCGGTGCTGACGGAGTATCTGCCGCTGCTGTCCTGCGTCCTAATGGCGGACGGGATTCTTACCAAGCCACTGAAAGCGGTCATCCGCAAAGGCAAAAGACATTATGTCTGCGACGAGCGGCTGGACAGGCGGCTGCGTCAGGTATATCCTGCAAAGAAAAATCCGGAAGCGCTGACGGCGCTCCGGACTCTTAGGGAAACGCTGGACATGGACAGAGTTTCTCATCTCAGCGGCTATGACCGGGAGCGTGTCTGCGTACCGCAGGTCTGCGACTGCAAGCAGAGGGACTGCCGATATCAGCGGTTCCTCAAGACCTGCGACAAAGATCAATTTTTGTTTCAAATCTGCAATCATAATTTGCTGGTGGCAGACGCCATCCACCGCAGCGAGGGAAAACGCCCCATCTTCCCGGAGCACAGCAGCATCATCATCGTGGATGAAGCCCATAAGCTCCCGGAAACCGCACAGCAGATGCTGGGTGTGACGTTGGCGGCCGAAGAGATACGAAACCTTATCCTTCAGCTAAAAGAGGAACGGTACTTACTGGCGGCAGAAATGCTGGAGGACAGCACAGGTCCTTTGCAACGCAAGCTTGCACAGCCCAGAGAGGAAGCGGAGCCGGTGGAAGCCTGTTTGCGATTGCTGACCGCGCCATCCCGCACACTGCCCATCATCCAGCGGCAGATCGGCAGCCTGCTCTCCCCGCTGGGAAGCCGCCAGCTGAATACGGTGCTGGACGCGGTCAAGCTGTTCACCAGTTCCCAGACAGATATGATTTTTTACACTGCCGAAGATGTCAGCACAGGCGGCGCCATGCTGTGCGCCGCAGCCGGCGATATCACGCAGCGAATAAAAAAGATCCTGTGGCAGCCGGATCAGGCGTTTGTTCTGACCTCCGGCACCATGGCGGTGGGCAGCGATTTCCGCCGTTTCAAAACGCAGGCAGGATTAGAGAAGGGACACCGCGTTATGGAATCCGTTTCTCCATCCCCCTTTGACTACCGGAACAACTGCCTGCTCTACCTTCCGCAAATCCCACCCCGCCAGAGAGTGGAGGATACGGATGTGTACTTTAATGAGCTGACTGCCGAGCTCGTCGGACTCATCAAAGCAGCTTCCGGTCACGCGCTGGTGCTCTTTACCTCCTACGCAGCCATGTCGGCTGTGAAGGAGCGGCTGCGGGAGGAATCTCTCCCATTCCCATTGCTGACGCTGGGCCGTAACGCGCCCCACATCATTGAACAGTTCCGGCACACGCCGGGAGCGGTGCTGCTGGCCACCGGCGCGGCATGGGAGGGCTTTGATTTCCCCGGCGACTGTGTATCTCTGCTGATCATCCCACGCCTGCCTTTCGCCTACCCAGACGCACGAAAGGAACGGGAATTGGAGAAGTATTCTTCCCTTCACGCATTCATCCGTGAGGTAGCTGTACCGGAGATGCAGATCAAGCTGCGTCAGGGCTTTGGACGGGCCATCCGCACGGAGAGTGATACCTGCGTCATCGCCATTCTGGATGAACGGGCCTGCCGTGGGCGCAGATACGCCCAGGCTGTGAGTGAGGCATTGCCGGAAATGCGGAGGACCGGCAGCCTGCGGGAAGTGACAAGGTTTCTGCGGGAGAAAAAGCCGGAGAGCTATTTTGAGGTAGAAAGATGATCGACGCAAAGAAAGAATTGCAGTATCGGCTGGCAGTCAGGATGCTGGAGCATCTGGCGGAAATCGGCCTGCTGAGCGCGGAAGAACTGTCTTACGCCAAGAGACTGGCCAGAGAGAAATATTCCCCGCAGACTGTTTGGGAATAGTGCTGGATATTCTGCGGGTCATGTGGTAGCTTGTGTGTTGACAAAAAAGATACAGGGAAGTGAAAAACATGGCACAGGTAAAAATCATCGCGCCGCAGACGCGGGAAGCGGAACATCTGCGGGTGGCAGCCTACTGCCGGGTCAGTTCGGACTCCAAGGATCAGCTGCATTCCTACGCCGCCCAGATCCGCAATTATACGGAAGAGATCGCCCAGCATGACGGCTGGGAGCTGGTGGATGTGTATGCCGACGAAGGGCTGACCGGCACCCGGATGGATCAGCGGGATGACTTCAACCGCATGATGCGGGACTGCCGGAAGGGCAAGGTCGACCGCATTTTGGTGAAGTCCGTATCCCGCTTCGCCCGGAATACCAGAGACTGCCTGTCCGCCCTGCGGGAGTTATCCGCCATGGGCGTCAGCGTCCGGTTTGAAAAAGAAAATATCGACACGAAAACGCTCACCACCGAACTGATGGTGAGCGTTTCCGGTTCTCTTGCCCAGCAAGAATCCATCTCCATCTCCGCCAATCAGAAGATGAGCTATCAGCGGCGGATGGAGCGTGGGGAATTTATCACCTGCACCGCCCCTTACGGATACCGAATCGTAAATAAGAAAGACCTTGAGATCGTCCCGGAGGAAGCTGCCACGGTGCGCTGGATCTTCGACGCATACCTCAAGGGGCGCAGCTCCGGATGGATCGCGGAGCAGCTGACGGCGAAAGGCATCCCCTCCCAGTCCGGCGCGGAATGCTGGAGAGAAACGGGGATTCGATACCTGCTGACCAATGAAAAGTACATCGGAGACGCTCTGAGCCAGAAATCCTACAGCTGCGGCTTCCCCTTCGTGCAGAAACGAAATCACGGGGAACGCCTGCAATACTACACGGAGAACTCCCATCCAGCTATCATCGACCGGGACACCTTTGAGCGGGTGCAGGCACTGCTGCAAAAGAAAGCGCAGAAAGAGAAAAAGCGCAGAGAAAAAAGCCCCCTTGCCTTAAAAATCGTTTGCGGGAACTGCGGGACGGTGTTTCAGCGCCGAAGCAGCCAGAACGGATATGTGACATGGGTCTGCCGAACCCACGACCGCCACGCCGCGGACTGCCCTGTAGGACGCATCCCGGAAGCGGAGATCCATGCCGCCTTCCTGCGGATGTACCACAGGCTCAAAAGCAACGCGGACATCATTCTGGCCCCGGCCCTCCGGCAGCTGAACACGCTGGACACGATCCTGCGGCAGAATCATCCGCAGGTGCTGGCCATCAACCGGGCCATCGCGGAAGCAACAGAAGAAAGCCATAAGATCAGCACTCTGCGGGCCAATGGCCTGCTGGACGCGGATATCTGCGCCGCCCGCATGAATGCCATCAGCGCCAGACTGGCGCAGCTTCGCGGAGAACGGCGCAGGCTGACAGAGAACGAAGCGATAGACGAAACGATGGACGCGCTCCGCAAGGTGGAGCAGACGCTTCTCAACGGACCGGAACGGCTGGACGGCTTCGATGAAGAGCTATTCGAACGTCTGGTGGAGAAGATTATTGCAGAGACTCAAACCCGCATCCGCTTCCGGCTTTACGGAGGCTTGGAACTGACAGAACAATGGGAGGTGGCGGCAAGATGATCAACCGCAAGGTGTTATACGGGTATCAGATCCAAAACGGCGCGTTAGAGATCGTGCCGGAGGAGCAGCGGACCGTCAGTATGGTCTTTACGCTCTACAACGCCGGGGCTTCCTATCAGGCCATCTCGGACGCCTTGAACCGGCAGAGTATTCCGTATTGCCGGGAAGTGCCGCTCTGGAACAAGCATAAGGTAAAGCGCCTTTTGGAAAATCCCCGTTACACCGGTAAGGGGGGATACCCCATACTGGTGGAAGCGGATATTTTCCAAGCGGCGCAGGAAAAGACGGCGGAAAAGAATGCCAGGAAGCAGTCCCACGGAGAGAAGCCTGCCATTGCGCGGTTGACTCCGTACTTCCGCTGCGCCTGCGGCGGGAAGATGACCCGGCTGGGCGGCGGCTGGCAGGACAGCGGCAAGCTGTATCTGAGATGCGAAGGCTGCGGGAATACCGCGGTCATGGACATGGATGCGACGGTAAACGGGATCGTCCGGCAGTTCCGGGGCCATGAACAGACCAGCTGCACCGCCTACACGCCCTCTGCGGAGGTCATGCGGCTGGACAATGCCATCAACCGGGGGCTGGAGCAGCCGGCCTCGCCGGAAGCGGTGATGGCGCTGATCCTGCAGGGTGCGGCAGCGCGGTATGCCTGCTGTCCGGAGCTGGCCGCCGAATCTGAGGGGGCGGAGTGGCTAACAGACACGGACTGGAAACGCTTCCGCCAGACAGCCTCCCATATCACCATCTCACAGGATACCGAAGTAACTCTTATATTTACGGATAAAAAAGCGACAGGAAAGGATGAATGATCCATGGAAGCGACAGCAGCCACCTTAGAGCGGCGGGTGCGGGTGATCCCCGCAACCAGAAAACCGGAAGAACTGCACAGAGACCATGACGGAAAAATGCGCGTAGCGGCCTACTGCCGCGTCTCGACGGACAGCGAAGAGCAGCTTAACAGCTATGAGGCGCAAAAGACCTACTACACCCAGAAGATCCAGGACAGCCCGGATTGGGAGATGGCAGGGATCTATGCCGATGAGGGTATCTCAGGCACCAGCCTGAAAAAACGGACGCAGTTCAACAAGATGATCACCGCCTGCAAGCGGGGACACATCGACCTCATCATCACCAAGTCCCTCTCCCGCTTTGCCAGAAACACGGTGGATTGTCTGGATACGGTGCGGCTCCTGAAAGCAAACGGCATTGGGGTGTACTTCGAGAAGGAAAACATCAACACCCTCACGGAATCCAGCGAATTTCTCATCACCCTGTTCAGCGGCTTCGCCCAGGCGGAATCCGAGTCTCTCAGCAAGAATGTCGCGTGGGGAAAGCAGAAGAGCGCGGAGGCGGGAAAGGTCACCTTCCAGTACAAAAAGATGCTGGGATACCGGAAGGGGGCGGACGGACAGCCGGAGATCGTACCGGAGGAAGCGGAGATCATCCGCCGCATTTACCACAGGTATCTGGACGGCTGCACCCTGGGACAGATCAAGCGGGAGCTGGACGAGGACGGTGTTCCCACCGCACAGGGTGTAGAGCGCTGGTCTCCCTCCATCATCCACAATATCCTGACCAATGAAAAGTACATTGGAGACGCCCTGCTGCAGAAAACCTATGTGACGGACTGCATCAACAAAAAGGTCAAAAAGAACCGTGGTGAACGCACGATGTACTATGTGGAGAACAGCCATCCGGCCATTGTCTCAAGGGATCTGTTCAATCAGGTACAGCAGGAGATGACGCGCCGGTCCAGCAAACGGAAGGTGCTGCAAAAGAGCGGAAAAACGGAACTTGGGAAATACTCCGGCAAATACGCTCTGACAGAATTGTTGGTGTGCGGCGAGTGTGGCTCCCCCTACAAGCGGGTCACATGGGCCAGAAATGGGAAAAAGCGCATCGTGTGGCGCTGTGTCTCCCGGCTGGAGTTCGGTACAAAATACTGCCAGCACTCTCCGACACTGGATGAAGGCAAGCTGCACAGCGCCATCCTCGCGGCCATGAACGAGTACGCCGCCATCCGGCAGGAGGTCTGCCCCGATGTGCTGGCCATGGCGGAGGAAGCCAGGCAGGCGTTATCTCAGGCCGGTGCACGGCTGCTGCAGCTGAAGAAGCGTATGGATGCGGTGAGCCGGGAGCAAAGCGATGTGCTGGATCGGCTGCTCGTCAACATGGCCGATACCGAGCTGAATGCCAGAATGAAAGCGCTGACGGATGAGAAGGAATCCCTTAAGGCGCAGATCGCGGACGCGCAGCAGGCAGAGGTCAATCTGGAGGAACAGGCTGCCAGACGCCGGCAGATGTGGGACAGTATCATGGAATGCGCCGCGGGCTACACGGAATTTGACAATGAGCTCGTCCGGCAGGTCATCCAAAAGATCACGGTGGAGGATGCGGAAACCATCCACATCCACTTCCGAGACTCGGATGTGGTGCTGGAACAGGAAGTAGAATGAATAGAAAAGGAAGAAAAGAAATGGCCATTTTTATAACCGGTGATACGCACGGTGATTTCAGCAGGCTCCTGCCTGCAGCATTCCATGAGCAACGTGACCTGACCAAAGAGGATTACCTCATCATCTGTGGAGACTTCGGCGGTGTCTGGGATGGCGGCGATGCGGAGCAGCAGTGGCTGGACTGGCTGGAGACCAGGTCCTTTACCACGCTGTTCGTCAGCGGAAACCATGAAAACTATGATCTGCTCCGCAACTATCCAATCAGCCAATGGCACGGCGGCTTGGTACAGGCCATACACCCCAGCGTCCTGCATCTGATGCGGGGCCAGCTTTATAACATCTGCGGAAAGCGGATATTTACCATGGGCGGCGCCAGCAGCCACGATATCCGGGACGGCATTCTGGAACCGGATAATCCGGACTATGAGCGAAAGCTGCGGCAGCTCAACGCCGCAGGCGCGCTGTTCCGCGTCAACCACAGGTCATGGTGGAAAGAGGAACTGCCCAGCGTGGATGAATACGAAACTGCAAGGAAAACGCTGAATCAGGCAGGGTGGGATGTAGATTACATCATTACCCATTGCTGCCCCAGCAGTGTCCAGGACACCTTCAGTAGAGGATTCTACCAGCGAGATGCGCTGACAGACTTCTTCGATGAGATTCAGGAACGCTGCCAGTTTAAATACTGGTTCTTCGGGCATTACCATGAGAACATGGTGGTGGAGAAGCGTTTCGTCATGCTGTATGAGCAGATCATCCGCTTAAAATGAGGTTAGAAGAGAACCGCTCCCGATGCGCGCAAATTTGAGCCGACAGTTGACAATCTCGAAAAAAGGCTTTATACTGAATACAGAAAAGGGCGCTACCGGCAAAACGGTCAGCCCCCAATAGTTATATCAAAAGATGTAACCGCTTGGATTAGGCCCCGGGCGGTTACTTCTTTTTATAAACCTGAACGAACAGGCTACAAATACCAATGATGACAAGGCAAAGTTGCAGAACTTCGGATGTACTCATTTGGGCAGCCCCCCTTTCTATAAGATCAGGGGGCAAGAAGCGCCCCTGACAATGCAGGGGGCTAACCGCTTGCCGTTTATCGGTAGCGCCGCATACAGGATAACACAGAAGTCGGCAAAACACAACAATATTATGGAGCGGGTATGGGAATGGACAATGAAAAAGCGCATATGTCAGAGCAGATTCAGGAACTGACACTGTTACTGATGTACCTGACTTCATGGCAGGAAAGCAGCACACCGGGACTTCGCAGGAAACCGCACAAGACTGATGATACGCTGCTGCGTCGATGCTGGAAGGGATATGATTTCTCGATTCTGGAGCGGTTGGAGGAACAGAATCTTATCTGCGGTGAAGGCGGTAAAAAACCGATTGTGTTTACAGCCGAAGGAGAACGGCTTGCCGTGGAACTCATGAAAAAGTATGGGTTTGGAGATTCTAAAGAGGAAGAAGTTTAACGGGGACCATTCCTTTCGCACACAAGGCTGCAAAACCGCAAAGACATTGCGGCGCAAGACTTTGACGGTGGTATCTTTTCTGTCGACACACGACAAGTAATGATAATCCGAACTACATTATCCAAGTTGGTAATGTGTTCGGATTTATCATTTCTATTGAAAATGTACTATAGTAAGCAAAGGCAGGGACAATTCTTGTCCTTGCCTTTGCTTATATTTTTCGCTATGATGATAAAAATGGGAACATTATAAAAATTTTAGCGTCTATATAGGTGTAACTAACAATATCAACAGTTTGGAATATTCTAAAAGTGAAGAAGTAAACGGTGATGGACGGAGGAAAAAGGAAGGAGTATACCATGAAAAAAAGAGTCTTTGCCATTGTCCCAACAGTCATCTTGTGTATTCTTTTGTTCTATTTAATTAAAACCTCTCAATCCCCCAAATCCCCTTATCAAAATTTGACCCCGGTAAGCGGATTCTCTATTCAGGCTGTGCAAGCACAATACACTATTGATACTAAGCAGATATCTCTTTGCATAACAAATCATAGCGATAATAGCCCGGAACTCTATCTGCCATATCTCGAACAAAATATTAATGAAACATGGGTTATTGTAAAAAAATCCCCTCATATAAGAGATACAGATAATCTTCTTTACATCCCATCAGGAGAGACAATGAATGTAGATTTTTTTCTGACGGACTATGACCAACTATCTGTTGGTAAATACCGAATTATTTTCGGCTTAGCTCATAGTAATGACTTTTTTTACTTTCCTTTTGACATTGTTGATTCTTAGGTATAGAATGAGAGCAGTTAAAAGTATAACAAGGCGGGAGCATCGGTTAAGATGTTCCCGCCTCTGTTATACCTTGTTCTCTTGTTCGGCCTGCTGCTTTGCTTTCCACTCGGCATATTCCCGCTGCCCGTCCTCGCTCTCAAAGAACGCTTGGATTTCCGGGAGCAGGACACGGGCAAGGGCCTCTACCTCGTGATAGGGAATCCCTGTGCCGTAGTCATTGGGCTTCTTTCTGCGCGGCATGGTATCACCCCGTTAAAGCTGCCCCTCGTCGAACAGGTAGCCTTGAAACACCGTACCGTCTCCGGTGATGAAACGGCCCCGTGCATCCTTGGGTATCTGATCGGCGGCGCCGGTGTTGTCGAGAATAATTTGAGAAAGCACGCTGTCCGCCCTGCCGCAAACACGGAGATCCATGTTGTTGCGTATCTGACCGGGGATGATGGTCGCATCCGGCCTCTGCGTGGCAAGAATGAGATGGATGCCGAACGCCCGTCCCTGCCGTGCGATAGTGGACAGCTTGTTTTCAATTTGCGCCAGCAGCTTCTTCCGCTCGTTGTCGGCTCCGGTCTTGTCCAACATCTCCGCCACCTCGTCACAAGCGAATATGAGCCGTGGGAGCGGCTGCTCCGTAGTCTCGTTGTAGGCGTCAATGTTTGGACAGCCCAGCGCCTTAAACGCGTTCTTGCGGTATTCCAGCACCGCTACAAGTTGATCGAGGGTATAGCGCAAATTTTCCTCCGTGAAGCACATCCGGCATTTCTCGTGCCAGACCTTGGGAAAATCCACGCCGCCCTTGAAATCGGTAATGTAGACCTCTGCGCCCTTATGGAGCGCCTGCATAAGCAGTAGTTTCAGCAGGACGCTTTTTCCGCTGCCCGTGGAGCCGCCCAAGAGGATATGCGGAATGTGCGCGAGGTTGACCGTCACAGGGCCGGTATAGCTTTCCCCCAGCACCAGCACAAAGCTCTTAGGGGAAAGATAACTGTCTTTCCATTTCAGGACTTCCGGCAAATCGTCACCAGCAGAGACAGCATACACCAGCACACGGCTCTTGCCCTTGGCGTAGGTTAGCTTGACAATGGTGATTCCCAATGCGGTTTCAATGGCAAGGCGTTTCTTGTCCCACTCTTGCAGAGGGATGCTTTGATTGCGGAACTCCCATACCGTGACGCGGGGATTGTCTTTGTCGCGGCGCTTGCGGAGCAAATCGGGCGGCATTCCCGCATGGTTTACCAACCCGATGCATTGGAGTTGGTCCTTCGCGGCCCGTCTGCCAAAGGGATAGAGCAGGAGCACCGGCAGCGTCGCAGCGCCCGCCAGCAGATAGGCGGTCAAGGCGTGTTCCATCGCGGCCTTGAGCAGCGGAGAGAGCAGAGGGATATTGCCCGCCAGCATGCGCCACGCCGCTTGCTTGACGCAGACATACGCAGCACCCATGAGGTACAGCGCAGCCAGTGCCAGCTTTACGGGAAAACCCGGTGTTCCGCTCAATTTCTGCCGTAGGTTACGGAGTGTATTTCTTCTCTGAATTTGAAACTTTTCATTTTGTGTCACAGGGAAAGCCCCCTTTCTTGTGCTGGACGGTGGAGCCGTCCGGCAGATACTCAATGACATTCTGCACCCGCCGGAGGAACGCCCGCCATGTTTCCATCTGATACCGCTGAATATCCCGGTACTGTTCCTCTAAGGGGATATTGCTGGTGATATAGACTTTGGTATAGCAAGCGATTCTGTCGGTATATCGTGCGGGAAGTGTCAGCGGATAAATGTCCAGATAGTTGAGCATGGCGCTGATAGGGATTTGCGAATGAAATTCCTCCAGCACCAGCACATCCTGACAATGATAGGCGTCGAAGCGAACGCCGTTCTTGCCACCGTAGTCGGTGATACGGCAAATGCTTTTCCTGTCATGCTTCTCGAAAATGCCCCATGTCTTTCCCGTTCCGCTTGCGCCATAGAGATAGGTCACTTCCAACGCCCGGTTTTCGGCGCTGTACTTTTCCTCCAAAATGGCTTGACGGAGGGTTTCAATCTCCCGAATACGGAAAGCGAGTTTAGGATTATCTTCGATGATTTCCATAACGGACTTTCCGGCCCGGAGGTCTTGAATGAGCTTGAACATTTCCGGGGCCTCTTCCTCCTTTTCGGCGGGGAGGTCTCCCCATTCCTCAAAGGTGCCGGGAACGGAGGTTTCTGCCTTGTCGGTATCGGCCCAGCGCCCCTCTTTGAGAATGTAGGCACGGTTCGTCTTTGCACTTCCGTATGCTTTCTCAATATGCGCCGTGGCGAAACGGTTTTTGACCGTGGAAAAGCGCATGGGCGAGGGAGAAAACAGGAAAATATGCGTGTGATAGGTTCCGGTTGTCGCTATCTCGTCCGCCATGCAGAAATAGGTCGGAGAAAAGCGATATAGGATTTCCCGGATAGCAGCGTGGTCGAGTCCGGCCCCCAATGGGTTATTGATGACCAGCGCCCACTTGCGGGCTTGTGTATTGTTTTCCATGTCAGGCTCCTTTGTGATTGCTACGTGCTACATGGTTGCCATAAGGGTAATACTAACCCTTATGGCAAGCGGGCGGCGCTGGCGCTGCCGCCGGGGGATATTTTTCTTGAGGAAAAATATCTGTTCCCCGTCTGCGCCCCAGCGCCGCCCAATGGGTCAGGGCTTCGGATTCACGATATGGATTCCGGTTGCCTTTGCCCCCACATGGTAGTCACCCTTGGACCAGTAAATAAACACTTCCAGCCCATCAAAGCGCACTTCCACATAGCCATTCGGGGCCTCTGTCTGCTGCTGTCCGTCAATGCGTACATCGACTTTATCCAGGCCCTTTTCGGGCAGGGCAACAGAGTAGCGATAGCCGAGGACGGTATCGGTACGCTTACCATCCTTGTACTCGTAGGCCGGAGAGACATCCACCAGCCACAGCTTGTCCCCAAGGCTCTTAGGGGAAACGATCAAATCAGTCAGCTTCATTGCTAAATCCTTTCTTACGGCGCAATGCGCCATCCATCGGTTGACAGGTACATAACACGCGGCCTTGTGTTGTGCCTATCATAGCAAAGAAACTTTCAAATGTTGTTTCATGCGTGAAACACTTAAAAAGAGCGCAAAAAAGCCGATGCCCATGTGCTGTATAGGGCGTCGGCTTTCGGTTTATCGTTCAGTTGTCAGTAATGGGAGACCTTTCTCATACAGAATATCGTTGGTTTCGTCCACAGTATAGCCTTGCTCTGCCGCCTCCTCCCATACGCGGAACTCCGGGAAAGCTGTGTCAAACAGTTCTTTCCTTTGTTCGCGGGAGAGCTTCAGCGCCAGGGCGATAGCCTGTATCGTCCTCAACGATGGCTGGTATTTGGGGTTTCCGTTCTTGTAATTTGTAATTCTGCTGATAGTCGCTTTGGACTGACCGGATTCTCTTGCCAGCCGTGCGGGACTCCATTCCCGTTCAGCTAAGTATCCGTTTATCAGCTTTGCTAATTCGACTCTATAATCCGGGTTTTGCTTTGGCACATAAATAGCCAAAGCTCGGTCCTCGGATTACAGATTACAATTTAGTTGGGTTTGACGCCGGAGGTGGCGCGTTGGAAATTGCGTCGCTGGGGACTATGGTATCGGTGCGAAAGGGTATGCGAAAAAAGAACATATACCATAGCGACCACCTCCTTATCGTGAAATACGCCTTGGGTGAATAGTTGTTGCTATCCACCTCCGACGCGCAAAGCCCGTTCACGATAATTCAATGTTATATCGGAATACAGAATTGGAGCCGTATTCCATCTCCGTCTTTCGGGCATTTAACGGGATTGCGTACAGCAACCGCTTTCCCATGCCCTGCCAATTTGGGCGGTTCATAGCACCGCCCATGTCCTTTACTTTGCTGCTTGAAAGCAGCGTTCCTCTTGAGTTGTTAGTTGTTCTCATTCATGTTATAAAATAGCTCTGCGGCAATTACAGTATAATTTATGCAAAAAAGTTTGTCAATACGCCGAAAAGTAAACAGTTTATGAACGAATGGGCTATGTTGTGTTATATGACGTTATATGCAGTTATATCGCATTATTCCGTGTTATCTCATGCCAAAAAAATTTTTACCATGCACGCCCTCTGTCCCCTGTCAATGGTCGAGATGAACGGCAAGCCGCCATTGACAGGAGCCGAAGGGCGTGCTTTTCAGTTATCAAGCAGCGTCAGCCACAAAGTGCTGACGCTGTGCAGTAATTATAAATTTCAAAATCAATATTTACTTCTATGCTTATTTGTGATATTTTATCTGCGAGGAGAGTGATTTTATATGGAGCAAATCGGGAAGCGGCTGCGGGCCTTGCGGGAGGGCATCCGGCTGACACAGGTACAGATGGCGCAGATTTTAGGCGTCCAGCAATCCCGCATCAACCGATTTGAAACCGGACAATCCACACCGTCACCGGAGGTCTTTTTGAAATATGCGGATTACTTCGATGTGTCGATGGATTATCTCTATTGCCGCACAGATGAGCCGCGGGGCAAGCTGTATGATTACCAGCCGGAGCGGCTGAAAGGCAAGAACATTCAGAATCAAGAGTTGCGGGATTTTATCGAAATGTGCTTTGACCCACAAGCACCAGTCAATAAGCGTCTGAAAGAGGCGTTATTCCGCATCATGGAGGAGGGACAGGAAAAGACATGAAAGCCGTGATTTATGCCCGCTATTCCAGCGACAACCAGCGGGAAGAAAGCATAGAGGGCCAGCTTCGGGAGTGTATGGCCTATTGCAAGAAAAATGATATTACCGTTCTGCGGACATATATTGACCGTGCCATGTCTGCCAAGACAGACCACCGCCCGGACTTCCAGCGAATGATTAAGGACAGCGCAAAGGGCCTTTTCGATGTTATCATCGTCTGGAAGTTAGACCGCTTCGCCCGTAACCGCTATGACAGCGCCCACTACAAGGCACAGCTTCGCAAGTACGGCGTCAAGGTGCTGTCTGCCACCGAGAATATTTCAGACGGGCCGGAGGGTATCATCCTTGAAAGCATGTTAGAGGGCATGGCGGAATATTACTCCGCCGAGCTGTCCGAAAAGGTCATACGGGGCCATACGGAAAATGCCCTAAAGTGCAAGTACAACGGCGGTACGCCGACTTTCGGCTATATCATCGATAAGGATATGCAGTATCAGATCGACCCATGCACCGCCCCTGCTGTGCTGGAAATGTTCACCATGTATGACAAGGGCGCAACGATGAAAGAAATCGTTGCATATATGAGCGAACGAGGCGTTACCACGGTGCGGGGAAAGAAAATCGACCTTAATTTTATGGCCCGCCTACTGAAAAATCGGAAGTACATCGGAGAGTACAGCTACCGCCATATCGTCACGCCAAACGGGATTCCCGCTATTGTCCCGCAAGACCTGTTTGACCGGGTACAGCAGCGGCTTGCAGTAAACCGGAAAGCCCCAGCACGGCACAAGGCCGAAGACGATTATCTTTTGACAACAAAGCTGTTTTGCGGCACTTGCGGGGCTATGATGGTAGGCGAAAGCGGAACAAGCTCCAGCAAGGGCCGGAAGTACCATTATTACCGCTGTGTGAATACCAAGAAACACCGTGCCTGTGACGCCAAGCACAAGACCGTCCGAAAGCTGCCGTTGGAAAACGCCGTTGTCAATGCGGTTATGGCGAAAATCATGGACGATAATTTTGCAGAGTATGTGGCGGATGCCGTGATGGACATTCAGAGCCGGGAAAGCAGTGTACTCCCCGCCCTCCGCAAGCAGCTGGAAGAAGCCGAGAGCGGCATCACCAATATGCTCAACGCTATTCAGATGGGGATTATCAATGCCTCCACCAAGCAGCGGCTTGATGAACTGGAAGAACGCAAAAAGGATATCGAGCTTCAAATCATCCAAGAGGAAATGAAGCACCCGGCTGTGAGCCGTGAGGATGTCATTTATTTCGTCTGCCGTTTCCGTTCGCTGGACACAAGCAAGCTGGACGCCCGCAGGAGGCTGATTGACAGCTTTGTAAACGCCGTTACCATTTTTGACGATTATATTCTTATTACATTCAACTACAAAGAGGGCGAGACGAGGATTGATTTTGCCGATATTGAAAGTTCGGATTTACAATCGGTCGGGGGACCAAGAAAAATCCTTGAAGCCGTAAGGCTTTGAGGATTTTTTATTTTGTATTGACAGCGGAAAGAGTGCGCTGCATCTAACACTTTTCTAACACTGTTAGATGTTGATTGACCGTCAATAGCTCTTCACGAATGGATTCGTTCAACACTTGGTTGATGATGTTTTTTAGCTCGCGTATACATAACCAGAGGAAAAACGAAATGCGGATCACATGATTTTCAATGGCCAAAAACGACAAAAAGATTCGATCACTTTTGGAGAGTCGCCTTAAAAAGTGCCCATTGAATAACTGTTTGCACAATGCTATAATCCAATTTATGCATCAATAAAAACAGTGGGTTAGAGACTTTCTTCACACCCCATAAAAGGAGAGACGATCTATCATGGACATCAAAGGAGATTGGAAAAAGCGGGCCGTCAGCGGATTGATGGTGCTGGCAATGGCGCTGAGTTTGCTGCCAACTTCTATTCTGGCGGCCGATACGCGCAGCGTTACGGACAACGCCATCAAAAACGGCAGCTTTGAGCAGCCTGCGTTTGACGATAGGCCTTCGCCGCAGTGGGTTCCAGGTCCGACTTTTGACTGGAAAACAACGGCATTCCACCAAAAGATCGAGTTCGGATCGAGTCGGAACGGCCACGATGCGCCCCAGCTTACAGGCAACAACAAGGATATTCCGGATGGATATCAGTTTGCGGAGCTGAACGCCGACGAAGAGAGCACGCTCTATCAGTATGCCACGACGGTCGGCGGCAATGTGTATGAGTGGGGCCTTTCCCACCGCGGCCGCTACGACATCGACCAGATGGCGGTCATCATCGGCCCGAAGCAGAACGTTGACCCAGCCAAGCCGAGCAAGGACGGCAAGGACCAGTTCATGCAGATGACCGACTGGGTAAAAAATAATGCGGTGCAGATGGGCGTGAGCATCCCCGATATCGGCTGCTCGCAGAAGATCACGGTCTATTCCAAGCCCTTTGCGAAAAACGGCGGGTTTGCAAACAATGCCGACAACGTGCCGTTCAGCAAGTCGCCCTCCAATGTATACACGGAGGAATGGAATGTCTGGATCATCGGCACGAGTAACACGGCCTGGGGCAATTACGGCACGAAGAGCCCGGACTATGCGGAGGGAAAGCTTGCATACAGCTGCCGCTACGCCGTGCCGGACGGGCAGACGAAGACCGTCTTTGCCTTCTGCTCCTATTCTTCGGCGACGAGTAATAAGACGCTCGGTAATCTGATCGACAATATTCATTTCAGCCTTTATCAGACCATCACGGCGGCGGCCACGGCGGGGGGATCGGGCTTTATCATCGTTCCGACCGGCGACAAAGGAAGCGAGTATTACGAGATCGGCAGCAGTATGCGAGAGCTGGTAGTGGCTAACGGCAGCCCCATCACGGTGAAGGTGGTCAAACCGAAAAGCGACGATGTTCAGTTTGTCGGCGCGTATGTCACGCGCCAGACGCAGACCGGGCTGGAGAAGGAGTTTATTCCCGCAGCGAGTTGGAGTTGGAATGAAGATGACAGAACCTATACTTATGAGCACCCTGTGGAGGAACCGGCGGATATCGTGCTGGTCTTTGTCAAAAAGCCTATGGTCATATATGAGGCCAACGGCGGCCAGAAATATGTTCATACTGAGGGTGCGGCGGAGCCGACGGATACCGTCTCCTTTGCTACGGGGCAGACAGAATATACCTCGCACGCGGCGCAGGCACCTGCGGGCTGTGAAAATACGTGGCAGTTTCAGGGCTGGCTGCTGGCACGAAACAGAGTGCTTCTGCCGGCAGTGCATACCGTGACCTACGATAAGGGAACGAATACGCTTACTTTCAGTGGGAATGGAACTAATATTTCCACCGGTGAGGCCGTGAGCAGCACCATGGTGACCGGCGGCGCGACGCTGGTGGCGCAGTGGAAGTGGCGACAGCGCTTTATCACGCAGGTGCAGAACGGCAGCAGTTTTGTGGACGACAGAGGCTGCGGGCAGGTGACTGTGGACGGCAGCAGCGCAAACGGAAACGACATCGCCACCGACTATTATGCCGATACCGGCGAGCGCGTGAGCGCAACGGCAAGGGCAAACGACGGATATTGCTTTTCCTGCTGAGCCAGTCGGCTCGGCGTACAAATCCATCCCGTCGCGCCATAGATATAACCACAGCCCACAAGCGAAATTGCGCGGGCTGTCATCGCTTCCCGTTTTGAAGGCATAAAAAGACCTCCTTCCTCTTCAATTTATGAAGAAGAAAGAGGT
>OGMF01001784.1_pt1 | contig 19889 bp, 7 predicted proteins | sample 1572921 | NCBI WGS metagenome assembly OGMF01 (sample SAMEA2581919, study PRJEB24529) | metagenome | biome: Human gut stool | place: China | collected 2011 | reverse complement strand
ATAAGATGGCCGGACGTCACGGTAACAAGGGTGTTGTTTCCCGTGTGCTTCCGGTAGAAGATATGCCATATCTGCCGAACGGACGTCCGTTGGATATCGTATTGAATCCTCTGGGTGTGCCTTCCCGTATGAATATCGGACAGGTGCTTGAAATTCATCTTTCCCTTGCAGCCAAGGCGCTTGGCTTTAACGTTGCCACACCGGTATTTGACGGTGCAAACGAGGTAGACATTATGGATACCCTCGATCTGGCAAATGACTATGTGAATTTAAGCTGGGAAGAATTTGAGAAGAAACACAAAGAAGAACTTCTTCCGGAGGTTATGGAATACTTATCAGAGAACCGGGATCACAGAGAGCTGTGGAAGGGCGTTCCGATTTCCAGAGATGGTAAGGTAAGACTTCGTGACGGACGTACCGGTGAGTATTTTGACAGCCCGGTTACCATCGGCCACATGCATTACTTAAAGCTCCATCATCTGGTAGACGATAAGATCCATGCACGTTCAACCGGCCCTTACTCCTTAGTAACACAGCAGCCGCTCGGTGGTAAGGCACAGTTCGGTGGACAGCGTTTCGGAGAAATGGAAGTATGGGCGCTGGAAGCATATGGTGCATCCTATACACTGCAGGAAATCCTGACTGTGAAGTCCGATGATGTCATTGGTCGTGTGAAGACCTATGAAGCCATTATCAAGGGCGACAATATCCCGGAACCCGGTATTCCGGAATCCTTTAAGGTATTACTTAAGGAATTACAGTCTCTTGGTCTTGATGTTAAGGTTCTGCGTGAGGACAATACCGAGGTTGAGATTACAGAGACTATTGATTACGGTGACACCGATTACCGTGCAGAGATGGAAGGCGAGAACAGAGGTTATGATTATGATCAGAGTTCTCTTTCCGACATGGGTTATCAGAAACAGGAATTTGATGCAGACAGCGGTGAGCTTGTAAGTGCAGATGAGGATGACGATGCAGATGGAGATCTTGATGACGATTTCACATTGGACATTGATTCAGACTCATATGATGAATAAAACCGGAAGGAGTACCCAAAATGTCAGAAACAAAGCAAGAAGTGTATCAGCCGATGACATTTGATGCCATCAGAATTGGTTTAGCATCTCCTGATAAGATCAGGGAATGGTCCAGAGGCGAGGTGACAAAGCCTGAGACAATCAATTACAGAACCTTGAAGCCTGAAAAAGATGGTCTGTTCTGTGAAAGAATCTTTGGACCGAGCAAGGACTGGGAATGTCATTGTGGTAAATATAAGAAGATCAGATATAAGGGTGTTGTCTGCGACCGATGCGGTGTTGAGGTGACCAAATCAAGCGTTCGTAGAGAGCGTATGGGACACATCGAGCTGGCAGCTCCGGTATCCCACATCTGGTATTTTAAGGGAATCCCGAGCCGTATGGGACTGATTCTGGATTTATCCCCCAGAGTACTGGAAAAGGTATTATATTTTGCTTCCTATATTGTACTGGACGCAGGTGAAACCGATCTGGAATACAAGCAGGTTCTGTCTGAGAAGGAATATCAGGATGCAAGAGATACATGGGGCAACAGGTTCCGTGTTGGTATGGGTGCAGAAGCAATCAAAGAGCTTCTCGAGGCCATTGATCTTGAGAAGGACGCAGAAGAATTGAAGGCAGGATTAAAGGATTCTACCGGTCAGAAGCGTGCCAGAATTATTAAGCGTTTAGAGGTCGTTGAAGCATTCCGTGAATCCGGAAATGAACCTTCCTGGATGATCATGGATGCGATTCCGGTAATTCCTCCGGATCTTCGTCCTATGGTTCAGTTGGACGGTGGACGTTTTGCCACCTCCGATCTGAACGATTTATATCGTAGAATTATCAACCGTAACAACCGTCTGAAGAGACTTCTTGAACTCGGTGCACCGGACATCATTGTCCGCAACGAGAAGAGAATGCTTCAGGAGGCAGTCGATGCCCTGATTGATAACGGTAGAAGAGGAAGACCGGTAACCGGACCCGGTAACCGTGCATTAAAGTCTCTTTCCGATATGCTAAAGGGTAAATCCGGACGTTTCCGTCAGAACCTGTTAGGTAAGCGTGTTGACTATTCCGGACGTTCCGTTATCGTCGTTGGACCGGAGCTGAAGATTTATCAGTGTGGTCTTCCGAAGGAGATGGCAATTGAATTATTCAAGCCTTTTGTTATGAAAGAGCTCGTATCAAGAGGCACTTCACAGAATATTAAGGCAGCAAAGAAGCTGGTAGAAAGACTCGACACCCAGGTATGGGATGTGCTCGAGGATGTCATTAAAGAGCATCCGGTTATGTTAAACCGTGCCCCTACACTTCACAGACTTGGTATTCAGGCGTTCGAACCGATCCTTGTAGAGGGTAAGGCAATCAAGCTTCATCCGCTTGTGTGTACCGCGTTCAACGCCGATTTCGATGGTGACCAGATGGCTGTTCATCTTCCGCTTTCTGTGGAAGCACAGGCAGAGTGCCGTTTCATGCTGCTCTCTCCGAACAACCTGTTAAAGCCGTCTGACGGTGGACTGGTAGCCGTTCCTTCACAGGATATGGTGCTTGGTATTTACTACCTGACACAGGAGAGACCGGGCGCAAAGGGAGAAGGCAAATTCTTCAAGAGTGTCAACGAAGCAATCCTCGCCTATGAGAATGGCGCGGTAACACTTCACTCCAGAATCAAAGTCCGCATGAGCAAGACCATGCCGGATGGAAAAAAGATTACCGGAATCGTAGAGTCCACGCTGGGACGTTTCATCTTCAACGAGATTATCCCGCAGGATCTGGGCTTTGTAGACAGAAGCATTCCGGGCAATGAATTAAAGCTCGAGGTCGATTTCCTCGTAGCAAAGAAGCAGAATAAGCAGATCCTTGAGAAAGTCATCAATATTCACGGCGCAACCAGAACTGCCGAGGTGCTGGATGCTGTTAAGGCGATGGGTTACAAATACTCCACCAGGGCGGCAATGACCGTATCCATTTCCGATATGACTGAGCCGCCGGAAAAGCCGCAGATGATCAAGGACGCCCAGGATACTGTAGACCGCATTACAAAGCAGTATAAGCGTGGTCTTATCACAGAGGAAGAGCGTTACAAGGAAGTCGTAGAGACATGGAAAGAGACGGATGAGCAGCTGACACATGCACTTCTCTCCGGACTGGATAAGTACAACAACATCTTCATGATGGCGGATTCCGGAGCCCGTGGTTCCGATAAGCAGATCAAACAGCTTGCTGGTATGCGAGGACTTATGGCAGATACAACCGGTAGAACAATCGAGCTGCCAATCAAGTCCAACTTCCGTGAAGGTCTTGACGTACTGGAATACTTCATGTCTGCGCATGGAGCGCGAAAAGGTATGTCCGATACCGCTCTTCGTACCGCCGATTCCGGATACCTGACCAGACGTCTGGTAGATGTATCACAGCATATGATCGTTCGTGAGTCTGACTGCTGTGAGGGAACAGGCAGAGAGATCCCTGGTATGTGGGTAACTGCATTCATGGATGGCAAGGAAGAGATCGAGAGCCTTCAGGAGCGTATTACAGGACGTTTCTCCTGCAATACCATCTGCGATGCCGAGGGCAATGTCCTCGTGAAGGCAAATCATATGATTACACCGAAGCGCGCAGCGCTTGTTATGAGCAAGGGTGTGGATGAGAACGGAGAACCGCTTACAAAGGTGAAGATCCGTACTGTATTATCCTGCCGTTCCCACATGGGTGTGTGTGCGAAGTGCTACGGCGCCAACATGGCAACCGGCCAGGCAGTACAGGTTGGTGAGGCAATCGGTATCATCGCGGCACAGTCCATCGGTGAGCCTGGTACACAGCTTACCATGCGTACGTTCCATACGGGTGGTGTTGCCGGTACCGATATTACACAGGGTCTTCCGCGTGTCGAGGAAATTTTTGAGGCAAGAAAGCCGAAGGGACTTGCGATCATTACCGAGTTCAGCGGTGTTGCCAATATCAAAGATACCAAGAAGAAGCGTGAGATCGTTGTGACAAACAATGAGACTGGAGAGAGCAAGGCATATCTGATTCCTTACGGTTCCAGAATCAAGGTTATGGACGGTGCAGTCTTAGAGGCCGGCGACGAGCTGACGGAAGGTTCTGTCAACCCGCATGATATCTTAAAGATCAAGGGTGTGCGTGCCGTTCAGGATTACATGCTTCGCGAAGTACAGCGTGTATACCGTCTGCAGGGCGTTGAGATCAACGATAAGCATATCGAGGTGATCGTGCGCCAGATGCTGCAGAAAGTCCGTGTGGAGACAAACGGAGATTCCGATATGCTCCCGGGAACATTAGTAGATACGCTTGACTTCGAGGATACAAATGAGCTTCTGGAGAAAGAGGGCAAGGAGCTTGCAGAAGGCAAGCAGGTACTGCTTGGTATCACAAAGGCTTCTCTTGCAACCAACTCCTTCCTGTCAGCAGCATCCTTCCAGGAGACCACAAAGGTTCTGACGGAAGCTGCCATCAAGGGTAAGGTTGATCCGCTCATTGGTATGAAGGAGAACGTTATCATTGGTAAGCTGATTCCGGCTGGTACCGGTATGAAGAGATACCGCAATATCAAGCTGAGCTCGGATATTGATGAGAACGAGGAGATTGCATTCGATGATTTCGACGATTTTGATGACACTGATGTGGCAGATGAGAATTACGCATTAGAGGAGAATGTGCCGGAAGAGTCCGAGGATACAGAAGAATAAAGCGCAGATTATATCTGCATTACAGAATGGGGCGGCCAGATAATGTATGGCTGCCTCGTTTTTTTTGAAAAGATGTTAAAGAACCGTGAAAAGATGTCGATAAAATAGATAAGGTATAATTTAGAGTTTCATAAAATGGGACGAACGCTAAAGGGATAGATCAAAGGAGATGGCGCGTATGTACAAGGATGTATGCAAGAGAATTTCGGCGTTTATGCTGACAGTATGCCTGATTGTGACGATGGTGGAATGGCCGACGACTGTCTGGGCAGGACAGGGAACGGTAAACACCTATCGGAACGGAGACGGGGTACTGGCGGGAGCGCCGTGCGAGGCCCAGGCTGTAGCTGCGGTATTTACAGCGAACCGCAATGCGGACGGAGCAGAACTGTTAGACAGTATTGACTTCTACGCACATGTGGATGACGGCAGCAAGGCAACGGCTACCGTGGAATATTACAAGGATGTAGAAGGCATGGCGCCGGATGCGGGAACGAGCATTTTCCAAAAAGAAGTCAGCGTGAAGGAAGGAAAGAATACTTATTCCGCGGGGCTGGCGAATCAGGTAATGGAGAATGGTTCCAGGTTTTCTGTGATCGTCCGGTTGAGCGGGGCGTCCTTTTATGTATATGGCGGTACGGCAGAGGGAGAGAGCTATATTCTCGGCAATGCCGGCTGGCAGGATATGTATACAGTAAACGGAAGCTGTGCGGCGGTAATAGCATATACCTATGATGTGACTGCAACATCCGGAAGAAGTTCTTCCAATGCGGCTGATCAGGCGGCGCTGCAGAGCAGCAATGTGAAGCAGAGTGCCGCTGTAGCGCTGAATAAGAACAGCATGACCATCGGCGAGGGCTGGACGGATCAGGATCTCACACTGCAGAATGCCACGGGAACGGTAACGTGGGTTTCCGGCAATGAAGCGGTGGCAAAAGTAAGCAGTACAGGTAACCCGGCAACCATTGAGGGTATTGCCGCAGGAAGTACGACGATCACGGCAACCTATGCAGGAAAAAGCTACACCTGTAATCTGACGGTCACACCGAATCTCTCAGAGGATGCAGTGACAGTCAGCCCGGAGAATCCGGTATACAACGGTGGACAGCAGATTCCATCCGTTGCGGTGCAGGTGGGAGATACCATATTAAAAGAGAACGATCAGTACCAGCTTTCCTATTCACAGATGGTTGGTGGCGCGGCAGCAACGTTTGATCCTGCCACGGACACAACCGCGCTTGTGAATGCGGGAACCTATTACCTGTACATTACAGGACAGAACGGTTACAGCGGAAAGATTCAGAAGGAATACGTGATTGCACAGAAGGATGTATCAGACGCGGCAGTGGAAGTGACACTGCAGGACGGTATTGACTGGGATAAGGTGCTGGCTGATGCGGCGGCAGATCCGGACAACGCTTCTGCCATACTTGCAGCCTGCATCAAAGAGGTAAAGGATACGGCGCGCGCAGACGCGGATGCCGTAGACGGCGTGAAGGATCTTACAGAGGGAACGGACTACACACTTTCCCTCAGCAAGACAGGAAGAGGAATTACACTGACCGGTACCGGCAACTATACCGGAGAGAGATATTGCGGTGCACCGCGCAATGCGGCGGACGCGAATGTTGTTTTTGACAAGACTTCCTATGTATATACCGGAAATGAGTGGACGCCGGCATTCCAGCTTCTGGTGGACGGGGAGACCATTTCTCAGGCGGATTACGATGCGGTATATTCTGACAATGTCAATGTCGGACAGGCCACATTGACGATTACCGGAAAGAATTCTCTTTACGGAACAAAGACGGTAAATTTTGAGATCAAGGCAAAAGATATTGGCAACAAGGATCAGGAAGAAGTTGGCATGGCTGTGTCTGTGACGGCTGCTGCGGCAGGAGGAGCGGACAAGGAGCCGGTCATCACTGCAACCTACAACGGCATGACGCTGGAGAAGGGGACGGATTACACCGTCGGAACAGATATTATCAATGCCGGAAACGGAACCTACCGCCGTGTCATCACCGGTATCGGAAACTATCAGGGAACCTACACGGTGGAGTATCAGGCGGCAGGCGCTGATCTCTCAGACCTGATCCAGAAAGTGACGGCAGCGGCTGTAACTTATAACGGCAATGCACAGACCCCGGAACCGGACATTACCTGGAAGAGCGGCAACAACGATCTGGGACTGGTTGAGGGAACGGATTACTCCGTTACTTACGCAAGCAACACGAATGCAGGAACAGCAACCATTACGCTGCAGGGTATGGGAACATACGGCGGTGCAGTGACCGGTAAATTCACAATCGAGCAGGCGGACATGTCAAAGGCGGTATGCTACTATGTGGATGCCGATGGCTCCGAGGTAAGCACTGCAAACTATAAGATGGAATATTCTCCGGACGGAGCAGACGTGAAGCCGAAGGTGGTTGTAAAGTTTGCGCAGGGCGCGGACATGGTAACACTTCCGGAGTCGGACTACAAGCTGACCTATTCTGCGGATACCAAGATATTTGCAGGTACGGCGAGCGTTGAGATTGCGCCGAGCGATTCCAACAGCAATTTTAAGACCGGTACAACGAAGCGCCTGACATATACCATTACCCAGTGCAACCTTACAAGCACGAAGATTACAGCCAGCATTGACAGAGAGCTGTTTGACTATACGGGAGCAGAGATTGCGCTTCCGACAGAGAGTGTTGTATATCATTCCGCATCAAAGACAGATCATACACTGAAAAAGGGAACCGATTATACGGTGGCATGTTCACCGACAACGGTAAAAGACATCGGAACCTACACGATGACGATTACCGGAAGCGGCAACTATACAGGCGTTGTTACCAAGACGTTTGAGGTTACAGCGGTAGATATCCAGACACTGATCAACGACAAGAACCTTAAGGTAACCAACAGCGCGGACAGGATGGTGACAGGATATGACGGACCATACTGGGCAATGCTGTGGTATTCCAGCAATAAAAACGATAACCAGCTTGAGATTTCACTCACGGATAACCAGGGCAATACGCTGGTAAAAGGAACTGATTACGAATTAAAGTATGACGGCATCAAGGATATTTCAAAAGAAGGAAGCACTGCTTCGGTAACGATTACCGGAAAGGGCAAATTCTATGGCAAGCAGGAGATCAAGTATCTGCTCGCATCAAAGCTTGATGAGGATTATGGTGTATCGGTGAATCCGGCAGAAAACCCGGTATACACAGGAGATCCGATTACGCTTGCTGTGGATGAGATTTCGGTATCGGACGGCGGATTCGGACTCTGGAAGAGCGTCCTTGAGCAGGGAACAGATTATACGGTCAACTACAGTGACGGAACCAACGCGGATCAGGCGATCAATGCCGGGGAGGCGACGGTTACAGTAGAGCAGATCCCGCTGGAGGATCAGCCGACGGCAAACGGATGCTATGTGTACAGCGACGGCGCCACAAAACTGAGTGCAACCTTTACGATTCGTCCGAAGGACATTGCAACCGGTGTTTCCTACGAGGCGATCAAGAAAGCGTACGACGGAAATGCAGTGACCCTTACAGAAAGTGAGATAAAGCTTACTTATAATAAGAAGACATTGACTGCGCCGACCGACTATTCGATCGTGGCTGGCAGCTACGCGAACAACGAGAAACCGGGACCGATGGCGAATGTGACCATACAGGGTAACGGCAACTACACAGGAACGAAGATTATTGTATTCACCATCAGCGGAAAATCCCTGGACGAGATCATCAGCTGGAAGGTGGATGAGAACGAGACGACCTACACCGGCGAGCGTCTGTATCCGAAGATCACCGAGCTGACGCTGAGCGATGGAACAAAGCTTACGACAGCCGATGAGATCGGGAAAGTGATCGCGTATGACGAGTCTTCCTACGCGGACAACCTGAATGCCGGCGAGGCATCCCTTACCGTTTCCGGTAAGGGGGATTACTACGGAACAGATGACAGAACACTGACATTTGCGATTCTGCCGAGAAGCCTGGACAACAACTGTACGCTTGGCGGATTAAAGTCCAGCTATACATACACTTCGGAAGAGATTACACCGGTACCTACGGTACAGTGCACAGATCTGAAGAAAAAGCTCGGCGAGGATGATTACAAGATTTCCTACGAGAATAATGTGGATGCCGGGACCGCAACGATGACGATTACCGGAAAAGGAAACTATCAGGGAACCTTTACGAAAGATTATACGATTGCGCCGAAGAATCTGGCAGAGCCGGAGGTAAAGATCGCACCGATCGACGCGCAGGAGTACAACGGAATGGCTGTCACACCGGCACCGTCGGTAAGCTATGAATTTGGAGACGGAACCTATGCGTTAAGCCCAGTCAACGATTACACGGTGGCTTACGCGAACAACAAAGGAACCGGAACCGCAACGGTGACAGTGACCGGAACCGGCAACTTTACCGGAAGCAAGACGGCAGAATTCAGAATTGGCCAGCTCATCACAAACGAGAGCAAATTTACGATCAGCTGCCCGGCACTCACCGACGGCACACAGTATGTTTATGACGGAAGTGCATTTGAGCCGGAGGTGACGGTAACACGGATCGAGGGCAACAAAAAGCTGGTAAAAGATTCTAACTATTCCGTGACCTATACGGATAACATCCACGCGGGAACCGCAACGGTAAGCGTGGAAGGTCTGGGAGGATACGTCGGTGTATGGCAGAAGACTTTTGCGATTGCACCGAGAGATCTTACGGACAGCAGTGTAGAGCTTTCTGTCGGCGGAGTGATCGATGGAAGTTATCAGACGCAGTATACCGGAAGCCCGGTAGAGCCTGAAGTGGCACTTACTTATGACGGACAGAAGATCAGCACGACAGATTACACGGTATCCTACGGGGCGGATCATACCAGCCGCGGAACCGTGACGTTGACGGCAACGGCAAAGGACGGTACGGATTTTACAGGATCGAGAAGCACAACTTTTACGATCACACTTGCAAGTATTGGCAATGGCGGATATACACCGGCAAACGGCTTTAAGATCGGAGCGATCGAACCGCAGCCGCTGGTGGACGGAACGGCAACACCGCAGCCGAAGCTGTACTATAACGGAACAGAACTTGTCATGGGTACGGATTATATCTGTACTTATGAGAAGAACGACAGCATTGGTTCCGACGCGGTTGTCATTCTTAAGGGAATCGGCAATTACACAGGAAGCGTGAAGAAGACCTTTAAGATCTGCGCAAACATTGCGGATGCCGAGATTACCGTTCCGGATGAACTGTGGTTCAAAGATTATGTGAATGCCGGAGAGACGGACATTGCAATCGGCGATAAGAACATCACGTTTGACGATCAGATCAGTGTTGTGCTGAACGGAACAACACTTCAGAAAGATACCGACTATACGCTGGTCTATGCAGACAACAGCTGGGTCGGCAACGCAGTAGTTACCATCAAGGGTATGGGAGGCTTTGCGGGAAGCGTGGAGAAGACGGTTCCGATCAAAGCGGATCTTTCGGAGGCAGGCATTCAGGTGGCAATCGGAGATCAGCAGTATACCGGAGATCCGGTGGAGGCAATCCCGAGCATCAGCTACTACGGAACAGAGCTGACATCCGGAAAGCACTTTGTGATTCATACATACGAAAACAACGTGAAGATCGGTGATAAGACTGCGAGCGTGACGGTAATCGGAAATGAGAAAAACGGATTTACCGGAACACTCACAGAGAATTTCAGCATTGTTGCAAATGCGGGAATTCTGGAGGTAAGCGGTGTAGAGAGCAGCTACCTGTACCGCGGAACACAGATCCGCCCGCAGGTTACCGTTAAGATAGGGAACAAGACACTGTCCACGTCCGATTATGATGTGACCTATGGAGAGAATATCAAGGCGGGAACAGACGGCGGAAGCATTATGGTAAAGGGTAAGAACGAGTATGCTGGTCTGATCAAGCTGGTAACCTTTGATATTAACCCACTTCAGATGGACGACCTGAAGGTGCTTGACGGAACGCAGAACGCGATCGGAAGCAGAGAGTACACCGGTAAGGAGATTGTGCCGGAGTTCTCATTGAAGACAACCATCGGATCAACGGATTACATTCTGCCGGCAAGAAGCTATACCATTGCAAAGAAGGCAGACGCGGATAATACGAATGTAGGAACCGGTACAGTCGTGATTACCGGTGATGGAAGCAACGTAATCGGAAGCCGTGAAGTATCCTTCCAGATCGTGGCGAAATCATTGGCAAAACCGTCATCCGGCACCGACCTGATTGCGGTAGAAGTGATTCCGGACAGCTTTTCTTATGACGGAACGGAAAAGAAGCCGACTGTTCTTGTGACATATCAGTACGGAACAGAGGTTGAGGTACGTCAGCTGACAGAGGGAAGCGATTTTACCGTTGCATACAGCAACAATATCAATGCAGGAACAGCGACAGCGGTGATTTCCGGTATCGGAAATTATACGGGATCCCGCACCGTGGAATACACGATTACGGAGAAGAGCTTTGACGGAGCGATTGTCACGTTCCCGAACGGAACTTCCTATCCGTATATGGGAAGCGACAACGGGGTGGAACCGGAAGTGCAGGTAACACTGGACGGCAATGTACTCACAGCGGGTACAGATTATGAGGTATCTTATCAGAACAACAAGGCGTGCGGCACAGCGACTGTGACCGTGACCGGAAAAGGAAGCTATGCGGGAAGCGTAACGGCACCGTTTACCATCGTAAGCCACGATATTGCGGCGGCGGATGTGACGGTGGATCCGATTCCGAATCAGGCATACACGGGTCAGCCGGTAATTCCGGAAGTGAAAGTGACCTGCGGCGATTATACCTTAAAGCAGGGTGAGGACTACACGCTGAGCTTTGACACGGACAACACAGAGATCGGCACCGTTCTGATGCGGATCAACGGAACCGGTGGATTTACGAATTACCGCCAGGCCACATTTCATATTGCGAGCGACATCAGTCCGGCGGAGATTGTAGGACTGCGTGACAGTTACCCGTTCACGGGAAGCGCTTATACGCCGGATGATCTGGGCATTACGGAGGTACGCATCGGCGAGACGGTTCTGACAACAGACTCCTACAGCTTTGCATTTGACAACAACAGCGATGGCATGAGCGCCGGAACGCAGACCCTTCTTCTGATCGGTCAGGGAAGCTACGGCGGAACCAGGAAATGCACCATCGAGATTACGCCGAAGGACATCACCGATGAAGATGTGGTGATGAGCGGATTTGAGGACACGGTATCCTACTCAGAGCAGATTACACAGAACGTAACGTTCCAGTGGGGTGAGATCGCACTCGTAAGAGACACCGATTACACCGTAACATGCAGACCGGCAGGAGTGGCAGGAACCTACGAGATGGAGGCAGCCGGAACCGGCAACTATACAGGAACCGTTACAAAACAGTTTTCCGTAGACCAGACGCCGATCGACGGACTGGAAGTGAAGGGTGTTTCTTCTACTTACACTTATACCGGAAAAGCAATCACACCGGAGCCGGAAGTATGGGCAGACGGCGTGCAGCTGGAAAAAGATAAGGATTACACGGTATCCTATGAAGACAACATCAACGCGGGTGTAGCGAAGCTGGTAATCACAGCAAGCGGAACCCATTATGCAGGTACTAAGGAACTGAGCTTCCAGATCCTGCGCAAGAGCATACATCTGTGCGACATCGGTTCGATTCAGACACAGGTATATACCGGATCTGACATCAAGCCGACCGTGACGGTGGAAGATGACGGCAAAGCCCTGGAACTTTTAAGCGACTACACACTGATGTATTCCAACAACCGCAAGGCAGGTACCGGTGTGGCGGCAGTTGCAGGAAAAGGCAATTACACGGCAACAAAGAACCTGACGTTTGACATCAGACCGTGCGATGCGGGCGCGGCGGTTGTGACAGGCGCATCCGCAGACAGTCTGTCCATCAGCTGGACGGGCGACGGTGCCGTGACGGGATACGAAGTATACCGTGCCGGCGCAGATGGAAAGTGGCAGCAGGTAACGCGTACCAGAGACGCTTTCTATACCGATAAAAAGCTTGCGGCAGAGACAACATACTCTTATAAAGTAAGAAGCTACCTGGTGGCGGACGGCGAGACTTACTACGGTGAGTTTACCGGAGCAGTTACCGGAACAACCACAAAATAAAGACAGAGAGGAGGGAGAGCGGTTCCGATCATGGCGGCATATAAGATAGGGAATTTTACATTTGACACAGAAGAGGAATATGCCAGAGGACTCGAAGATGCGAAGAAAATCGAAAAGATTCAGAGCACCGTCGATCTCAATGAACCGGAAACCGCTCTACGCCTCTATTGGCTGATCCGAACAGGGAAGATCAAGTTCGGCAGCAAAGTCGGCAAGAAATTTTTTCTTGATATTGCAGATGCCGTGGCAAAATCCGCGGCAAAAAATATAACGCAGGCACAGGCACCGGAACAACAGGCGGGGGAGGAACCCCGGCAGGGGGCGCAGGACCGCAGCAGAAAGATTCTCGGTGCGGTGTGTGTGACGGCCGCATTTCTATGTTTTGGCTGGTATTTCTGGTCAGATTACACGAATCACCGCGGCAGTCAGGCGAATGAGTATTTGAAGATGTTAAAAGAAAATCCGACAGAAGCTGCAGAGATGGTGGACAATGACACCTTTTTTTCGGAGGACGCACCGGAACTTGCGGCGGGTTTAGACCAGACGGAGCGGGAGAACGAACCGCCTCCTCCGGTTCTGCCGGAATATGAAGCCATCGTGGCGCAGCACAGTGATTTTGCCGGATGGATCACCATTGACGGGACGAAGATTGACTATCCGGTCATGCTTACCCCGAATGACGGGGATTATTATCTGAAGCGCAATGTAAACGGGGAGGACGATATCAACGGAACCTTGTTTATGGATCCGAGAACGGATCTGGTGCAGCGCAGCACCAATATTATTATCTACGGACACAACATGAAAAGCGGTGCGATGTTCGGAAGTCTCAAGAAGTATCTGGATGAAGATTACTGGAGGGAGCACGCGCAGATCAGATTTGATACAATTTATGAGAAAGGCACCTATGAAGTGTTTGCCGTCTGTCTGGCAAAGGTGCAGTACCGAAATTCACAGGAATTTCGTTATTATGATTTTATACAGGCGGATTCCGAGGAGGCGTTTAACGACTACCTCGATCATATCATACAACTCTCGGTGTTTACCGGAACAGATCTGCCGGTCTACGGGGACGAGCTATTGACCCTGTCGACCTGTAACAATTTTACAGAAGACGGAAGACTGTTTCTGGTGGCGAAGAAATGCAGGGAAGCAGAGTAAAAGCGTGGGATCGCGCGTGAGGTTTACGGGCGGGCTGCGGCGAAATAAAGGATGATGGGAGAGAGTGCTAATGAAATACCGGATAAAACGAAAAATAGGTTATGTGCTGGTCGTTGCCATGCTTGTGGTGATGATCTATCCCGGAGAGCTCAGTGCAGCGTCCGGTCAGGAGGACGGATTTGTCATAAAAGGGACAACCCTGCAGGGGTATGTCGGAGCGGAGAACGCAGTTGTCATTCCGGATAACATCACGAAAATTGATGACGATGTATTCCTCAATACGACGATCACATCGGTGGAGATCCCGGACAGTGTGACAACCATCGGAGATAACGCATTTGCAGGATGTGAATATCTGACCGAGGTTACGGTTCCGGACAGCGTGACAAAGATCGGAGACAATGTGTTCTACGGCTGTACCAGTCTGGAAAGCGCAACATGGGAGAGCAAGGAAGGAATCGGCGACGGCACATTTGCAGAGTGTGCGGGACTGACGGACTTAAGTATTTCCAGGGAACTTCCATCGATCGGAAAAGAAGCATTTAAAAATTGCGAGTCCCTCGAGAGCATCGTGATCCCCGAGGCAACCAAAACCATTGCATCGGACGCATTTGACGGATGTGTCAACATGCAGTCTATTGATGTGGAAGAGGGAAATACATACTTTATGTCATACGACAATGCGCTCTACACGGCGAACGGGGTTACGTTATACCGTTGCCCGCAGGGTGCGAGAACCATCGAGGTATATGACGGCACCAAGATGATCGGTGAAAATGCATTTTACGGCTGCAAGCTTGGAAAAGTGACACTTCCGGAGAGCGTGACAACCGTGGAAGACGGCGCGTTTGACGGCAGTGAGATTCAGACGCTCTGCCTTGGCAAAGCCTTAGAAATGTTTGGCGAGCAGAATACTTCTTTCAAGATCCACTCGATTGAAGTGCCGGGAAGCGCTCCGGCTGCACCGAAGCTGGTGGAGACGTACGGTGCGATTGTGGTGACGGATTATAAGCCGGACGACACCGAGGATACGGAGAAACCGACCGAGGACACGGAAAAGCCGACGGAAGACACGGAGAAACCGACCGAGGATACAGAAAAGCCGACGGAGGATACGGAGAAGCCGACCGAGGACACGGAAAAACCGGCAGATGACAATAACAACAATAACAACGACAATAATAACAGCGGTAACAACAATAACAGCGGCGACAACAGCAATAACAATAACAATAACAGCAGCAGTGATAACAGCAGTAATAACAATAGCAGCAATAACAGCAGCAACACGAGCAGTGGTAATAACAGCAGCAGTACGGGCAGCGGAAGCGGCAGCAGCGGAAAGAGTAACGGCACATCATCTGGAAGAGGCAGCGGAAGCGGCAACGGCAGTGGAAGAGGCAGCGGTGCGGTAAAGGGCAGTGCCGGAGCGGCAGGCGCACGGAGCAGCGGTACCGGATCGGCGGCAGCGACGACGGCGGAGACACAGGGAGATGTGCAGCCGACAGCGGCGGAAGTGCCTGCGACGACCAGATTTGCAGAGCAGGGAACCGCATATATCACCGGAAATGAGGAACTGAAGGGCTGGGATGCGATTTACACGCAGATGACGGTGGCGGATCCAGGTTCAACGATCTATATTACCATGAACGGCACCACGGTTGTGCCGAAGGATATTCTGACACTGGCGGCAGATAAGCAGCTGACGCTGGTTCTGGATATGGGAAATGGAATCTCATGGACGATTGACGGAAGCAGCATTGACACAAGCGTTGTAGCAGATACGGATTTTGGCGTGGAACTGGGAACAAGCAATGTGCCGGCGAACCTGCAGAGCACAGTAACCGGAAGCGGATGGTCAACGCAGATGCATCTGGCGCACGACAACCTGTTTGGCCTGACGGCGCAGCTGACCGTAAATGTCGGTGCGGCGAACGCCAATAAGCTGGGCACTTTGTTCTATTATAATGTAGATAATCAGATCCTGGAGTATATGGGACAGTCTGATACAGATGCGGACGGCAATGTGTCATTTTCCTTTGTGCATGCGTGTGATTATGTCATCGTAGTGGATGAGCGTCACTCGGATTCAACGGCGCAGGCGACCTCCGGGTTTGTGATTACACCGGCAGGCGGAAGCCAGGCGGAAAGCCAGCCGGCAGAGACGACGGAAGCGGCGGAGACGGAGCAGCCGGCGGATAATGCGCAGGCGGCGGATGACTCGCAGGTAAAGGATGAGACGCCGAAGACCGGACAGTCGTTAAATCCGAAATATGTTCTGTGCATCGGTGTGATGCTGCTGGGAATCTATATGATTCTGACCAGTGAGAGACAGGAGAAGCAGAGAAAACGGGCAAATGGCTGACCGTTTGGTATAAACATGTAAAAATGTGGAAGAATAGATAGATGGAAGATATCCGTTGGGAGTTTTCCATCTTTTCTTTTTGCATGCAGAACTCTTTTTTACCCACGTATTCCGCGAAATTCAAGGAAATTTTGGAAAAGAACTTGACAAAAAAAGATAGGGTTAATATAATGATTTAGCGTGCATACGTACGCCGAGATCAATTTATGATCTCATACAAATAAAACAGGAGGTGAAAATAATGCCAACATTTAACCAGTTAGTAAGAAAAGGACGTCAGACATCTGTTAAGAAGTCTACAGCACCTGCACTTCAGAGAGGTTACAACTCTTTACAGAAGAAGCCAACCAATACTTCTTCTCCGCAGAAGAGAGGTGTATGTACTGCTGTTAAGACAGCTACTCCTAAGAAACCTAACTCAGCTCTTAGAAAGATCGCCAGAGTACGTCTTTCCAACGGAATCGAGGTTACAAGCTATATCCCGGGTGAGGGACATAACTTACAGGAGCACAGCGTTGTTCTGATCCGTGGTGGTCGTGTTAAGGATTTACCAGGTACAAGATATCACATTATCCGTGGTACACTTGATACTGCCGGTGTCGCTAACAGAAAGCAGGCTCGTTCCAAGTACGGCGCTAAGAGACCAAAGGCTGCAAAATAGTAGCGTAGAGTTACTGTAATTCAGCGAACCAATAGTATCACATGGTAAGTGTTGGAATTGTTTCACACAGAGATATATTTCCGCACGAACACGAAGGGGCAGATATCTGCCACTACATTGTGAGTACCGTTGAATTAATCGAAATGAAGTCCTCCGGATCCAGAGACTGGAGACCGGGCAATGCAGACAGAGTTCTGTATAGTAAATTATGATTAAGGAGGGAAGAACCGTGCCACGTAAAGGACATACTCAGAAAAGAGACGTATTAGCAGATCCAATGTACAATAACAAAGTGGTTACCAAGCTTGTCAATAACATCATGTTAGACGGTAAGAAGGGTGTAGCACAGAAGATTGTATACGGAGCTTTCAAGAGAGTAGAGGAGAAGGCTGAGAAGCCGGCTCTCGAGGTATTTGAAGAGGCCATGAACAATGTTATGCCAGTTCTTGAGGTAAAGGCAAGACGTATCGGTGGTGCTACTTATCAGGTGCCGATCGAGGTCAGACCAGATCGTCGTCAGGCTTTAGCACTTCGCTGGTTGACAACATACTCCCGTAACCGCGGTGAGAAGACCATGGAAGAGAGACTTGCTAATGAGATCTTAGATGCAGCTAACAACACAGGTGCATCCGTTAAGAAGAAAGAAGATATGCACAAAATGGCAGAGGCAAACAAAGCGTTTGCTCACTACCGTTTCTAATTTAGGGAGGAAATACCTTGGCTGGAAGAGAATATCCATTAGAGAGAACCAGAAACATTGGTATTATGGCTCATATCGATGCGGGTAAGACCACATTGACCGAGCGTATTCTGTACTATACCGGTGTTAACTATAAGATTGGTGATACTCACGAGGGTACTGCTACCATGGACTGGATGGAGCAGGAGCAGGAGAGAGGTATCACCATTACATCAGCCGCTACGACCTGCCATTGGACTCTGGAAGAGTTCACAAAGCCAAAGCCGGGTGCTCTGGAGCATCGTATCAACATCATTGATACCCCAGGACACGTTGACTTTACGGTTGAGGTAGAGCGTTCACTCCGTGTACTGGACGGCGCTGTCGGCGTCTTCTGTGCAAAGGGTGGTGTTGAGCCTCAGTCAGAGAATGTATGGCGTCAGGCTGATACCTACAACGTACCGCGTATGGCATTCATCAACAAGATGGATATCTTAGGTGCGAACTTCTACGGCGCTGTTGATCAGATCCGTACAAGATTAGGTAAGAACGCAATCGTTCTTCAGCTGCCGATCGGCAAGGAAGATGATTTCAAGGGAATCATCGACCTGTTCGAGATGAAGGCATATATCTACAACGACGATAAGGGTGATGATATCACCGTTACCGATGATCTTGGAGATATGAAGGACGACGCAGAGCTTTACCGCAGCGAGCTGGTAGAGAAGATCTGCGAGCTGGACGATGACCTTATGATGATGTACCTCGAGGGTGAAGAGCCATCCGTTGAGGAGATGAAGAAGGTCTTAAGAAAAGCTACCTGTGAGTGTACTGCAGTACCTGTATGCTGCGGATCTGCTTACAGAAACAAGGGAGTGCAGAAGCTGATCGATGCAATCATCGAGTACATGCCGGCTCCGACCGACATCCCGCCTATCAAGGGTGTTGACTTAGATGGCAATGAGGTAGTAAGACACTCTTCCGATGAAGAGCCGTTCTCCGCACTTGCATTTAAGATCATGGCTGACCCGTTTGTAGGAAAGCTTGCATTCTTCCGTGTATATTCCGGTACAATGAACTCCGGTTCTTATGTACTGAACGCAACAAAAGACAAAAAAGAGCGTGTTGGACGTATCTTACAGATGCATGCCAACAAGCGTCAGGAGCTGGAGAAAGTATACTCCGGAGATATCGCTGCAGCCGTTGGATTCAAGTTCACAACGACAGGTGATACCATCTGTGATGAGCAGCATCCGGTAATCTTAGAGTCCATGGAGTTCCCGGAGCCGGTTATCGAGCTCGCAATCGAGCCGAAGACCAAGGCTGGACAGGGTAAGATGGGTGAGGCTCTTGCAAAACTTGCAGAAGAGGATCCTACATTCCGTGCTCATACAGATCAGGAAACTGGTCAGACAATCATCGCTGGTATGGGTGAGCTCCACCTGGAGATCATCGTAGACCGTCTGCTTCGTGAGTTCAAGGTTGAGGCTAACGTTGGTGCACCTCAGGTTGCTTACAAAGAGACAATCACCAAGCCTGTTGATGTAGACAGCAAGTATGCTAAACAGTCTGGTGGTCGTGGACAGTATGGTCACTGTAAAGTTAAATTCGAGCCTATGGATGCCAACGGAGAAGAACTGTTCAAGTTCGATTCCGAGGTTGTCGGTGGTGCTATTCCGAAGGAATACATCCCAGCAATCGGTGAAGGTATTGAGGAAGCTACAAAGGCTGGTTCCCTTGGCGGATTCCCTGTTGTAGGTATCCATGCTACCGTATATGACGGATCTTACCATGAAGTCGATTCTTCCGAGATGGCATTCCATATTGCCGGATCTATGTGTTTCAAGGAAGCTATGGCTAAGGCAGCTCCAGTATTACTTGAGCCTATCATGAAAGTTGAGATTACTATGCCGGAAGAGTACATGGGAGATGTTATCGGTGACGTTAACTCCCGTCGTGGACGTATCGAAGGTATGGATGATCTGGGCGGCGGTAAGATTGTACACGCTTATGTACCACTTGCTGAGATGTTCGGATACTCAACAGACTTACGTTCTAAGACACAGGGTCGTGGTAACTACTCTATGTTCTTCGAGAAGTATGAGCAGTGTCCAA
>OGMF01001781.1_pt1 | contig 19911 bp, 11 predicted proteins | sample 1572921 | NCBI WGS metagenome assembly OGMF01 (sample SAMEA2581919, study PRJEB24529) | metagenome | biome: Human gut stool | place: China | collected 2011 | reverse complement strand
GAACCTGCAACCCACTGATTACAAATCAGTTGCGCTGCCATTGCGCCACACCAGCGAGTATCGTTTGCACAGGGTACTTTAGTAGAATACCAGAAACCGCCCCGCTTGTCAATATCTTTGTCCGACCCCGGCCACCGACGCCGACAATTCCATCCGAAGCCGCGACGGCAAAAAGCTGCTGGACGAGGTCATCCACCTCATGGATAAAACAACAAGCTGGGCCTCGTGAAGCTCGTAGAGGACGACGAGAACGGCGAGAACGTCAAAACGCTGCACTTCCACCCTCTCCCTCTCCGATGTTGCAGCCCTCGGTGCGGGCGATACGCCTTTCACCCTCAGCCACAGCGGCTCCACCGCCAGCTTCATCGTGGGCGGCGCAGACCACACCGCACTGCTGAGGTAAGCACATTGCCATTCTCTATTCCTTCCACATAACGACCAAGGCCCCCGCAGTTCTGTTCCAAACTGCAGGGGCCTTGGCGTTTTATTATGATAAAATTTTACTTCAGCTCCCGCTGTACGGCAGCGAAGTCCTCGAGGGTCAGGGCCTCGGGGCGGATGCGGGCGTCGAAGCCCGCCGCCTCGATGGCCGCGATGACCTTATCTTTCGGCAGGCCGAGGCCGCTGGCGATGGCGTTGGCGGCGGTCTTACGGCGCTGGCCGAAAGCGGCACGGATGAGGGCAAAGTAGCCGTCCTCGTCCTCCACCTGTACGGCGGGAGTGGGGCGGATGTCCATCCGCACCACGGCGCTGGTGACCTTCGGGGCCGGGTAGAAGCTGCCCGGCGCGGCGGTGAACATCAGTTTTGAGGTGGCGTAGTAGCTCACGGCACAGCTGATGGCGCTGGACGCCCGGGTGCCGGGGGCAGCGGCCAGACGGTCGGCGGCCTCCTTCTGCACCATGACGGTGAGGTTCTGGATGGGCAGGCGGTCGCCCAGCAGCTTCATGACGATGGGGCTGGTGATGTAGTAGGGCAGGTTGGCGCAGACAGCCACCGGCATCCCGGGGAACTCCTCCTCGATGAGGGCGCGGAGGTCTACTTTCAGAACATCCTGCAATACCAGCTTAAAGTTATCCACGCCCGCCATGGTCTCGGCCAGCAGGGGCGGCAGGCGCTCGTCCACCTCGATGGACACCACCTTGGCAGCGCGCTGGGCCAGCTCTTTGGTCAGCACGCCGATGCCGGGGCCGATCTCCAGCACGCCCCAGCTCTTATCGACGCCACTGGCGTCCACGATCTTGGGCGGCAGGCCGGGATTGATGATGAAGTTCTGTCCAAAGCCCTTGGAGAGCGCGAAATCGTATTTTTCGCACAGGGTGCGGATAACGGAGAGGTCGGTCAGCTCCGGCATAGTGGTTTTCCTTTCTGTTTTTCGGTTGTCATTTGGTAACGTACATGCCAAAGCCTCTCTCTTTGGGAGCAACAGCGATGACCGCCGCCAGCGGCGGAAACAGGGAGAAGCTGTTGGGGCCGCGGCCAGCAGGATGTGAGCGACAGCGAAGCAGACGCTGGGAGCCGCAACCCGGGCAGTGGCATCGCTTGCGATGACGGAGAGGACAAGGCCGCAGAAAAATGGCCGCTGCACAGCGATAGGCAGCGGCCTTTGTCAGAGCAAGACCATCATAGCCTTGCCCTGTTCCATTTCAGCATCCTTGCCCTCTCAGGCGCTCACGCGCCAGCTCTCCCAAAGGGAGAGCCTTTTTTAAGATGCGCTTTCCGTGCTGGAAGCCTCCTGCTCCCCTTCTGTACTGGCCTCGGAGGAAGCCTCTGCCTCCCCTGCGGCCTCGCTGGAAGCGGTGCTCTCGGCTGCAGCCTCCGAAGAGGCTGCGGCGGAGTCGGCGGCGATGTCAGCGTCGTTCACGCCGCCCACGGTGGTGACACCGGTGAGCTGCTGTGCGGTGCTGACGGCGCGCTGTATCTGCGGGTCCGTGTCGAGGGTGTAGTCATAGTAGCTGGCCTGCTCGTCGGCAGTCAGCGGGCGCTCCACGTCCACGGTCAGGCCGGTGCCGTCGAAGCAGGAGCCGTCGCCGCAGATGAGCTTTGCCACCGTGACCACGACAGCGCTGCCGTCCGAGAGGCGCTGGGGGCTGCTCTGGATGGTGCCTTTGCCCATCGTGGTGCTGCCCACGAGGCGGGTGCCGCACAGGGTGCGCAGGCTGGACGCAAAGAGTTCTGCCGCACTGGCGGTGTTCTCGTTCACGAGGCAGACGGTGGGCTGGCTGATGACCGAGTCGCCGGTGCTGCTGCCCAGCAGGGTGCGGTTGCCTGCCTTATCCTCAGCGTAGGCCAGCACGCCTTCCGGCGCGACGAGTTCGATGCAGCTGATGGCGTCATCAAGGATGCCGCCGCCGTTGTCGCGCAGGTCGAAGATGAAGCTCTGGGCGCCGCTGGCGGTCAGACTGCGGAGCGCAAAGTCCAGCTCACTGGGGGTGGAGTTGTCGAACTGCCAGATCTTGATATAGCCCACATTGCCCTGCACCAGCGCGGAATCGACGCTGTTGGCCGTAAAGCCGGAGTGGGTCAGATCGGCGGTGTGCTGGGCGTTCTCGCTGTCCAGCCAGCCTACATTGACGCTCGTGCCGCTCTCGCCCCGGAGTTTGTTCTGGACAGCCTCCACGCTGCCCAGACTTTTGATGTCTGCGCCGTCGATGGTGGTGATGTAATCGCCCCGCTGGAGGCCGGCCTCCTTGGCAGGAGACTCGTCATACACTTTGATGACCTTGGCGTAGCCGGACTGGTCGATGGCCAGCTCCACGCCGATGCCCATCAGCTTGCCGCTCTGGGCGTTGAGCAGGTCGGTGTAGGCCGAGGCGGTGTAGTAGCGGGCGTACTTGTCGCCGGTACCCAGCAGATAACCGGCAGTCAGACGGTCGTACAGCACGGTCTCGTCGATGTCGTAGTAGTCGTTGGCGCGCACATAGCGGTCTACCTCGGCCACCTTGTTGTACATGCTCTCCTTTTCCTTCACGCTGGTGACGGTGTGGTCAAACAGCCGCATCGCCATCAGCATCGTGATGGAAAAAGTGACCGTCATTGCCAGAATGACGATGGTCACGGTCATCCCTACGGAAATTTTGCGGTTCATTCAGTGTCCTCCCCAGTTCAGACCAAAAACATCAGGATGACACTGCCCAGCACCGACAGCAGGAACACTCCTGCCAGAATCAGACAGCCCACCCGAAGGATACGCTTGCGTTTTTGCTCGTTCATTTCGCCTTGTGGCCTCCTTTGACCCCTCGACTTCAATTACAGTTGTATTATCTTATCGGAATATAACCGCGGGGATTGACCGCATTGGCCTTGGAGCCGCCCTTCCACACCTCGAGATGGAGGTGGTTGCCGGTAGAGTTGCCGGTGGAGCCCACATAGCCGATGAGGTCGCCCTGGTTGACATACTTGCCCGCCGACGTTGCCACCGAGCGCATATGGCCGTAGAGGGTGGAGTAGGCGTTGCCGTCTGTCATTTTGCCGTGATAGATGATGACATAGTTGCCGTAGCCGCCGCTGGACCAGCCGGCCACCTGCACATAGCCGCTGGCGGCTGCGTAGATGGGCGTGCCTGCGGGGGCGGCAAAGTCGATGCCGGCGTGGAGTTTGTTGACGCCGGAGACCGGGTTTTTGCGCCAGCCGTACTCGCTGGAGATGCGGGTATAGCTCTTAAGCGGGCAGATAAAGCCGCTGAAGCTCAGCTGGGGCTTGCTGGCCGCTGCCGCTGCGATGAGCTTCTGGATCTCCTTCTTGACGGCCTCGTAGTTCATCTCGTCCGACTCGATGGCCGCCTGGGCGTTCTTCTGGGCCTGCTGGGCCTCAGCGGCGCTCAGACGGGCCTCCTTGACGCTGTTGTTGAGCTCGTTCTGCTTGGACTGCATCTGCTTGTTCTGGGCGTCCAGCTCAGCCTTTTTGTTTTGCAGCTGGGTGCGCTCCTCCACGAGCTGGGTGCGGTCGGCCACAAGGGCTTCCTTCGCAGCCTTCATGTTGTCGAGTATCTCGGTGTCCTTCACCGAGATGTCCTGCATGACCTCATTGAAGGTCAGAAGCTCATACAGATCGTTCACAGACCGGAGCATGGCGACGCTGCCGCCGTCCCGCAGCTCCTGCATCGCGGCCATATGGCTCTTGAAATCGTCCCACTGGTCGGCGATCTCCTGCTCTTTCCGGGCGATCTCATTCTGCTTGGCGGTGATCTCCTGCTCTTTGACGCCGATGCTGTTCTGCACCTCGGAGATCTGGCTCTTGAGGACGCTGATCTGGCTCTGGAGCACCGAGACTTTTTCCTTCAGCTCAGACTCGAGGGCCTTGGCAGCAGCTTCCTTCTTTTTGGCGTCGCTCAGCTCCGTCTTATGCTGCTTGATGGACGCAGAGATCTTGTCCAGCTTGTTCTGCAGCGAGCTCATGCTGGTGGCCGCACTGGCCGGATAGACCGTCACGCTCAGCACGAGGCAGGCGGCGGCCAGAAAGGCGCAGGCAGCGCGCATCATGGCCGAATGGCCCGACGGCTTTGCGTGGCGGGGCGGATGATGCAGGACAAAGCCTGCGGAATGCTTGTCGTGGTACACAGTAGGCCCTCCTTACACGTTCAGGTGCTTGCGGATGGAGAACATACTGCCCAGACCGCCCACCAGAGCGCCGCTCGCGAGGCTGTAGGTCAGGATAGTGGGCCAGACATTTTCCAGCGGCACCAGAGCCGTACCCATAAGCATCTGCCACAGGCCGCCCAGCGTGGGCGCCAGTTGAACGATGTAGGCATAGCCGCCGATGGTGGCAGCTGCCGTCAGGATGCCGGAGAGCAGGCCCATGGTCAGGCCCTCGATGACGAAAGGCAGAGTGACGAGGGCGTTGGTAGCGCCGACATACTTCATGATCTCGATTTCACGGCGGCGGGCAAAGACGCTCAGCCGGATGGTAGTACCCACCGTGATGATGCTGACAGCCATCAGCACCAGCACCACACCGCGCCCGACCTTGGTGACGGCCTGCTGGATCTCCACGAAGGTCTTGGTCATCTCGATGGGAGCCGTGACGCTGTAGACGCCGCTGATGTTCTCGAACTGCTTGCTGATAGTCTCCATCTGGTTCAGATCAGACAGGGAGACGCGGTAATTAGCCTTGAAAGGGTTGTCGTTCTCGAACTCGTTCAGCAGGGCGGCATAGTCGGACATATACCCCTTGTACTGGTTGAGGACGTCTTCTTTGGACATATACTGCACCCGGCTCACACCTGCGGTGCCGCTGAGGGCATTGCCCACAGACTGGATGGTGGCGTCATCGGCCTCGGGGTCCACGTAGACCACCATCTCGTTCTGGCTGCCCAGATAACTCACCATGCTGTCCACATTGACTTCAATGAGGCTGGCGAAGATGTTCAGGGTCATGCAGACGCTGAGGGAGGCGATGCAGGCGATGGTCATGGCCCAGTGCTTGCCGAGGTTGCGCACGCCGCGCCGGGTGAGGAACCCAAACGTAGAGATTTTCATACGTGTACCTCCTCGCCGAAACTGGCCGGAACATCGGAGATGATGCGGCCATGCTTCAAGGTGATGGTGCGGCGGTTGAAGCGGCGCACCAGCTCATGCTCGTGGGTGACGACAAGCACCGTGATGCCCATCTCGCTGACGCGTTCCAGCAGTTCCATCATCTCAAGGCTCATCTCGGGGTCGATGTTGCCGGTGGGCTCGTCCGCAATGACGAGGCGGGGGCTGTGGGCCAGAGCGCGGGCCACGGCCACGCGCTGCTGCTCACCGCCGGAGAGGAACTCGGGGTAGACCTTTGCCTTATCTTCCAGATGCACCAGCTCCAGCATGTAGTTGACGCGCTCTTTGATGTCTTTTTTGCCGATGTTGGTGACATGCATGGCAAACGCCACATTCTCGTAGACCGTCATGGTGGGGATGAGGCGGAAATCCTGGAAGATGATGCCCATCTGGCGGCGAAGGAAAGGCACTTTGCCCCGGCGCAGCCGGGCGACGTCCTTGCCGTCCACCATGACGCGGCCCTCGGTGGGCAGCTCTTCGCGGAGGATGAGCTTGAGCAGAGTGGACTTGCCGGCGCCGGAGTGGCCCACCAGAAAGACAAACTCGCCGTCGTCTACATGGAAGTCGATGTCCTCCAGAGCGGGAGTATCACTCCGTTTGTATATCTTGGTGACATGTTCAAAATCTATCATGAGTATCTTGCTCCTGAAAAGTTTATTTGGCACAGAAGTTCCAGACCATTACAAAAGAAACCGGCCAGCATCGGGGTCGAGCGGCCGGTTTCGGCGTCCGCAGCCGGAGCGGCTGAGACGAAATATCAATATTTGGCCGGGTTGTTGGACAGGTACTTCTTGACCATGAGCGCTACCTTGAACACGATAGCGTCGTCGAACTCACGCAGATCCAGACCGGTCAGCTTTTTGATCTTTTCCAGACGATACACCAGCGTGTTGCGGTGGACGAACAGACCGCGGCTGGTCTCGGAGACGTTCAGGTTGTTCTCGAAGAAGCGCTGGATGGTGAACAGGGTCTCCTGGTCCAGGCTCTCGATGCTGCCCTGCTTGAACACTTCGCGCAGGAACATCTCACAGACCGTGGTGGGCAGCTGGTAGATAAGACGTGCGATGCCCAGATTGTCGTAGCGGATGATCTGCTTCTCGGTGTCGAACACCTTGCTGACCTCCATGGCGATCTGTGCTTCCTTAAAGGAAGTAGCCAGGTCCTTCACGTTGGCGATGGGGGTGCCGATGCCCACGACAGCCTTGATGTAATGCTCGCCGGACAGGGTGTCCACGATGCTGGCGGCCAGCTTCTCCATATCGGTGCGGTCGATGCCCTTGCGGATCTCCTTGACCAGGACGGTGTCCGTCTCGCTGATGTTGAAGACGAAGTCCTTCTGCTTGTCGGGGAACAGGCTGCTCACCACGTCGTAAGCGGAGATGTCGCCGCCGCTGGTGACGCGGACGATGAACACCACGCGGGAGACGTCGGTGGCAAAGTGGAGCTCACGGGCCTTGGCGTAGATGTCGCCGGGCAGGATGTTGTCCAGCACCACGTTCTTGATAAAGTTGGCTTTGTCGAACTTCTCATCGTGATACTGCTTGATGCTCTGCAGGCTGATGGACAGCACAGCGGCAAACTGGCCCGCAGTCTCGTCCGCACCTTCCACAAAAACGGCATAATCGTTATGCTTTGCGCTGGAGAACTGCTGGTAGGTGTAGCCATCCCGCACGAAGCGGTCACCGGCCGTCAGACGCTCTGCCATAAAGCCCTCGCGCACCTCGCCGATCAGATTCAGCTCCGAGCAGGAGATGACAGCGCCGGTCTCATCCACAACGCCGACCACGCGGTCGATCGCGTCCTTCATCTGGTAGATCACGCTCTGAAATACTCTATTGGCCATAAATGGATACCCCTTTTCCTCTCTTGTGCAAACCGCAGGTGGGCGGGATTGTGATTTTTAACAATTTCGCCGCATTACATTTTATATTTTACACAAAAGAATTTACTTTTGCAACATATTTCACCAAAAAAAATTCTTCTTTCTTGTTGAAATTATCTTTCGGGGCCATTTTCGGGCCAAAAAGGGCCTTTCTGCGTGGTTCTGAGAGCTATTTTACCGGCAAAATGTGATACTTTTTTGAAAACCGGGTGAAAAGCAGTCCTTTACCCCGTGGTAATTTTCGCCACCTCGTCAGCTGTCAGCTCCCTCCACTGGCCCGGGGCAAGGCTCTCGTCCAGCGCAAGCCCGCCGATGGCGTCCCGGTGCAGGGCGTTGACGCCCGCACCGTAGACGCCGAACATCCGCTTGATTTGATGATACACGCCCTGCCTGAGCAGGACGCGGACCGTCAGCCCGTCGGGGGTGAGGGCGGACACTTCCGCCGGCGAAAGGGCCGTGCCGTCGGCAAGGGTGACGCCTGCGGCAAAGCCGGCCTTCATCTCTTCTGTCAGCGGGGTGTCGATGACGACGGTGTAGGTCTTGGAGACATGGCGCCTGGGCGCGAGGATGTCGTGGGCAAAGCCGCCGTCGTCCGTCAGCAGGACGAAACCGGTGCTGGTCTTGTCCAGCCGCCCGGCCGGGAACAGCTCCCGCCGGGGATAAGCATCCCCCACCAGATCCACGACCGTCGTGTCCCGCTTGTCGGTGGAGGCGCTGACGACGCCCTCGGGCTTGTTGAGCATAAGGTAGACGAACTGCCGGTAGGCCAGCGCCTTGCCGTCCACCGCCACGGCGTCAGCCTCTTTCAGCTGGGTGTCCCCTTTCCTGCAGACCGCGCCGTTGACCGTAACGCGGCCTTTCGCCAGCAGTGCCTTCGCCTCGCTCCGGGTGCATTGGGCCGTCTCGGCTAAATATTTATCGAGTCTCATGAAAACTCCTTCTGTGTGCAGAAAAGAGGCCGTTGCCTGCGGCAACAGCCTCTTTTCCTGTAAAATCACGTTTAGACGCTCAGGTTTGCGTGCTGTTCCACAGCATCCGGGTTGGCGTCAAAGATGGGCTTGAGGATGTGAGCAATGAACTCCTCCACCTGCTGGGGAGCGCGGCCCACAAAGTTCTCCGGCACAAGGCCCGCCGTGATCTCTTCCTTGGTCAGACCAAAGGCCGGGTCGGCGGCGATGCGGTCCACCATATCGTTGGGCAGACCTTCTTCCTTGACCTGCTTGCCGGCGGCGATGGCGTGCTGGCGCAGACGCTCGTGGAGCTCCTGACGGTTGCCGCCCTTCTCCACGGCCTGCATCATGATGTTCTCGCTGGCCATGAAGGGCAGCTCGGCCATCAGGCGGCTGCGCACGACCTTCGGGTAAACCACGATGCCGTCGGTGACGTTGAGCATGATGTTCAGGATGGCGTCGGTGGCGAGGAAGCCCTCAGCCATGGCAACGCGCTTGTTGGCGCTGTCGTCCAGCGTGCGCTCGAACCACTGCGTACCGGTGGTGAAGCTGGGGTTGAGCACATCCACCATCAGGTAGCGGCTCAAAGCGCAGATGCGCTCGCAGCGCATGGGGTTGCGCTTGTAGGGCATGGCGGAGGAACCGATCTGGTTCTTCTCAAACGGCTCTTCCATCTCCTTGAAGTTGGCCAGCAGGCGCAGGTCGGTGGCGAACTTCATGCAGCTCTGAGCAATGCCAGCCAGCGCGTTGAGGATGAAGGAATCCACCTTGCGGCTGTAAGTCTGGCCGGAGACCGGGATGACGGCTTCGGAGTCGAAGCCCATCTCCTCGGCAATGGAAGCATCCACGGCACGGATCTTATCCGCGTCGCCCTTGAACAGCTCCATAAAGGAAGCCTGGGTGCCGGTGGTGCCCTTGACGCCGCGCAGCTGCAGCACAGCCAGACGATGGTCGATCTCTTGCAGGTCCATCACCAGCTCATTGGCCCACAAGGTCGCGCGCTTGCCCACGGTGGTGGGCTGAGCGGGCTGGCAGTGGGTGTAGGCCATGCAGGGCATGTCCTTGTACTCCTCGGCAAAACGGGCCAGCTTGGCCAGCACGCCGATGAGCTTTTTGCGGATGAGCTCCAGACCCTGACGCATCACGATGATGTCGGTGTTGTCGCCGACGTAGCAGCTGGTCGCACCCAGATGGATGATGCCTGCCGCCTTGGGGCACTGCTGGCCGTAGGCGTAGACATGGCTCATGACGTCGTGGCGGACCAGCTTCTCGCGGGCAATGGCGACATCGTAGTTGATATCGTCCACATGGGCTTCCAGCTCCTCCACCATTTCGGGTGTGATGTTGGTCAGGCCCTGCTTCATCTCTGCGCGGGCCAGCGCCACCCACAGGCGGCGCCAGGTGCGGAACTTGTTGTCATCCGAGAAGATGTACTGCATCTCATCGGAGGAATAACGGGTGGAAAACGGGCTGATATAGCGGTCATGCTGAGACATTGGAAATCCTCCTACGCCCCCGGTCACTTGCACGAGGGCAGATTTTACTCGGTGCAGCCTCTCTGATTTTTATCCTTCTATACAACCTCTCCGTCTCACTTCGTTCGACAGCTCCCCTTGTAGGGGAGCCCTTGGCATCACGATACAGTTTCTGCTTTTTACGGCAGCAGCATGGTATGCCATGCGAACGAAGCCCTGCGGTACGCCAGAGGCTCTCCTACCAGGAGAGCTGGCACGGCGCAGCCGTGACTGAGAGGTTGTACGAAGGAACTCATCAATTGCAATGGAAAGGCCGATATCTTTATTCTACCATCAAATCTTGAAATAGTCTACGCCGCCCTCAAAGATCGGCTGGTACTTGTCACCAGTGACGTTCTTGTACAGGTACTCGCCGCTGCGCTCGGAGTGGCCCATCTTGCCGAAGACGCGGCCATCCGGGCTGGTGATGCCCTCGATGGCGAGGACCGAGCCGTTGGGGTTGTAGCGCTGATCCATGGTGGGCTGGCCGTCCAGATCCACATACTGCGTGGCGACCTGGCCGTTCCGGACCAGCTCGTCCAGCACGTTCTGCGGAGCCACGAAGCGGCCCTCGCCGTGGCTGATGGCCACGGTGTGCTCGTCGCCCACAGCACAGTTGCTCAGCCAGGGGCTGCCGGTGGAGGCGATGCGGGTGCGGACCAGCATGCTCTGATGGCGGCCGATGGTGTTGAAGGTCAGGGTCGGGTCATAGCTGGTGATGGGGCGGATGTCGCCGTAGGGCACCAGACCCAGCTTGATGAGGGCCTGGAAGCCGTTGCAGATGCCCAGCATCAGGCCGTCGCGCTTCTGCAGCAGCTCACACACTGCCTCGGTGACAGCGGGGTTGCGGAAGAAGGAGGCGATGAACTTGGCACTGCCGTCCGGCTCGTCGCCGCCGGAGAAGCCGCCCGGCAGCATGACGATCTGGCTCTCGCCGATGGCCTTGACCAGTGCTTCGCAGCTGGCGGTGACGTCCGCCGGGGTCAGGTTGCGGATGACAAGGATCTCCGGGTCAGCACCGGCGCGCGCAAAGGCATGGGCGGTGTCGTACTCGCAGTTGGTGCCGGGGAAGACCGGGATGATGACCTTCGGCTTCGCCACGCCGATCTTGGGCGCAGCGGCGGGAGCTTCCAGTTGGCCGTTGATCTTGTCCACATTGGCACCGGCCTTGCGGTAGGGGTAGACCGGCTCCAGCTTGGACTCCCAGATCTCCTGCAGCTCGGCCATATCCAGCGTTTCGCCGCAGCACTCGAAGGTGTAGTCCTTTGTGGTCTCGCCCAGCAGCTCACCGGCAGGCGAATCGGACACCATTTCCAGCACGATGGAGCCATACATGGGCGCAAACATCTCCGCCGTGGTCTTGTCGGCCATCATCTTGAAGCCGATTCGGTTGCCCAGACCCATCTTGAACAGAGCCTCAGCCAGACCGCCGTAGCCCACCGAGCAGGCAGCGGCGACCATCCCCTCTTCGATGAGCTGCTCGACCATCTTGTAGTTGGCCTTCAGCGAGAAGAAGTTGGGGCAGCCGGTCTCCGGGTCCAGAATGGGCCGCACCAGCACGACGGTGCTTTCCGGCTTCTTGAACTCGGTCGAGATCACCCGGCCAGCCTTGCCGATGGCCGTCGCAAACGAGACGAGCGTGGGCGGCACATCCAGCTGCTCGAAGGAGCCGGACATGCTGTCCTTGCCGCCGATGGAGGCAATGCCAAGGCCCATCTGGGCATCCAGTGCGCCCAGCAGAGCGGCCAGCGGCTTGCCCCAGCGCTCCGGCTTGGAGCCCAGGCGCTCGAAGTATTCCTGGAAGGTCAGGTAGGCATCCTCATAGCGGAAGCCGGAGGCGACCAGCTTGGTCACGCTCTCGACCACAGCCATCCGGGCACCCACATACTGGTTGGCACTCATCAGGTAGGGATTGTAGCCCCATGCCATGCCGGAGCAGGTGGTGGTCTCGCCGTCCACGGGCAGCTTTGCCACCATGGCATTCTGCGGGGTCAGCTGGTGTGCGCCGCCGAAGGGCATCAGGACGGTGGCGGCACCGATGGTGGAGTCGAACCGCTCGGACAGGCCCTTCTTGCTGCACACGTTCAGGTCGCCCACCATGTTCTTCATCTTCTGGGCGAAGGTGATGCCGGCCCACTGGGGCTGCCAGACGGTGCCCTGCTCCACATGGACGTTCTGGTGCTTCTCTGCACCGTTGGAGTTCAGGAACTCGCGGCTGATGTTGACGATGGACACGCCGTTCCACACCATGTTCAGGCGCTTTTCCTCGGTGACCTTTGCCACGGGGGTGGCCTCAAGGTTCTCCTCGGTGGCGATGGCGATGAACTTGTCCACGTCCTCAGGGGCCAGAGCCACAGCCATACGCTCCTGGCTCTCGCTGATGGCCAGCTCGGTACCGTCGAGGCCGTCATACTTCTTGGTGACCTTGTTCAGGTCGATATACAGGCCGTCGGCCAGCTCGCCGATGGCGACAGAGACGCCGCCGGCGCCAAAGTCGTTGCAGCGCTTGATCATCTTGCAGGCGTCCTCGCGGCGGAACAGGCGCTGCAGCTTGCGCTCGATGGGGGCGTTGCCCTTCTGGACCTCAGCACCGCAGTGCTCGAGACTGTCCAGCTTGTGGGCCTTGGAGGAACCGGTGGCACCGCCGACGCCGTCGCGGCCGGTGCGGCCGCCCAGCAGGACGATGACGTCGCCGGGAGCGGGGCATTCGCGGCGGACGTGGGAAGCGGGCGTTGCGCCCACAACAGCGCCGATCTCCATGCGCTTTGCCACATAGCCGGGGTGATAGATCTCATCCACCTGACCGGTAGCAAGGCCGATCTGATTGCCGTAGGAGGAATAACCGGCGGCAGCGGTGGTCACCAGTTTGCGCTGGGGCAGCTTGCCGGGCAGGGTCTCACTGACGGGCTTGAGGGGATCGCCTGCGCCGGTGACGCGCATGGCCTGATAGACGTAGCTGCGGCCGGACAGCGGGTCGCGGATGGCACCGCCGATGCAGGTGGCTGCGCCGCCGAACGGCTCGATCTCGGTGGGGTGGTTGTGGGTCTCGTTCTTGAAGAGGAACAGCCAGTCCTCATCCTTGCCGTTGACGTCGCACTTGATCTTCACGGTGCAGGCGTTGATTTCCTCAGACTCGTCGAGGTTCTTCAGGATGCCCTGCTTTTTCAGTTCCTTGGCACCGATGGTGGCCAGGTCCATCATGCAGCGGGGCTTGTTCTCGCGGCCAAGGTCGGCGCGCATGGCCATGTAGCGGTCGAAGGCCTCCTGCACCACGGCATCGTCGATCTGAACGTCATCCAGAATGGTTCCGAAGGTGGTGTGGCGGCAGTGGTCCGACCAGTAGGTGTCGATCATCTTGATCTCAGTGATGGTCGGGTCGCGCTTCTCCGAGCGGAAATACTCCTGGCAGAACTTGATGTCGCCCAGGTCCATGGCGAGGCCCTTCTCGTCGATGAACTTTTTCAGGCCTGCCTCATCCAGCTCGTTGAAGCCGTCCAGCACCTCCACTTCGGTGGGGACGGGATACTTCATTTTCAGGGTAGCCCTGGTGTCCAGCGAAGCCTCGCGGGCCTCCACCGGGTTGATGACGTATTTCTTGATCTCAGCCACCTGCTCATCGGTCAGGGTGCCTTCCAGCAGGTAGACGCGGGCAGAGCGCACCAGCGGGCGGTCGCCCTGGCTGATGAGCTGGATGCACTCGGCGGCAGAGTCGGCGCGCTGGTCGAACTGGCCGGGCAGATACTCCACGGCGAAAGACACGCCGTCGGAGACGGGCAGCTCTGCGTAGGTGTTATCCACCGGCGGCTCACTGAACACGGTGGGGACGCACTGCTCGAACAGAGCCTCGTCGATGCCCTCCACGTCGTAGCGGTTGAGCAGACGCAGACCGTTCAGCTCCTTGATGCCCAGCAGGGAGACGAGCTCATTGCGCAGGCTCTGGGCCTCGCCGTCGAAGCCGGGTTTCTTTTCAACATAGATACGATATACCATTGGGTATTTCCCTCCTGTATCGATTTCTTCTTCCGGGCTAAACCTCTCCGTGCAAGTACTCTGAATTTAGGTAAAGCAGCAGCGGCTTTTATGATTTCTGCACCTTTCTGTGCATATTCTTTAAAATCTCTTCCTCGTTTCAAAATACGTTTGAACGGATCAAAATTGATAGAACCCTTTATGTTTTCGGTATTGATGTTTTGCGATTTGAAATAATCCGATAGGGTCTCGATCAGTTTTAAACTGTTTTTAATGCACGAAGTGAAATTCAATTCGACATTTTCTACATCGATACCCGACAATAATATCGCTATATTTTCGGGAGTGATATTTTCGGCTTCGAGAGCGAAACCTAACGAAGTAATACCTTTGGTAAGCAGGTCTTTTGCTTTTGCGTTGGCATCTTTTACGTTTTCGACATGTATGTCTTGACGTACCAGCCATTCATTATCGCATTTAGTACCGCGAACATAAGGATATTCTCCGGGTAAAGAATTTGTGGTTTTTATATCCGCAATATCTTCTGCGCGGTACATCGGTTTTACGTTGAACCCTTCATTGGTTCTCCATACGAGTTTTTTGTTGAAGTCGGCACCTTTAAGGTCTGCCGTGACTTTTTCCATCCATTCTTCTGTAGAAACAGGAGGAAATTGGTCGAACAACTTTTCTTTACAATCTGCCATAGTGTTTATCTTGCAGTTTTGATTTAAGTTAAACATTCCTTTTCCTTAACACAATACGAACGTTTTTTATCTGCGGTAAAAAACGTTCGGCTTTGCTTTTCAGCAAAGAGCTTTTACAAAAATACAACATTCCTTTTCAATAAAGAAAATTTTCTGTAATAAAATGGATAAACTACATGTGCTAAAAATATAAAATATCGTGGTTGATAAGGTCTGTTTCGTGAAATTTATCCCTTATATTTTATCCATTTTATAATTTCTGTATAACTCGTTTTTTTTCCGTACATGAGAATTCCTATTCGGTAAATTCTACCGGATATCCATATACTACATAATGCTGAAATACCTAATATTAGGAAAGACACTATTATTTCCCATAGAGGTATGCCGAAAGGGATTCTCACCATCATGACGATAGGGGAGGTAAAAGGTATCATAGAGCACCAGAAAGCTAAAGGTCCTTCAGGATTTTGGGCACTATATATTCCCGCATAAAGAGCAAATAATATTGTAATTGGTGTCATAAATTGTTGAGTGTCTGCTTCGTTATCAACTGCCGAGCCTATGGCCGCGAACAAAGAAGCATATAGCATATATCCTCCGCTAAAGAAAAGAGTAAACCATATCAGAAGTTCCGCAAAAGGATAATTTTGCATTTGGTTCAAAGATTCTATATTATCGGTCGCTGTACCAAGAGGCAGTTGGGAGGTGGTCGAAAATAGAATTATGACAGATAGAATAAGCCAAATTGCGAATTGAGTGAGGCCGGCCAATCCGATTGCTGTGATTTTTCCCATCATCAGTTCGAAAGGTTTTACAGAAGAGATCATAACTTCAACGATGCGATTGCTTTTTTCTTGAGTTACGCTTTGCATGACTTGTACACCGTAAAGAAGCAAAAACATGTATATGATGAACGTGCTGGCTATTCCGATGACAGATGATATTTCAGCGGAGGAACGACTCTTTGTCCCGTCTTCTCCGAATCGGATTTCCGGTATGTCGAGTTTAACTTGTAAATCGTCAATTATTTCCTGAATATTCGGTATTTGACAAGATGCCAATTTTTCGTTTTCGAGATAGCGTTCGGCTTGCAGCGTGATATATTCTTTAAAGTTTTGACTGATCTGTTTTTCTGAATAGATAGCTATGGCTTTGGGATTTTGCAGGAGGTTGTCCGAAATGATTATGTAGGCATATACTTTTTCTGTATTGTCCGCTGGGTCACCGGTCATCCGATAATAGAATCGATATTGGGAAGTATCGGTAAACAAGTTTTTATATGATCCGGTGTAATCCAATACGATTATATCATGAGTTTCGGTATCGTTTATTTTTGACATCCAATGGGGAAATGACATTAATGCGACAAATAAAAAAGGCATTAATAAAGTCATTGCAATAAATGACCGTTTTCTTACCCGGTTTAGATATTCTTGACGTATAATCAGATGCATTTTGTTCATACCGTTTAGATTTTAGAGCGTTTTTTCTCTTTCGACCGTGTCGATAAATATTTCGTTCATAGAGGGCAGTATCTCTTCAAATGCAGTTAACGAAAACTTTTCGGCAAGTTGAACTATCAAATCATTTATCGGAATATCATCTGTTTTTTTGAGTAATATTTCAGTTCCGTTAAAAGCCTCTTTCTCAGAAATTACTATATAATGGTTGTCAGAACTGGGAAACTTTCCGGAAGAAATCTTTATTCTGAAAAGATCTTTTTTATATTGTTCCCGGATTTTGAGTACTTCTCCTTGCAATACGACTTGAGAGCGATTTATGAGTGTTATTTCATCACATAACTCTTCGACCGAACTCATGTTGTGGGTAGAAAAGATAATTGTTGCTCCCCCTTTTTTCAGTTCGAGGATTTCACGTTTCAGTAACTCCGTATTTATCGGGTCAAATCCGCTGAAAGGTTCGTCGAATATCAATAAACGGGGTTCATGAATTACCGTTGTTATAAACTGTATCTTTTGTTGCATCCCTTTCGAAAGTTCTTCAATTCGGTATTTTTCCCAACGGTCTATTTCAAATCGAGTGATCCATTTTTTCATTCGTCTTTTAGCTTCATTGCGGGAGACACCTTTTAACTGAGCTAAATAGACAATATGCTCTCCAACTTTCATTTTTTTATATAATCCTCGTTCTTCAGGCAGGTAACCTATGTGTTTTACATCTTCGGCGTTTAGAAGATGGTTGTCGAATAATACACTTCCGCTATCAGGGACTGTAATATGGTTGATGATTCGGATGAAAGTGGTTTTCCCTGCACCATTAGGGCCGAGAATTCCATATATACTGTTTTCCGGTATTTGCACGGAAACACCGTTCAGAGCCCTGTGCCCCTCGTATTCTTTGATGATGTCGAGAGCGTCTATAAGATACATTGTCTATTTTATTTAGGACTGACGATCCGCTCGCCTAATTGTTTTGCCAAAGCTGCTTTCAATGCATACAATCCATTCAGTTCAGACATGAGTTGAGTTGTTCGTTCCGGATTTTGTTCTTTGGCCGTTTTTTTAATTTCTTCTCGTATATGTTTTATATTCAAGGATGTAATAGCATCCTTTAGTTCGAATAATGCACGAGGAATCAGGTCTGCTAACTTTTCTTCTTCGCTTTCTATGGTCTGGAATTTTGTATGTATTTTACTCAATTGATACTTTTCACTTACCAGATCAACGGCCAGACGACTGATTTCTTCATCGGGGTGAGCTAAAAAATAACGAGTCAAATGTTCTCCTTCTTGATCGAATATATGATTAATTTCGGCTATTACTTTTTTATATAACGGATGTTGGAATTCGATTTCATCATTTCGTAAATCGGTGAGTATATAGGGGATTACTTTCCACGTTTCCGTTTCTCCAGTCTCTTCATTTATTTCGGAAAATAAGTCGTGAAATCCGTATCGTATCATGTATCTCACCAAAGTCTTTTCAAATGGATCGAGAGGAGATGGAACTCTTTTCTCTTGTAAAACTCCTTGAGGAACGCCCTGCGTTTCCGTTAATGTTTCTGTATCGTCATTCTGTGTACCTTCTTCTTGGGAATTTTGCTTGTCGGCAGAAGTCTCCGATAGCGTTTTTTTGTTAGGAGGAGTTCCGTTTTGCAGTTGGCTCAGTTTTATTTTATTGATTTCACGGAGCAATACCTCTTCGCTGATCTCCATGAGGCGACTGCATTCTTTGGTATATACCGAGCGTACGATAGTATCGGGGATAATAGCAATGCTTTGTACGATGTCCGATATTAATTCTGCCCGTTTAATGGGGTCGTTTCCTGCACTGTCTAATAATAAGTTGGTCTTAAAACGTATAAAATCGACTTCATGATTTTTTATATATTCCGTAAAAGATGAGGCACTTTGCTTTTTGGCAAAGGAATCAGGATCATCTCCATCGGGAAGAAGTACGACTTTAATGTTCATCCCCTCTTTCAAGATGAGGTCTATTCCCCTTAAAGAGGCTTTTATCCCAGCAGCATCACCATCATAGATAACCGTAATATTATTTGTGAAACGGTGAATCAGTCTGATCTGGCCCGGAGTAAGAGATGTTCCTGAAGAAGCCACTACATTTTCTACTCCGGCCTGATGCATCGATAAAACATCGGTATAACCTTCTACTAAAAAACAGTTGTCATTTTTTACGATAGACTGTTTTGCTTGATAGATGCCGTAAAGCACATTGCTTTTATGGTAAACTTCCGATTCCGGAGAGTTGACATATTTGGCTAATTTATCGCTTTTCCTTAACACTCGTCCTCCGAAAGCAAGGACCTTTCCGGATAGACTAAATACCGGAAAAATTACTCTGCCTCGAAAACGATCGCTTATGTAACCGTTTTGACCCTCCAGACAAAGCCCGGTTTTCAATAAATACTCTTCTTTATACCCTCTTTTTTTTGCTTCAATAGCAAGTGCATCTCGTTGTTCGAGGGAGTAACCCAATGCGAATTTGTGAATAATGTCGTCTCTAAATCCCCGTTCATGAAAATAGGCTAGTCCTACCGAACGACCTTCGGAATGTTGAAATAATATATTACTGAAATATTCTTGAGCAAAAGAATTAACGATGAGCATGCTTTCCCGGTCGCTTTTTATCTGTTTCTCTTCATCGCTGAGTTCTCGTTCTTCTATTTCAATGTTATATTTTTTTGCCAGATATTTCAGGGCTTCATAGTAGGAAAGTTGTTCATGTTCCATGATGAAATGCACGGCACTACCTCCCTTTCCGCAACTGAAGCATTTGCAGATGCCTTTAGAAGGAGACACACTGAAAGATGGAGTTTTCTCATCATGAAACGGACATAACCCGACATAATTGACGCCGCGTTTACGCAATGTGACAAAGTCGGAAACAACTTCCAGAATATTTGCGCTGTCTATTATTTTATCGACGGTTGCTTGGTCTATCATGTAATCGAGATTTTAGTGTGGCGAAGATAACTATTTATTCTAAGGGTTGCAAAACAAAATTTGTAAAAACCGAGAGACTCGAGACCTCTTTTATGATTCTAATTTAACGGAAAATTTTAGAACAATCGTTTTCATCGGATTGTTATAATTTAAGGTCTGCCTAAAGATATGATTTCTGTATTGTAAAATTTAGACAGACTTTTAATAGATTCTAATGTTTTATTTAAACAAATAAGTATGAAATTACGAACTATTTTTTGCATGATCGCGTTATTGACATTGTTTTCTTTTGCATATATCGTTTCGATAAAGGCTTGTACCAGAGCTGTCTATTTAGGCGAGGGAGGAATGGTTGTTACCGGAAGAACGATGGATTGGAAAGAAGATCCTCAGTCGAATATTTATCTTTTTCCGAGAGGATTGCAAAAGCGGGCGGCTCTTCCCGGAAATAAAAATACCGTAACTTGGACATCGAAGTATGGGAGTGTATCTACTGCGGGATATGATATAGGAATATGTGACGGGATGAATGAAAAAGGTTTGGTTGCCAATCTGCTTTTTTTGACAGAATCATCTTATTATAGGCCGGATGATAATCGTCCGGTAATGGGAATCAGCATTTGGACACAATATGTATTGGATAATTTTGCTACGGTCGAAGAGGCTGTTGCCGGACTAAAAGATGATACTTTCAGAATCGATGCTCCCGATTTGCCGAACGGTGCAAAATCTACGTTGCATTTATCCGTATCTGACGCTACAGGAAATAGTGCGATCTTTGAATATATACAGGGACGACTGATTGTTCATGAAGGGAAAGATTGTCAAGTGATGACTAATTCTCCTACTTATGATAAACAGATGACACTGAATGATTATTGGAAACAGATAGGTGGGATGGTAATGTTGCCGGGAACGAATCGAGCTTCCGACC
>OGMF01001779.1_pt1 | contig 19944 bp, 24 predicted proteins | sample 1572921 | NCBI WGS metagenome assembly OGMF01 (sample SAMEA2581919, study PRJEB24529) | metagenome | biome: Human gut stool | place: China | collected 2011 | reverse complement strand
CGAAAACACTTATAGCTAATAATGAAGTTAAAAATAAAAAAATAAAAAAGGACTACTGGAAAATCCAATAGTCCTTGATATTCTTCTGTATATATCAACATCACTTAAGCGTTCACGCAGATCCACGAAGTTTCCTTCTTGACCTACGAAGTGATCGGCTGATTATCAGAAGCCTGGCAGTCGCAAAACCGCCTTTTTAACTCAATATTCAATTTTTTGACATCTTCAAGACACTCATGCATCTTATCAATATCAGGGACAAAAAAGCTTCCTTGATATAAAATAGTCAATTCGCCTTGTAAAAATGTCAATTCCGGATGATATAGATCTAAGGGCGTTATTTTAAATTCATCTGACAGGCTAGCGTCCTTCATATGATAGACTTTGACCTCATATCCATATGCCTCAAATTTTTCTATATCAAACAGTTGTGAAGATAGTTTTTTTCTCATAATTCTCCTGCAGCTCAAGTGGATTTATTACTTGTCTGCTATATAAATATAATGATTTTCTTCATCCACTCTATAACGATACATGGAAATATCAATTTTCTTTGGGTCAACCTTTTCTCCATTGTAATAACAGGTATATCCCGATTCTATTTTGACAGGAAATTCTTCAATTGCTTTATTTTCTTGCTTAATGCAATTATAAATTACAACTGAACCGACTATAATCGTTGGAATAGTACAACAAAATCCCACGAATATCGCTTTTAATATGTTTTTTACAAATTCCATAGCATTCTCCTTTACCCTTACAAGCAATCAAATTTGTTATTAAATATACTCTCCTCTTGCTGCTAATTCCTGAATATCCAAATGTTGGCCATTTCGGAATAATTCGGAAACAATTTCCCAACAGAAATCCGCAACCTGATAACGATCTTCCAGGTCACCGGGATAAAATGCTTCCAATCCCATTTTATCACAAAGTCTATTTAAAATTCTACAAGAATCAATAGCTCTTTCGTGGATGTTTCTTCTGTTAGTGTCTAATCTTTCAATAAAACGCTGAAGGTCTTCTGTTTCCATACGGAATCGTTCCAGTGGAATTCGGATTTCCATTTCTACTACAGAATTGGCATATTTTCTAAATACTTCAATCTGGTCAACAATGAATTCCATCAGCTCCTTATCCTCATCATTCTTAGCATTTTCTAACATAGTTTTATATAATTCAGTTTTTGTCATAATTTTCTCCAATTATCCCGTATCGTGGGATTAACGACTAAAATCCCACCGGGATATATTGTTGAAAAGTTACAGTTCTAACCGAAGAATATAATCAAGCATAATTTCTCGGTATTTCATATCATTAATTACATTTAGAAGGACAGCTCCTTGTTTATGCGGAACAATACTCAACGCATAATGCAGAAGGGCTGTTTCAGCTTGAGTGCATAAATCTTTGCTTTCTGCTTCTGGCAGATACTCTTTTCCTCTCTCATTAGCTATTCCAGCCTCGATATATCTTTTATAGCAGAGGTCAAGATATCTCAAAAAATCCGCATCCTGATCCATAAGCCAGCTTCTATCCGGATCATATATCCGTTTTGGTACACCACTTTCATCCGGGGCCTCATAGAATGCATTCTCTTCCAACACTTTCTGCCGGATCTCATGAGACAACCCTTTAATTGTTTCGTACATGGCTTTTGCCATGTAATAGTTGTTTTGGAGAGTTCTAAGAAGATCTCTATCAATAATCTTTTTTACGTCCATGTATTTTCCTCCTTATTATTTTCATATTTGCATGTATGTGTTACAATACATTTAAAGGAGAGGGCTTTCGCCCTTCCCGTACTACTTCTCTTCGTTATGCTTATTGATAGCGTCAACTATCAATGAAGCCAGAATAGAAGCGAGTACTGAAAGAATAAATTCTTTCATGGGAACCTCCTTTAAAGTGTATTGTAGTTATCATACGGAAGAGTCGGTCATGCCGGCTCTTTTTGTATGTAACTACCTTTATGGCCATCCAGCAATTTCTGCATATACTTATATTTCCTCCTTTTAAATTAAATATTTCTGTTTTCTTCTATCATCAAAACCGAAATCAATCGGTTGAGCATAATAAAAGAAAGGTCATTTTCGCTTCATCAAAGTCGAGCTTCCTGCAGCATAAGCAAAACTCTCGGCAATGAATATCCCTTCCATTTCCTTTCTTCATTTCTCTTACTTCCGATTATGGGGAGTAAGCATCATAGCTTTTTAAAAGCTTTTTAAAACGCAAAAAGAGCAGATACCATTGTGGTAACTGCTCTAATTTTCACGATGAATTATATTTACTTTATGTGTTTATAGTACATCAATTTACTCTGTTTGTAAATAGAAAAAAATATATATGTTTATTATTCGGCATGCTTCAATGCCCCTATTTGTGTCTGCAGCAACGTTTATTTTCCAGATACCATTCGTCATGCGATTTGATCAATTTCTGCGCATCGGCTAAAGTTACTGGATGAAACCACTTCTGAATATGATATGGCTGATTTGCTTTATGTTTATGATATACTACCAGACTTCTCCCACTTTCTAAAGTCAGTACCTGACTATGAATATTCCATATGTGACGGGTATTTTTGCTTTGCAATGTGATTTGATAGCATCCGGCATTTTTTACATTAAAATATTGCTGATCTATTGTTTGGATCTCGTCTACTGAAAACATATTTTTCCTTGGTAAGATGATAGCTTCTATCAATTTTAGTTTAATTTTTCATGCTTTGTACACCATGATGTCAGAGTGACTTTACGACAGTAAAGATTTTGAATTCTTTTCAAGAATTCGTTGGAACCGTTCAAACAATTCTCTACAACAGTAGGGATTTTATTTTTTCAAGCCTTTGCATAACATTGAGGGGAATACTCTACAACAGTAGAGATTATGAAGTCTTTTCAAGAGGATTCTTTATCATATTACATATAATCGAGGGCTGACAAACTATATGTTATCTCGACTGCTTATCTGTCAGATAAACGACATGTTTCTCATTATTAACCTTATATTCATACATGGAGATGTCTATTGTTCCAGGCTCAACTTTCTGACCATTATAATAACACATATATGATCCTGAATCTACTTTATCTTGAACTGTAAACACATTTGTGACAACAAAGTTATCAACATGTCTCGAATTTTCTTCTTTCGCAAATGAACAAGTGATTGTATCTCCTACGCAATATAACGAACCTTGCGTGTATGGAAGCCTAATCTCAATAGAAGAAGATACATCTTCTAATACTAATTCTAATCCCTGCCATATACTACCACTCTTTGAAGCAATAAAATATTCTCCCGAATACTCAAGTTTATTATTTTTATTATCGGATGATTCATAGTGATAATTAATCAATGTATCTGCCATAAAAAATAAAATTGCCAAAACAGCTCCCAGAATACATACTAAAGCTACTATAATACTACCAAAATCAGCCTTTATTTCATACATTTTCTCTATTAATTTTTTCACTTTCGAATCATTTTTCATAAATTTGTTTAGCACGGACACCCGTGACATTGGTCGTTGGGGACGCAGTTAAGCACAGCCCTAAGTGTCCATTATTCTCCTTTCGCATAAATAGTATTGTCTCGCTTCCAGAAATCTGATCTTCCGGTAACTTTATCGATAATAAATCAGAACATGAACTCTACCACAGTAGAGATTTCTATATCTTTTCAAGCAGGTCATACCGACCATCCAGCTACAACTCTACAACAGTAGAGATTTTTATATATTTTCAAGAGGGTTTCATATTTTAGTCACCTACTTTCTATCCGCATGTTATAGCCCAAATTTTAGTAAAGGATAATCATAATATTTAATACTTCCATCAAAGTCTCTATACACGGCATATACATTTGTTATATCACCATGAATATCTCTCACAGATACACACCCTAAATCATCCATATAGTTCCTCTGAACAGTCATGAAATCATCTCCTGGGTTCATTACTTTAACAAGAATTCCTTTTTTCTTAACCATCTCTAATAGATCATCATCATTCACCGTTATTTTTTCTTCAAACGATCCCCGGTCCCGGATAAGGAGCGTAACATGTTCTGTATATGAAAGTGAGAAAATGAACAGATTATAGTTTCCTAAAACATAATGGTCATACATTTTTCGTGGATTGAAACTACATGAAATTCCATTTACACAGAGACTTATACTCTGTTTGCTCTGCTTATTTCTTTGAATGATTTCATCCAGTTCTGGACGAATCAATAAATAATTTTTCTTTAATACCCGGAGTTCAATTGTAATCTTGTCCTTGCCTTCATGTTTATCAACACTCACGCTGCATAATTTATTGTCGTTCAATTCTAATCCTGTATAGCATAATTTTTCGTCTTTTCCCACAGCAACCGTATATCCACACTTTTCACAATGGTTATCCGTTACATCAAGTTCGTTTTTACAAATAGGACATCTATATTTTGTCCCGTTCCCCGAAGCATAAGGAAGAGGTTTTATGAATACTGGGAAGATAGCTTTTTCTGCGGCTCCCGTAATCACGTCTTCGTCTATTTTCTTTTCAACAATTCTAGTTCTGTTATAATGATCCAGTTTTATAATTTCTCCAGTATCTTCAGTTTTCGTAAGAATATCATTTTCTTTTTTTGAACAATAATCCCAATGCGAACCATCGTTATAATTAATGGTATATCCTCCTCCGATATCTCCTTTTACATACTGTCCGCCTTCAGCATCTCGATAGATTACGTATTGCTTCATTGTATTTTTTCCACACGGTCTTGTTTCCGGACAATAACCAAGGAACTTGCACTTCGGTACAAACAGGTTGTCTACAATCCATTTCCATTCCTCAGAATACGCCGACATTGCTGCACATAAATCATGAAAAAGTTCTCTGTATTCCCAATATGCGCGATTGCACATACGCTGATGTGACATATCCACCAGATTCCGGAGATTTCGCTTGTCCATGATCTTTGTTGTCATTCCGAGAGGAAGTGCATTCGCAACGTCTTCCTTTGACACTCCGTAATTGTTTTCCAGATCAGCACACTCTTTTCGGATGTGATCCATTAAGGCATCCCACTTTTTTACGGCTTCTGGATTCTGTGCAACAGATTGTGGAGTAATATACTCAAATCCCTTGTTGGAATAATCAATATATCTAGTTGATGCTTGCAGTCTTGTCGGGCTGCCACCAAGATGTGTATACCATTCCCGGATTACTCTTGCGGAATATCCATCAATAATCATCTCAACATTGACGTATTCCATAACACGGCCGTGGCCAGACCTAATGCAATCCATTCCACGCTTATAGTTCTTTTCGTCATCTGCGATATCTGCATTCCAACATACACCTGCTCTTACTCCCATCAGTGTAATCGGATTTTTTGTGGTTTCCTGTAAGATTGTAATTGTTCCCATTTTTATTTCTCCTCTGATTTCTCTTAACTTACTTTGTCATTTCATCAATTTTCTCCATGTATGAAATAGTCTTTGTTTCAACAGGTGCCATGGCTGTATATAATAAATTTCCCATAAACGATATACCAAAAAATACTAAAATCGCACAAATGACACCAAGCGCAAGTTCTCTCATATCGTTGCTCCTCTCTATTTTTTGATAAGATCAATTAAGTCTGTATCAAAACCATTATCTGGCTCCTGTCGATATGACGATGGTGATGGAAGATGAAAAGATGGCATATGTTGCAAGATAGCCCTTATAGGAGTTATTTTGCCAGTTTCATTCATAGCTTCAATTTTTTCATTTTTTACCATAATAAAATCTCCTTTCCTTTACCTTTACTGAATTTCAACAATTTCTTTATGTTCTGAACCATCTACATAAACTGTGGTTTTAAGTGTCCGGCTACATGTGTACCAACTTTATCTTTGTATTTTTCATAAATATCATCTCCTTTGAGCTGATATGTTTGACCCTCGTATTCCACAGTAATTGTATTACCCCAAGAAATAGGATAAAATATTCCACGCAAATACCAAATAGTCCACCATGAAGTATGTTCTTCATCTTGATCAACTATTTCCACTTGGACAGTTGATAACTGAGTATCCTCTGTCAAAATTTTTGGTCCTATGGTGGCTGCAAGAAGCAACACACTAGCTATAAGACATAAGATCTTAGCAAGCCCTATACTCTTTTTATGTATACTGTATATAATTATTGCTACTCCAATAAATAAAATTACACCGCCAACAAGTGGTAAATGTTCAAGACAAATACTAATCATGATTTTTCTCTCTTTCTTTATTGATTTTATTTGAAATTTTATCTGAAACAACATGTACAACAAGTGAACAAATAACAACAAAAATAAGGGCTATTGCAATATATATGGAATTCTTTCCCATACCAGCATTATAGGCTGCAACATAGCAAAATAACGCAAAGATAAGATAAAGAAGTATTGCAAAAATTTTTTTGTTGATTTTCCACATATATACACCGGCATAGAAGAAAACCAAACCACACATTCCAGTTACAATTGCTTTCATTTTAACTAATCCTCTCTTTTCCTGATAACGATTTATTATATTTATAACAGGTTCTTTATCAGAAGCATAACATCATTTTCTCCTGTCATTATATGTGTATATTATTTTCTTGAATGGCAGCCAACCATTCTGAATCCAGGTAGGAAAAATCCAGTGAACCTTTGGTTTTTAAATCAGAAATTAAGTTTTCGCTAATCTCTACTGGATTCTTTACGCAATATCCATCCTGTTTCGTAATAATTTCCAATGTATTATCAGTTAGAAAAACGGAATTAACCACTTCGTTTTGTAATATTTCTTTAATCTTTTCCTGCTGTTTTACGACATTGATTATTTCATTGGTTTTATTGACAAACATGCGGTTTCTTTCGTTTTGTTCTCTACATGGGCATTGAATTGGAAATAGTCTATACACAAAAAATTTGTATATTTTGCTTATGATGATCCATAACACAATTATTAAAATTAATCTAGATATAGGCTCGAACATACGCATTAAGTCCAACCTTAGCAAATATGTCATTGATTCCAACCTTAGCAAATATATCATTGATGCCAAACTTATCATAAAAACAAACAACTCTCTGATTGCAAATTTTGTATCCTCTTTAAATGTTCCAGGAACTTCCATCCTATATTTTTTTTGTATATCATCAATATCCTTTGATGTAACATTTGCATATATAATGTTAAACATTTGTAATTCTGCCTTTCTTTTATTTCACTATATTTTTTTGAAAAATTCTTGCGCCTTATCAAATTTTCTTAACTGTACAAGCTTCTTACCAGTGCCGAGCCCAGAATTGAAAAAAAACAATAGAAGAAACTTTATTTTACCTGCTTTTTCACATCTCGTAATTTTTCACATACCACTTGATTATCTGTATTTTCTCTTCTTTTTTCATGATACTTACCTCATTCATTTAGAAAATAGACATAAAACCATTTTGGGTATCCATCTTGATGAATTTCACAATAATGTCTATATCTATTCACTTTATTCTCTTTATATAATTCTGCAAGCAGCTTGCCGATTTCAGGTACTTTTGGTGTTCCGTATGAATACCATTCTACTATTTTCGGATTAAATTCATTTATATATGCGTTTACAAAATTTTCTGCCACAATATCAATAAACTCATCTTTGTGTTGTGACATATAATTGAGTATCCATTGCTTTTTGTGTTCTTTTATGACATATCACCTCCAAGGAAAGTTAAAATTCCTTACCAAATACTACTTTTATCTTGAGGTTTACCAGTTTTAATTTCTAGTTTTCTGGTTTCACAACATTTTTCTACGCTTGCTTTGATATTCTCTTTAACGCATAAACAACTGTTCTCATTATCACATGTCGTAAAAATATCGTTAAGTATAACATGAATACCCTCGATTGAATTAATATCTATTTTGTTTCCAAATTCATCTGTATATATAATTTTCTTCGACATAATTACACTTCGCTTTTCAAATCTTTCACATCCTGTAACACTTTCTGATACATGTTTGGATATTTCAGCATCAGCTCAATAAATTCATTTGCACCGGACTGGTCCGTTCCCAGAATATCCCCGGTTCCACGCAATTCCATATCCTTCTGTGCAATCTCATAACCGTTTGTTGTGCTGCACATGATCTGCAGCCTTGGGTTATCCTTTTCCTTGGAATTTAAAATACAATATCCTTGATCTTTTCCCCTTCCTACTCTTCCTCTTAACTGGTGTAGCTGCGCCAGCCCAAAACGTTCTGCATTATTTATTACAATGATATTTGCATTTGGTACATTTACCCCTACTTCAATTACCGTTGTAGAAATCAAGATCTGAATTTCATTTTTATTGAAGCTACTGATCGTATCATCAATCTCCTGTGATTTCATCTTGCCAGTAACACAGCCGATCTTCATTCCTGTATTTTCGAATGCTTTTTCATATACCTTCATGGTATCTTCGACCGTAGCAAGCCCGGATGTGTTCTTAAGATCTTCAATCCATGGACAGATCACATAAGTCTGCTGACCGGATTCTTTATACTTTTTCAGAATAAAATCAAAGATTTTCTTCTCATTAGAAAAAATGGCTGTTTGAATTTCTTTCCGGCCCTTGGGTAATTCCAGATCATACACATCAATACTTGTTCCGTATAAGGCTCCTGCCATAGTTCTTGGAATCGGTGTAGCACTCATAGATATGGTGTGCATTCCTTCCACTGCGCGATCTAATAATCGGTTTCTCTGCTCTACTCCGAATCGATGTTCTTCATCAATTACCGCAAGTGCAAGATTTTTATACTGAATATCCGGAGATAATACGCTATGTGTGCCAACAATAAAGGTATATTCCCCGGTACGGATCCCTTCGTAGGCTGATTCCTTTTCTTTTTTCTTTAATCCAGAAGAAAGGAAGACCACTTTATATCCAAACGGCTCCGCTGCTTCCTTTAACTTTTCGTAATGTTGTGCTGCCAGAATTTGCGTGGGAGCCATAATTACACTCTGATATCCGCTGTCTGCCATTGCAAACATGGCAAGAAACGCAGAGCAAGTTTTACCACTTCCTACATCCCCCTGGATCAACGCATGAATTCGTCTGCCATCATAAGCATACTTTTTCATCTCTTCAAATACACTGCTTTGGCTTGGCGTAAGTTCATAGGGAAGACTCTCTATATACTTCCTGGTATTTTCAGTGGACCGAAGATTGTATTGTGTTCCTTTTGAAATTTTGCGCTCAGAACGTTCAATGTCAGATGCGAACGTGTAAAGCTTTTCATATACCATACGTTGTTGTGCTTTTTGAAGTGTCTGCATGGTCTTTGGATAATGGAGTTCCCTGACAGCTTCCATTCGTCCCATTAAATGATATTTATTCAAAATATCTTCCGGAATGATCTCTTCCTGTTGCACTAGACTTAATGATTTCCTGATGGTATCCGTCATAAACTCATCAGAAATACCAGACATTTTACGATAAATCGGCATCACCCGCAGGTTCTTTTCAATTCTGTCACTGAACACCAAGGGATTCGCCATATGAAAGCTATGATATTCCTCATCATAAGTCAATTCGCCGGCTACGAATACCCGATGCTTTTCCCAATCATCCAGAAAATTATATAAATAAGAGCCGCCCATCCATAAAACGTTTAATTTTTTTCCTGTAATATCATCGAAGACCTTTGCTTTCAGCATAAATATCTTGTTCTTTTTTTCTTTAGAATTTTTTCCAAGTATACCAATCATTGCGATATATTGCTTATTATAGATAGGAAGCAATCCACACGGCTTTGTGAAATCATAATACTTTCTCGGAAAGAAGTTCTGAACATCTTCTACGGATTTAATGCCCTTCTTCTGCAAGGCGTTTATTCTGTTTTTTGTTAATCCAAGTTCTGATAATTCCATATGAATCTCCAGTTACTCTACTAATTTTTAAGAATATGATGTAATATAAAGCACAAAAATTTCCATAGATATGCAAAATCCTGCAAGTATTGTGAGCGCCATTCCAATAATGGCAGTGCGAACTTTTAAATAACGTTCTCCTAATACATCCATAACTATTCCTATAATAAAAGCTATAATTTCTATTAAAAGTCTCATTGTCATATGATTCCCTTTCACTTCCTTATATTTATCAAAGGATCCCGACCGCCACATAATAAATTTTTTATTTTCCCCACGGTCGGCGCAAATACTGGGGAGTGGTTATTTGAGTTAGAAAAAATGAATAACAATAATTAATGAAGCATAACTATATTATACACTTTTGGTGTACTATGTCAATAGTTTAGCTCGCTATTAGTGAGCGTATTTAAAAAGGAATCAAAAATATGCTGTCTTATAATAACCCACCACACAAAAATAAGTCCCGTAACCTATTCGATTACGAGACTTACATGTTTGCCTAAATAAAATTATTTTCGGGTTATCCAAACCTTACTGATTGATTAAGTCTTTTAATGCCTTACCTGCTGTGAACTACTCGGAAACAAGTTACCGAGCTTCTTGCTTCAACCACCACTGCTTAGGTGATATCTTACGGTATCGCCAAGTCTTACACAGTGTCCACAAGCGTTTGGTTTGGCTGGTTCCCAGCCTACCTGTTTATTGACTTACGCGGATTTTAGTATGCGTAGCCCTTCATTTCTTATGTTGATCGCAGCGTTGTAGTCCCGGTTTATGGAAAGACCACAATCGCATTTATATATCCTGTCGGCAAACGTGAGTTTCTTCTGTCTGCCACAGCAGCTGCATATCTGCGAGGACGGATACCACTTATCGACTTTGATGAAATATTTACCCCTGTCGGCAAGTTTGTATTCCAGCATGTTGAGAAACATCCCATAACCATTGTCCAGAGTGGCTTTTCCATTACCAAAGCCTTTGTTTGACATGGCTTTCATGTCAAGGGATTCTACACATACGAGATCATACGAATTGGCTATCTTCGTGCTCTCTTTATGCAGAAAATCAAGTCTCTGGTTTGATGTATGTTTCTGTATTTTGGCTATCCGGCGTTGCTGTTTTCTATAGTTATTTGAGCCGACTGTTTTATGCTTTAGTTTACGTTGGGCGTGTGCCAGTTTTTCCTGGCTCCGGCGGTAATACTTATGACCGGATGGGCGGTATCCGGTGCTGTCCATATACAGGCCGTCTGACTTGTAATCCAGTCCGATTACATTATTTGAGATAATGACAGGTGTTACCGCCTTGTCGTACTCAAAGAGGATGGATGCGTAAAATTTTCCGTCACTGTCCTGCGTAATCGTAGCAGATTTCAGGTTCCAGTCATCATCCGGTTTTCGATGGATTACCGCCTTTACCAGACCAATTTTAGGAAGCCGGATATACTTATCTGCAAGGATCGTAACCGTACCCTTCTGGTTGTTGGTCGTATAGGATTTCCGGCTGTGTTTTGCCGATTTGAATTTTGGAAAGCCGTTTTGTCTCTTACGGGATTTATCAAAACAGCTTTTCATGGCACTCTGCAGATTAATCTGTACGTTTGCCAGTGCAAGACTGTCTACTTCTTTAAGAAACGGGAACTCTGTTTTATACATGGCCGGAGTCTGTTTCCCGAAGGATTTTGTTTCTTGATAGCAGGAAATCTTGTCAGCAAGCATCAGGTTATAAACCTTACGGCAGCATCCAAACGTCTTTGCAAACATCATTTCCTGTTCTGTTGTATGGTATAATCGGTATTTAATCGCTTTATTCATAACTGACAGTTCTTCCTATAGTTTTTTAGAGGGCTTTCATCTCGGATACAAGTAACCGAGAATTCCCGCCCATTATCTTAAATACATATTTGATTCTGGGACTCTGCAACAGCAGAGATTTTAAATTCTTTTCAAGTATAGATGAGTTATAGTATCACCAATTTTTAAATTGTCTCTACCACACAGTAGAGATTTTTATGTCTTTTCACTGCTTTTTGTTGAACATATGTCTTTGTCTGTTGCGATCCTGACTTATATGCTGTTTTTGCAACCACCTCTTTTTTTAAATATCAGATACTTTTGCTTCTCATTTTCTGCTGCTTGGCTTTTAATTTCTTTTCAGGTGAATATTATTATTGACATAGTACACTCTACAACAGTAGAGATTTTTATATTTTTCAAGCCCATAAATACCGCAAGCTCCTTGGCCTCTACCACAGTAGAGATTTTTATATGTTTTCAAGGGGAATTGCTAATCCAAAGTCCAATGCTCTACAACAGTAGAGATTTTTTATATCTTCAAGTATAAGTTGGAAGCTGAACGCTTTGACTCTACCACAGTAGAGATTTCTATATTTTTTTAAGATCGCACGTCTTACAGGCAACCACATCTCTACAACAATAGAGATTTCTATATGTTTTCAAGCAGCAAAGCGAAACGGACAACACACCTCTGCAACAGCAGAGACTTTTATATCTTTTCAAGTGGGACGTCCCAGGGACGCACCTCTACCACAGTAGAGATTCTTATATGTTTTCAAGTGGAAGGACTTCAGAAGTTATCCACTTGCCTCTACAACAGTAGAGATTTCTATATTTTTTCAAATCCCATCAAATCCCATGAGATTCCACAAAATCCCATGGGATCCCATCTCTACAACAGTAGAGATTTTTAATATTTTTTAAGGGCATATTCATTTCATCCTTTTGGGGCTCTACAACAGTAGAGATTTTAATATTTTTTTAAGTATATCATACATACGAACCGGAGTATCTCTACAACAGTAGAGATTTTAATATTTTTTCAAGCCGTGTACAGTCATACCAGGACGGCCTCTACAACAGTAGAGATTTTAATATTTTTCAAGCCCATAAATACTGCAAGCTCCTTACACTCTACAACAGTAGAGATTTCTTTATTTTTTCAAGTGGGACGTCCCAGGGACGTCCTAAGACTCTACAACAGTAGAGATTTTAATATTTTTTCAAGACAATCATTAGTGAAGTTGGAAGAAGGTCTCTACAACAGTAGAGATTTTAATATTTTTTTAAGAGGCCATAAGACCGTCAGGTCACGTCGTGACCTAAAATCTTATTTTCTATTTTTTCAAAATCATAATTAGATCTCAGCATAAATGTAGAGAGAGATTCTATTCCCTTTACTTCTCTTCTCTTCCCTTCGTCATGGGATCCCATGGGACTTTCCCCTTTTTTTGGGTGTGATAAGTTTTTCTTTAAGTTCGGGGTGAACTTGAAGAAGAAGTTGACGATGCTTAGAGATTTGGAAGTTTCTAGCATCTAACTTGTTAAATTCCTGGAAATGGCATATATATGTAATCCATTCATCGTCGAGAACATATACCATTCCTCTCTCCACTAAAACACGCAGATCATCATCTGCCGCGCCTATCATACGCATTACGCCGTACGTCTCAACGATACCGTCATTATCTGAATCAAGAATAAGGAATGTCATAAGATTTTGCGCTGTAACAGGCTCTACAACAGTAGAGATTTTAATATTTTTTCAAGGAGGGATTCTCCGAAAAACTGTGTTGCTCTACAACAGTAGAGATTGTAATATTTTTTTAAGCAACAAGTACACTATTTCGATTCCCCCTCTACAATAGTAGAGATTTTAATATTTTTTCAAGAAGGCTGCGCTCTACAGAATCGAGAGATCTCTACAACAGTAGAGATTTTAATATTTTTTCAAGGGTCGAATTTATCGGTTTTCGGAAGAACTCTACAACAGTAGAGATTTTAATATTTTTTCAAGAGGGTTTCTAACCATATTGCACAAAACGCAAAGTAATAATAAACAGTTATCACCTTGATTTTGTGCAACATAGCTAACCATTTTATTCTGTAATAAGGTTATATCTTATAGCTTTCATCCAGTTTTCCTTATGCTTTCCCTTTTCATCCCTAGCAATTAACAAGGTCTTTTCATTAATTGCATTAAGATCCCGGATCCCTTTCAGCATAAGCAGATATGTCTTTTCTGCTGATGAATTTAATGGCTCCCCTTTTTTCTTACTTCTTGTATCATATCCGGTAACAGGTGAAAGGAAATAACTTTCTCCACTGACAGAATCACTGTAATGCATTTTCAGAAGTATACGCATAATTGTAAAGAACCGCTCATAAAAGGCCTTGTTTGCCACAGATTTATACTCTTTAAACTCTGACATGTGGTAATCTTTCATCAGATCTGCCAGTTCTTCTGTACAATTAAAAGGAGCTAATTTTTTATTCTGCCAGAAGCTTCTTTCTCCACTCGTATGAAGCTGCCATGCTTTGTCCGGTTCAATACAATCATCTAAGGAAATCAGAAACTCTCTGTTCTTTTCGTCAAACTGTACATCCAGTTTCTCACATACGGCATCTGCTTTCTTCATATTTTCATAGGTAAACTGATCATAATACTGGTTGCAGAATCCGGAGGTCCGGTCCACATTTGCCGTATATGACGGGTTTACGAAGAATACAATTCCTTTCTGGCCTTTCAGATCATCCAGAGACGATACCGGAGCTGATAACTGTACAGTTTCGCTGTATGTTTTTCCTGTTGGCACATAATTGGATAATTTATTTAATAAGGCAGCCTGGAATTGCTGATACACAGCTTTTACATTGGCACGTCTCTTATTTACAAAATCTCCTGAGTAATCTTCTAAAAAGATGATTGCATCATATTTATCCCGGATATCTAACACGGCTCTGACCGCATACGCCACATAACCATTCTTTACATCTTTGATGTCAATACTGTAATCCCATGCCTCCTTTGCAAGCTGCATCTCATCTTCTCTCTTCTGAAGAATCTCCTTAAAATCTTTTCGCATAGTGAACTTTTCACCCTGGGATTCGATAATATTGAGATCCCCCTGTTCGAGAATATGTCCATATGCGTCCGTTGCCATGTAATACAGCAGGTGTTCTTCTCCGGTCCTGATGGTAAGAACATTGGGTGATTCTTTTAAAATCTGTTCATTTACTATCTGATTCAAGTTATAGGTATAGGTTTCTTCATTCCGGAATCCGATCTGTACTCCGATATGAAGAATAAACTTATCTGACATAAACCGGCGGTCCTTGCAGATATCGTAGGTAAACTTACTGGTCTTCTTTGGATTTAATGCATTCTTATTCTGCAATTCTTCATTTGCTCGGTGTGTCGCTTTGTAAGGAATGGATGCCTTACGGAAGGAGAGTCTTGCACCACCGCTTGCCAGTTTCAATGCTGTTTCATCCGTATCGTTCAGCTTATGAATGTTTTCTTCGCTGAACAACTGCTTTAAGATCCTGGTATAATTTCCATCCTTACCGGTATGATACGGGCTGAAGTCATGGTTGTACAACTGGAACAGGAACGCGGATCCATCCATGACTGATTTCCGGACATAATCTTCATTCAGATGTTCCGTCCAATCCATATAGATGGTATGTCTCTCTGTCCTAGTGTAAAAATCATTCGCAGATTCATATGCTTCTGCTTCCTTAAATGGTACATGATAATATTTTGTCCATACCGGATTTTTCATAAACGAATCCATGCAGTACTGAATCCATTTTAAACAGGATTCCCGGTCATTGGCATCTTTCGTATATCTCTTATTGGCAACAATTTCCCGGATCTCTTCCGTTAATCCATAACGTTCTACCGCATCTTTCGCGGAAACAAAGCACTTGGGAAACATCTTACTTAATCCGGAAATCTGCTTGTATACTAACCGGTCATATCCACCGTCTTCCACATATGCAAGGCTGCTTAACTTTGTAGATACCGCTGGATTCAGAATATACAGATAATACATTCCGTCTTTCCGGAGCAGTGTGCTCAAAGAAGTTCCTTCTTTAAACTTGTCGGCATCAAAGGAGCTTAAGAAGCTGCCCTTGTTAAAAAACATATCATTTGTTTTTTTCTGAATGGGATTCTTTGTACAGTAGTTCCGAACCATGTTATAGGTTTTATTGAATACGGCGCAGGTATCTCTCATACCAACAACATCTTCAATAAAGCTGTTTTCGACTTCATCTGTATAGATCATGGAAATAGCCCGGCGAACAAAGAGAATACTGTCATAGCACTCTTTGATTTTAGCTCGTTCTGATTTTATGTTTGCCTGCTCTTCGCATAATTTCCGGATCGCCGGAATCTTCTTTTCAGCTTTAAGTGCCTCAGCCATGTTATCATGGATTATGTCTGCGAAACTCTTGCGCGGTTCTTCTTCAATTAGCTTCATTGCAGCATCCATATGAGAGAGACTGATAATGGACTGCTCTTTTTCCAGTGCCGTTAATTCTACCTGCTTTAAGGCACGTTCCAGAAGATCAAACTGTCCAAACATAAGATATGATACGGTATGCAGGTTTTTATTATAAATATAGGTCGTATCCTTAATTTCATCATCAAATGTGAGCTTCAGACACCGTTTAGCAAAGTCCAAAATATTTTCTGCAACCGGCAGGCTGTCCAATACAACCACGCGCAGTTCATCATCATTCTCAATACTGTTAACTACAATCTGTTTTTCAACCTTTGCCAGCGGAATTTTGTATAATGGCTTTAACAGCTTAATACGAACATGTTTCTTTTGAGCATACTCGTTCAACAGACTGTTGATACCTGTATTCTTTGTGTTACCAAGAAGCAGGTTATAAGCATCAATCCCATCCTGTGTCATACACATTTCCAGATTCATCTTATCAATACTGTCCTTGATGGACATGTACAGTTCCGGATCCTCTTCCATAGCTCTTACAAGCTGCTTATTCTGCCAGTACCTTTCCATGTTCTCCATGATCCGGAACGAGATACTGCCGTGTTCCACTCCGCACATGGTTGTTGACAATGCCGTAAAATACTTTGTAAAGAATGACGAAAAATTATTGTATAATCCCAACACTTCCAGATCTTCCTTCTTCATCCCTAAAAGAGCGGCATTTTTATAAATCGCAGAGCTATCTTCTTTGAACAGCTTTCCAAAGTTCTTGGTTAACTGGAAATCATCGGCTACTTTCTTAATGATGGAAGCTGCCAGCTTTTTATAATCTTCACAGGCCTTTTTGTATAATGCACGTGTCTTTGCATTCTTCTCCTGATTGAACAGATCTTCCAGCTTTTCATAGGTGGGAAGAACGTTTTCATCTGCCACGCCCTGTGTCGCAATCTCGATAACCTTACGGGCATATGTATCAAATACCTCTTTTACTTCCTTATATTTTGCAATTCGCTGCATATCCATGGATTCCTCTGCCACATACGGCTGAAGGTTTTTCTTCGTTTCCCACATGGGTCTTGCCTCAATAGTGATAGTCTTCATTTGCGGACTTACAGGTGTCATCTGGATCATATATGTCCCCTTTCTCATCTTTATAATTAGATTATAGTTTTCATCTAATTTAGATTATACACAATTTGTGTACTATGTCAATAGGAATATTCTCCATTTGCGAACATTCATAGATCTGATTCCACTATTATAATAGAAAACATGTTTTTCTTTCATGGCTTTTATGATAACTCTAGTGAACTCCCATTATCTTAAGCCAATGGGCTTCCTGCTTCAAATTTATCCTTGAAATAATATAGTTTTCATAGTATATTAATTATAGAAAAAGGGAACCGGAGAAGCGGCTTACCCGAACAACTATAACATCAACCTTTTATAAGGTCAGCCGTCATTATTCGCAGTAATGGCGGCTATTTTCGTTTTCCCTTGAAGAGTGTATAACACAAACCTACAAGGGATACCAAGAAGATACCTATCTGGATCAGATCCGAATATGTAACATACATTGGCATCACCCTCCTCTCTTTCGTCTGGAGGGTTAGTCCCTCCGTAGAGGGTAAGCCGCCTGGCTCTCAAGTTCCCTATTAATATAGTACCATAAAATGATATCCGGTCAATGATCTTTGTCCGTTTCATCCTCTATTTCATGCAGATCTTCATCATTCTCTATTTCACGCAGATCTTCAATCGTATGATGTATAACCCGCTTTTTACATGGATCGTATATTTGATTTTCGATAATAATTACATCATCCGGTTCGTCTTGAATTTTGATTTGAGCATCGTACAATGATGGATTTTCTTCTTTTATATCAAAAGTTACAGACAACCGCTTTAAGGTATTCTCATTCATTATTAAATTTACATCTGTTGAGGACTTTTCCCCTAAAAGAGAAAGAAAAATACCATTAAATTTTTCCTTATCATTTGGTACAGTCTCCTCTTTTTCATTGTACTTCAACACAAATTCATCTTTTAAATTTTCTTTATAAATTTCTGAAAATGAAATATTGTCTGATACCTTCATAACTGGTCTCCTTCAAAAATTTTGATACTCCACTTGCCTAAAGGAAGTGGCTCTGCGGAAATTATCGAGTATAGATAAATGATCTGCTTTACAAGAGGATTTTGCCGCCATAAATTTAGCAATATTTTCAGTAGTAAAAAACTGACCTTTTTGCTTGCGATTCTCCTTTTGCTGAGAAGTTAAACATGTACTTGTATATGCTAAAATATCTTCAATCATGTTTTTCTCTCTTATACAATATCAGATCAACTATGTTCCCGTTTATTATACAGTATATCATTTATATGCACAAATTCTTTTGGAAAAATCACTACCTACGAGCTTGTAATATTAAGATCATTCAAATAGATTGTATCATAAATTCGCCATGTTTCATCAATTAAATAATTCAAATGGTTACGTTTACTATATTCCTCTATGAGCTTTTGTGCTTCTTCAAGAGATGCATATATAGGTGGTCCTCCATTAATAATTATTTTGTATTTACAAGAATTAAAATCTTTTTCTTTAACCATGTTTTTCTCCTTATTTTACATTCGATACAGAGTATTTTCTGCCAATGATGATCTGATCAGCTTCCGCGTATAATTCTCTTATCAACTCTTCGTTATCATACGTGATAATGATATCTGCTTCACCTGGATACCCCATTTGACACTCCCCATATCTAAAGAAAGGGGATTCTTGCTTCAACCACTACTGCATTCGCTGATGCCTTGCGGCATCACAACGTCTTACACAGTGTCCACAAGCTAGATTATACTGTTCCCGTATGCCCTACGGTGCAGTTCATAGGTTCTATTGTTTTATGTTTACTATGCTGACTGCATTTGCAGTCCTTTATCCAGTATGTTGATACTTGCGTTGGTATCCCTATCATGCTTTGTATGGCACTCCGGACACTCCCATTTACGGATTGCAAGATTCTTTACAAGTGGATTTTTAAATCCACAACAGGAACATGTTTGGCTGCTTGGGTACATTGTAGGCACTTTTACAATGTCATTCCCATACCAAATAGATTTATAGGACAACATATCAAAAAACTTAGACCACGATGCAGAACCTATATGCTGTGCTAATTTGTGATTACGCATCATATTTTTTACTTTTAAATCCTCTATGCAGATAGTTTGGTTTTCTCGAATCAGCATAGTGGATTGTTTTTGTAAAAAATCGTTTCTCTGATTCGTAATCTTTTCATGTACTAAGGCAACCTTAACACGCTGTTTATTGCGATTTTTTGAACCTTTTTCCTTGCGTGACAATTTTCGTTGTTCACGCATGAGCTTACGCATTGATTTTTCAAGGTATTTAGGATTAGATACCACATTTCCGTTACTGTCGGAATAGAATTCTTTAATACCTACATCAATACCAACCTTACCACCTTTATTATTCATTGGCTGTGGTTCAAATTCTATATTCAGAACTGCAAAATACTTACCTGTGGGAGTATGCTCAATGGTTACATTATTGATTTTACCTACTTCCATTGATTGGCGGACTTTGACATATCCCAACTTAGGAAGTTTGATATATTTCCCAACAATGCGAATATTATTGCTTTGATTGATTGTTCTGTAGGATTGATGATGACTATGCTTGCTTTTGAACTGTGGATGTTTTGCACGTTTCTGAAAGAAGTTTACAAAACCTCTGTCAAG
>OGMF01001773.1_pt1 | contig 19970 bp, 15 predicted proteins | sample 1572921 | NCBI WGS metagenome assembly OGMF01 (sample SAMEA2581919, study PRJEB24529) | metagenome | biome: Human gut stool | place: China | collected 2011 | reverse complement strand
AAAAATCTCCCATCAGGTACAGGGCTTTCTTACCACAAAAAAATCTTCCGCCCGGCGCAGGGTCTTCTTGCACAAAAAAATCTCCCATCAGGTACAGGGCTTTCTTACCACAAAAAAATCTTCCGCCCGGCGCAGGGTCTTCTTGCACAAAAAAATCTCCCATCAGGTACAGGGCTTTCTTACCACAAAAAAATCTTCCGCCCGGCGCAGGGTCTTCTTGCACAAAAAAATCTCCCATCAGGTACAGGGCTTTCTTACCACAAAAAAATCTTCCGCCCGGTATGGGGCCTTCTTGCCACAGAAAAATCTTCCGCTCGGCGCAGGGTCTTCTTGCTACAAAAAAATCTTCTGCCCGATACGGGGCTTTCTCGCTACAAAAAACCTCCCGCCCGGACGGACGGGAGATTTTTCTTTTTTTCAAACAGCGGGCAATCTGCTTCAGTGTACCTGATTACAATTCGCCGCTCGCATATCTCTTGGCCATTTCCGACATCGGGATGGCTTTGATCTGATCGGCATGGCCGGCGGCGCCGAAAGCAATGTAACGGGCTTCGCAGACCTTCTGCATTTCTTCGATTGCCGGCTTCAAATATTTGCGCGGGTCAAATTCTTTCGGATTTTCGGCAAACAGTTTGCGGATGGCACCGGTGATGGCCATACGGCAGTCGGTGTCAACATTGACTTTGCGCACGCCGGATTTGATACCGCGGACGATTTCTTCGACCGGAACGCCGAAAGTCTGCGGGATGGCGCCGCCGTAAGCGTTGATCAGATCCTGCAATTCCTGCGGAACCGAAGAGGAACCGTGCATAACCATATGGGTATTCGGCAGTTTGGCATGAATTTTTTCAATAACGTCAATTGCCAGAATGTCACCGGTCGGCTTACGGGTAAATTTATAAGCGCCGTGCGAAGTGCCGACGGCAACCGCCAGCGCGTCCAGTTTGGTTTCGGCAACAAAACGGGCGGCTTCGTCCGGATCGGTTACCAGACGTTTCTTGTCCAGCGTGCCTTCGGCACCGTGACCGTCTTCCTTGTCGGCCTTGCCGGTTTCAAGCGAGCCGATAACACCCAGTTCGCCTTCGACCGAAGCGCCGACCGCATGCGCGCGGGCAACCACTTCTTTGGTAACGCGGACGTTGTATTCGTAAGAAGACGGGGTTTTGCCGTCGGCTTCAAGCGAACCGTCCATCATAACGGAAGAATAGCCGTTGACGATCGCCGACTGGCAGATATCCACCGACGCGCCGTGATCCTGGTGAATACAGATCGGCAGTTCCGGAAACATTTCGATACCGGCGGCAACCATATGACGGATCATCGGGTCGCCGGCAAATTTGCGGGCACCGGTCGAGGTTTGCAGAATGACCGGGGCGTTGACTTTCTTTGCTGCCTGCAGAACGGCAATCACCTGTTCCATGTCGTTGATGTTAAAAGCCGGAACGCCGTAGCCGTTTTCCGCCGCGTGGTCCAGAATCTGACGCATTGTAACTAAGGGCATATATTTTCTCCTTAAATGAAATTGGGTTAAATCCGAATTTATTCCAGAGTATAGTCGGCCGGGGCTTTTTTTCAAGTTTTTTCTGCCGGCGGGGGATATTCCGGAACTTTCCCTGCCGACCGGAAACGGTTTGTCCCAAAAGAAAAGAGCTTTCGCCGCAAATCTCCCCGTTCTTTCATCTCCCCGCAAAATTATTCGCAAAAAAGAAGGGGCTTTCGCCCCTCCCCTTTTATTTGCGGTATTTTCTGACCGCGGCCGCCACCGCGTCGGCGGTAATGCCGAAATGCTCATAAAGCCCGGACGCCGGACCGGAAGCGCCGAATCCGTCCATGCCGATGATTTCGCCCTTGCTGCCGAGATACTTCTCCCAGCCGAATTTGGCGGCAGCTTCGACCACGATCCGCGGCGCACGGCCGAGAACCCTGTTGCGGTATTTTTCATCCTGACGGTCAAACAACTCGGTACAGGGCATGGAAACCACCGCAACTTCAATTCCCTCTTCCCGCAGTTTTTTCTGCGCTTCGACGGCAATCGAGACTTCCGACCCGGTGGCAATGATCGTCGCCTGCCGGCGGCTGCCCTTTGCCACGTCGGAAATAACGTAGCCGCCCTTCGCCGTCAGATTCTGACGGGAAGAAACGCGCAGCAGCGGCAGATTCTGCCGGCTCAGCGCCAGCAGGCTCGGCATGGTTTCGGTCGTCAGCGCCAGCTGCCAGGCCTCCGCCGTTTCCACCACGTCGCAGGGACGGAACATCAGCACGTTCGGCATTGCCCGGTAAGAGGCCAGATGTTCCACCGGCTGATGTGTGGGGCCGTCTTCGCCGACGCCGATCGAATCGTGGGTCAGCACATAAACGACGCGCAGTCCCATCAGCGCCGCCAGCCGGATCGACGGCCGGACGTAGTCGGAAAAGACAAAGAAAGTACCGCCGTAGGGAATCACGCCGCCGTGCAGCGCCAGACCGTTCATAATCGCGCCCATCGCATGTTCGCGGATGCCGTACATCAGGTTGTTGTCGTCATAGTCTTCGGCGGTGATCGTTTTCATGCCTTTGACAAAAGTCAGGTTGGAAGCGGCCAGGTCAGCCGAACCGCCGATAATTTCCGGCACATGGGGAACAATTTTTTCCAGACACATCTGCGAAGCCTTGCGGGTGGCTGCTTTGGTCTGTTCGCGAATCGCCTCGTTTTTTAACGCGTTCAGAGCTTTGTCCCAATTTTTCGGCAGACGGTTGTTGATAACATCGTCAAATTTCGCACCGGCGGCCGCCGCCTTTCGGCACCATTTGTCATAAGCGGACAACGAACGCCGGCCGGCTTCGCGCCAGGCGGACAGAACGTCGGCGGGAATTTCAAACTGGGCATACGGCCATTGCAGACCGGCAGCCATTGCCGCCCGTTCCTCGTCGCCGAGCGGCGAACCGTGACAGGCACTGGTTCCCTGTTTGGCCGGCGCGCCGAATCCGATGACGGTTTTGCAGGCCACCAAAACCGGGCGGTCGGACTTGTGCGCTTCCTCAATCGCCGCGGCTACCGCCTCCTGATCATGGCCGTCAACTGACAGCGTCTTCCAGCCGGCGGCTTCGAAACGTTTGATCTGGTCGACGGAACTGGCTTTGTCGACGGTGCCGTCAATGGTGATGTTGTTATTGTCCCAGAAAACGATCAGCTTGTTTAATTTCCAGTGTCCGGCCAGTGCGATCGCCTCTTCGGAAATGCCTTCCATCAGACAACCGTCGCCGGCAATAACATAGGTGTAATGACTGCACAGCGCGTCGCCGAAACGGGCATTCAGGCGCCGTTCCGCCATTGCCATGCCGACTGCCGAAGAAATCCCCTGTCCGAGCGGTCCGGTAGTCATTTCCACCCCGGCCAGATGACCGTATTCCGGATGGCCGGCGGTTTTGGCGCCGAGCTGACGGAAATTTTTGATATCTTCAAGCGAAATATCTTCATATCCCAAAAGATAAAGCAGCGAGTACAAAAGCATTGAACCGTGGCCGGCGGAAAGGACGAAACGGTCGCGGTCAAACCAGCGCGGCGCTGCCGGATTAATCTTTACGTAGCGGGAAAAAAGCACGGTTGCAACGTCGGCCATGCCGAGCGGCATGCCGGGGTGCCCGGACTTTGACCTGTTAATGGCGTCGGCCGCCAGAAAGCGAATCGCATGCGCCATCCGCGAAGACAATTTCTGATGATCGTAAGACATCTTGTTCTCCTTATTAAACTTTTACTTGAGCCCGTGGGTGCGGTTATAGCGGTACTGCGCATTGCTCAAAACCAGTCCCATTTTGATGACGAACCCCGGTTCGTTGTCGGGAATCCTCATTTCCACATAATCGCCCTGATACATCACTTTTTCGCCGACATTCGGCACCTTGACGCTGACCGGGTGGTTTTCCCTGCCGATCAGGGCAACCTTGTTGTCGCCGGTATCGGTATAATAGCTGAAACGCACGTATTCGTTTGAAGCCTCCGTACGGCGGGAAACTTCAAAAATCGGCGCCACCACCGCCTTGGTCTGATTGCGCAGATCGGTACGGCAGTAACCTTCGTAGCCGATCAGTTCGATTTTTGCCTCTTCCTGTTTGCCGGCCATTTGCGTCATGCGGCTGAACTCGGGCACCAGCTGCACGTTCGGACAATAGCGGAAAAACGGCGCCTCTTTTTCGGCGGCGCAGGAAGCCAGCGCCAAAACGGCCGCGGCCAAAAGCATTTTTTTCGACATTAAAACATTCCTTGTTGTTCGGTTGACATAGCAAAGACTATAAAGAAAGGCTTTCAATTTGTAAATAGGCGGCAAAAAATTGTTTACAGCAAACCTTCGTCGACAAACAGCGCCACCAGTTCGCAATGGGAAGTATAAACGAACTGATCGACCGGTGTCACTTCGCACAGGCGATAACCGCCGTTTTGCAGAATTTCCGCATCGCGGGCAAAAGTTTCCGGATTGCAGGAAACGGCAATCAGTTTCCGCGGCCGTTTCCCCGCCGGCAGTGCCGCCAGCCGGGCGGCCTGCTCTTTCGCGCCGGCCCGCGGGGGATCGAAAACAACCGCCGCCAGCCCTTCCAGTTCGGCGCCTTCCAGCGGATATTTGAACAGATTGCGGCACACGATTTCGATATTGGCGATCATCTGCCGGTTGACGGAATTTTTAAAACCTTCCAGCAGTTCTTTTGAAGCATCGACGGCCAGCACCCGGTTGCCCGGCTTTTGCGCCAGCGGATAAGAAAAAGTACCGACACCGCAAAACAGGTCGGCAATTTTGCCGGAAGTTTTCCCCAAATACTTCAGCACCAAAGCGGTGAGTGCCGCCTGCCCTTCTTTCGAGGGCTGCAGGAAAGTCCCGGCGGGAATAAAAACGCCGACGCCGCCGGCTTCAATATACGGACGCCCCTTTTCCAGAATTGTTTCCGCCGGCCGGTCGGAGGCAAAACGGTGAGAAACGCGGATGACATCGGCGGCGGCCGAAACGCGTTCAAATATAATCTCCCGCAACTCAAGATTAAGCGGGCGGTCAAATTCCAGCACCGCGTCAAGACCGTTGTCCGCTTCCGTCAGCCACAGGTCGCCTTTTTCGACGTAAACGGTTTTGGCCCTGCCTTTCCGCCCTTCTTTAACCGTCAGCGGCACCCGGCACAATTCGGACAACAGGCCGCGGAAAAACTCAAGACCGCGGTTTAGAGCCGGGGTCAGCTGCGGACAACCGGGCAGATCAACAATTTCATTGCTGCGATATGCGTTAAAACCGAGCACAATTCCGCCTCCGGCGCGACGAAAGGCAAAGCTGGCGCGGCGGCGGCAGCCTTCTTTGATAAAAACGGGTTCGGAAAAAACAAAATCCTGCCGGGTAATGGATTGCAGCGCTTTTTGCACCACAGCGCATTTACGTTGCCGATATTCCTTTTCGTCCAGATGCCGCAGGGAGCACCCTCCGCAAACACTGGCCAAACTGCAATCCATTACATATTCCCCCAATCTACCGGCGTTACGCGCTTATCCTAAAACGCTATTGGTTAAAATATGATAAAAGTTAATTATATTTATAAAAAAAAGATGATTATTTAAAAAATATGCTATAACATAAGCCATATTTCAACTTATGCGCAATCAACAAGGACCGAGGGCCATGCGGAGAAGACTTCCCAAACACTTAAGTTATGATTATCAGCTCAAACTGGAAGAGGTGCCGACCAAACACGCCGACCGGATGCCGCTCAAAGTGGTAACGCCGGGGATCGTCCTCGGGCTGCTGATGGCCGTCCTCGGCTGTTTTGAACTGACCGGCGGCATGTACGATCCCGAAGGCCTGGGCTATACGCTTGACGCCGACACCCGCGCGCCGCTGTTCAGCCACACCGCGGTCGACGCCGCTTTCATCATCATCGGGCTCGGCATCGTCATCGGTTCGATCGTGTCATATGTCCGTTACAAGAAAATCTTTTTCAACGGCAAGACCTTTTCCGTCGATCTGCGCGGCGTATTCGGCGAAAACGAACTGTTCCGCGAATTTTTGCGCAATTACGAGGGCGTCCGCCTGAGAATGGAATTTTTCCAGTTCGGCATTTTAAACAAAAACAAATACATTGTCGAGCTGGTGCACCGCGACCCCGAAAAAACCATTCCGCTTTATATTTCGACCGACGGCACCGGCATTTACCAGATTTGGTATTATTACGCCAAACGCCTCAACATGCCGACCGTCATCGACACCGACGAGGGAACCGTGAAAAGGGAAGTGCCGGAACTTGACAAGAGCCTGAAAGAGTATCTGTTTGCCAAAGGGCTGATCGCGGTTTACGAAGAAGCGCCGAAAACGCCCGCCGACATCGTCTGCATCAAAAAGGCGGATCGCACCGTCATCCGGCCGAAGCGGATGTTCTGGGACATTTTCAGTCTGCTCGGCGCGTTCTGGCTGTGTTTTTACCTGCTGGTGCTTGCCGCCGCGGCCTTCAACTATTCCCGGGTGGAAAGGATGATCGGTTCGCCGGCGCAGACCGCGGTTATCTTCGCCGCCGCCTTTTTGCTGGCAGTTTTGTTCATCGGCCTGATGTTTAAAAAAGACAAAATCGTGCTAAAGGACGGACGCCTGATTCTGGTACACAAGTTTTTGTTTATCTCAAACAAAGAATATGCGGACTTAAGCCGCATCCGCGACATTCAGGCGGTCTACAACCCGGCGGCGGACAGCTACTATCTGGCAATTATCACCGACGACAACATGCTGGCTTTCGGCCGCGGGGTGCCGACGGAAGCCTTGCAGTGGATAAGGGATTTCGTCATCTATACGATGACGCGTTGAGGCTTTTGGCGGCCGCCGCATATTTTGGTTGCCAAATGCCGAGATTTGTTTATAACTTTTCAAACAAACGCAAACTTAAAACGAAAGTGGAAAAATGAGAGAAATTGATACCGGCGCACAAGAAGCCTTTATTAAAGAAGTCAACGAGGACCTGAAAAACGAATCGATGAAGAAGATGTGGGACAAATACGGCCTTTACATCATCATTCTGGTGGTTGCCGCCTTAACCGCCGCCGTCAGCTTCGAGGCCATCAAGGCCTGGTATACGAAAAAGCTGCAAACCTGGTCGGATTCCTACGCCTACGCACTCAGCCTGCAAAACCAGGGCAAGTATGACGAGAGCATCGACACCTTCGACTATATCGCTGGCAAAGACTACGGCATATTCTCCGACCTTGCCAAAATGCAGAAGGCAAACATTCTGCTTGAGCAGAAGAAAAACGACGAAGCTTTCAAACTGATGAACGAAATTATCGAAGACAAGTCGTTTAACCCCCAGCTGCGCGACACGACGATCCTGAAACTGGCCTCCTATAAGCTGGACAATGCGCCGGCGGAAGAAATCGAAGAGCTGATCGGGGGCATTGCCGCCGACGGCGGCAACAGCTGGCAGCCGACGGCAAACGAAATGCTGGCGCTGGCTTATCTCCGCGACGGCAAAACCGCCGAGGCGAAGGAAATCTACAACCGTCTTCTGGCCGACGGCAAAACGCCCGAAGTGATGAAAGCGCGGATCAAAGACATTATATCCGTATTGCCGCAATAACAATTTTATCAGAGGTGAAGCCCATGCGATTGAACAAGAAAAGCGCCGTTGCCGCCATGTGTCTGGCTCTTGCCGGATGCGGAATGTTCGGCAAGGAAAAACTGCAAATCGACGGCGAGAGAATCCCGGTTTTGAGCGAAAGGGAAGTGATTGCCGCCGACTATACGGCGGGCGACATTCAGATCGTGCTGCCCAAACCGGCGGTCAACGCCGCCTGGCCGCAAAGCGGCGGCAACGCTTCGCACAACATGGGGCACTTAAAAAGCGGCGACAATCTGAAAAAGGCCTGGAGCAGCAGCTTCGGCAGCGGCAATTCCGGCCGCGACTACCTGATCGCCGCACCGGTGATTGCCGACAACACCGTCTTTACCATTGACGCCGACGCCACGGTCAGCGCCTTTCGCCAGAGCGACGGGGAAAGACTGTGGAAGCGCCGTCTCAAGCCGCGGCTGCGCGACGACAAGGAAGTGTCCTTAAAAGGCGCCGGCCTGGCTTTCCGTCAGGGCACGGTTTATGCCGCGACCGGTTTCGGCGGCATATTTGCGCTTGACGCCGCCGACGGAAAAGTCAAATGGGAATATTTTGCCAAAACTCCGGTTCGGATCGCGCCGGCCGTCGGCGGCGGCAAAATTTTCGTGCAGACGATCGACAACGTGCTGCTGGCGCTTAACGCCCAAACCGGCAGCGAGATCTGGCGCTATGCCGCCCCGAGCGAGGAAACGACCAAAGTCGGCGGCGCCGTTCCAGCTTTCAGCGAATCGGCCGACGTGCTGATCGCCGGCTTCTCGAACGGAGAACTGCGCGCGTTCAAGGCCAGCACCGGTTCGCCTTTGTGGGGAGATTATCTGGTTTCTTCCCGCCGCACCAACTCGCTTGACGACATCAACACCATTCATGCCAACCCGGTCATCTCCGGCGACATCGTTTTTGCCGCCGGCAGCAACAACCTGCTGGTGGCCATTGACCTGCGCAGCGGCCAGAGAATCTGGGAACGGGAAATCGGCAGCGGCAACCAGCCCTGGCTGGCCGGCAAATATCTGTTCCTGCTGGCAAACGACGCCCGTCTGATGGCAATTCAGGCCGACAGCGGCAAAATCGTCTGGGATACGAAAATCCCGGCCGGCAACGACGTTTCCGACCAGGTCGGCGTCACTTATGCCGGTCCGCTTCTGATTAACAACCGGCTGCTGGTCAACACCTCAAACGGCTATACTTTTTATGTTTCGCCCTATACCGGGAAAATCCTCGGCTATATCGAAAACGGCGACGGTTCGTCGCTGCCGCCGGTGGCGGCCGGCAGCCAGGTGATCATCACCACCGTTGACGCCGACATTATCGCATATCAGTAAAAGGAGGTTGCCCCGATGCCGCTCAAAGTCGCTATTATCGGAAGGCCGAACGTCGGCAAATCGACGCTGTTTAACCGTCTGGCGGGAAAAAAGCTGGCGATCGTTCACGACAAACCGGGCGTTACCCGCGACCGCAAGGAAACGCAGGCCCGCTTAAACGACCTGCCGCTTGTCATCATTGATACCGCCGGATACGAGTATTCCAACGAAAACAACCTGGAAGCGCGGATGTGGGAACAGACCAAAAAAGCCATTGACGAGGCCGACGTATGTTTGTTTCTCTATGATGCGCGCGCCGGTTTGCAGCCTTATGACGAACACTTTGCCGACATTTTGCGCCGCTCGCACAAACCGGTGGTTCTGCTGGCCAACAAATGCGAAGGCCGGCAGCAGGAAGACAGCCGTTTCGAGGCCTACAAACTGGGGCTCGGCGAGCCGATCCCCTTTTCCGCCGAACACGGACTGGGAATGCTTGACTTATACGACGCGCTGAAAGAGCATTATTATCCGGAAGACGCGCCGAACGGGGAAAAGGCGGACGAAGAAAGCGCGGAGAAAAACGCCGGCGACGGGGAAGAATATGACGACAAACGCCCGATTCAGGTGGCAATCGTCGGCCGGCCGAACGTCGGCAAATCGACGCTGGTCAATGCCCTTTTGCAGGACGAACGGATGCTGACCGGGCCGGAAGCCGGGGTTACCCGCGACGCCATCGCTTCCGACTGGGAATGGCGGGGAAGAAAATTCAAGCTGGTAGACACCGCCGGGCTGCGTAAACAATCGAAAGTCAGCGATTCACTTGAGAAAATGTCGGCCGCTTCATCGCGTTATGCCGTCAACATGGCTCAGGTGGTGGTGCTGGTCTTAGACGCCGACGCGGTTCTCGACAAGCAGGATTTGACGATTGCGTCCCGCGTGCTGGATGAAGGGCGGGCACTGATCATTGCCGTCAACAAATGGGACATTGCCGACAAGAAAGAAGCCATCGAACGTTTGAAATACCGGCTGCGAACCTCGCTCACCCAGGTGGAAGGGATCCCGACGGTCACCATTTCCGCCCTCAAAGGCGAAGGGCTGGACAAGCTGATGAGCGCGGTCGTAAAAATTTATACCCGCTGGAACAGCCGGGTGCCGACGGCGCCGCTCAACAAATGGTTTGCCGACGTTACCGGCAACTATCCGCCGCCGCTCGGCAAAAACAAACGCCGGATCAAGCTGCGTTACATTACCCAGGCCAAAATCCGGCCGCCGTCATTTTTCATTTTCTCCAGCAACCCGGAAGGTCTGCCGGACAGTTATCTGCGCTATCTGACCAACAGCCTGCGCGACACTTTCGATTTCGGCGGCGTACCGATCCGGATTACCGTGCGCAAAACCGGCAATCCGTATGCCGACAACGACTGAGTGCCGCTCCGTAAGACGGAACGAACATACCGGTTGTTGGCAGACGAAGAATCAAAAAAGATTCTCCCGGACTGCTCGCATGCAGGGGGCAAAGAGTGCAGGCTCGGCCGGAAGGGAGCTTGTTATAAACTTTCATTAACTAACGCAAACGGTATTAACCATTCCGAAACTCAAACGCCCGGCCCGAAGCTGCGCAAGCCTTACGGCCGGGCCGGCATGTCTGCATCTGCCTGCTTATGCAGACGTTCAAAACATAAAAAAAATGAATATGGAGTGAAGATGTCAATAAGAGCGAATGCGGGGATAAGGATGAAGGACGGAAACAGGAGTAAAGCCGGAAGAAAGCGGGACGGGATTGGGGAAAAATCGGAAATAAGAGCGAATGCGGGTATAAGGATGAAGGACGAAAACAGGAGTAAAACCGGAAGAAGCGGGGCAGGATTGGGGGAAAATCGGAAACAAGAGCGAATGCGGGTATAAGGGTAAAGGACGAAAACAGGAGTAAAACCGGAAGAAGCGGAGCGGGATTGGGGAAAAATCAGAAATAAGAACGAATATGAGTGTAAGGATGAAGGACGGAAGCAGGAGTAAAGCCGGAAGAAGCGGGGACCGGCGGAGAGGAAGCAGGCGTAGGAAGAGTAAATTTTGCACGGCCGGTGCAGAGCAGTTTTAAACAACGAAGAAACAAAAACCCCCGCCGGAGGATGGTTCCGGGCGGGGATTTTATTTCACCGGTATATTTATTTTGACGGCGTAATGATTTGCGGCAATCCCTGCGCTTTGCGCTTGGCTTCCGCCTGTTCCACTTTTTCGAACAGTTTGCGGCCGGCCTTGCGCAACAGCTTATGCAACAGCTTCTGGGCAATTTCCTGCTCATTTTCGCCGCTTTCAAACAAAACGAAGCGGTTTTGATGTTCGGAAAAGGATATTGACGAATTTTGCACCTGCAATTGCAGGGAAACTACCATCTGAATGCGTTTGGTCTGCGAGTTGAGAGCATCGACCTTGGCCTTCAGCACCTTGGGCAGGAACACGTACCCTGCCGCGCCGGGGTTATCCACCAGCCGGTAGCCCTCGGTGTCGGCAAACATGTCTTTTAACACCTGCGACGGTTTGGCCGAATGGGTATTGTTGTTAAATTCGACCGGACCGACGTAGACGTTAGCCTTTTCCTCAATCACGGGAACCGGAGCAGCGGGCTGAGCCGCCGGCTGAACGTTTTCGGCAGTCACCGGCGTCGGCGCCGTCGCCGGCATTTCCGGTTCGACTTCCGCCGTCGGCCGTGTTTCGTTTGCAGAGGCATTCGTTTCGACCGCTTCCGGCGTTTCGGCCGGCGGCGGAGGCAGTTCGCCCAACGACATTTCTTCGTTTTCGGACAACGCGTCGTCCGAGGCGGCGGTCTCTTCCGTTCCGGCGGCCGGCGACGGCGCACTTTCTTCCGCCTTCACCTCTTCCCCGCCGCCGTAAACGACCGGCAACGCGTTTTCACCGCCCGGCAAAATCTCCGTGCTCAAAGCGGTTTCCGTTTCCGCCGCTTCGGCGGCCTGCCGTTCCTGTTCCAGTTCTTCGGGACCGCTGTAAAGAACCTCCGCGTCGGGTTCGGCCGGCACGGCCGGCTCCAGCTCGTCTTCTTCGGTCAGCACCTCTTCTTCAATGCCGGCCGCTTCCTTAATGTCATATTCCGGCGCCGGAGTATTGGGAGAATAGTTGGCAACCACGGTGTCAATGTCCGAAGCCAAAAGGGCGCCGGTAACCTTGACGCACAGTTCCTTGTCGTTCTGACTGGTGGTGCGCACCATCAGGTCCCGCACATAATTGTCAACCAGATTGTAAACGATCACGTTAAAATCGTGTTCCAGCATCCGGGAACGCACGTCCGCCAGATTTTCCACCTGACTGACGGCCTTGTAACTGGCTTTGTCCGTCACCCTCACCCGGATGCTTGACTTTGACTGCCCGGGCACAAACTTTTCACAGGCTTCGCCTTTGATTTTGACAATGTCCGCCGTGCGCGCGGAAAAAGCCAGCACCCCGAACAAAGCCACCGATGCAACCAATAAACCCGCTTTCAATTTACCACCAACTTCTGTCATCATTTTGAACCTGACGGATGCTTTCCATCCAGCTGCCTACTTCATTGCCGCCTTTGTCCGACAGCACCATTTTATATTGCAGAACGTCGCCCGGCACGTCTTTGACGTTCAGCCGGCTGACCGTAATGTCCAGCCAATAGTCGGCGTCTTCCCGCACGTTGACCAGGGTGAAAGCTTTTGAGCCTTCGATAATTTCCCTCGTCACCTGCCGGGAATGATAAAAACCGTCGGGAATATGCGCGGCACCGGCCTTTTTGATCTGCATGACGTAAAGTTTCGGGGGCATCGGCTTTTCATAAATTTCGGTCGTCTGGTCGAGCATTTTGTTGGTTACCCGCGCGGCGATCACCGAATACATCTGCGGCGCGGAAGTTTCCTCATAAAGGTTGCTCAAACCGTAAGGCGTTTCGGTAACGAAACGCGGCCGCGGCGCCTGCTCTTCCCGCTCAGGCTGACGGGGAAACATATTCTGCCAGGTGGTGCATCCGGCCAAGGCGCCGGCTGCCAGGACAACAAACATTTTTTTCATGAGTTTTTAGCCTTCCTTTATGAAACAAGTCGTAAGCGGAGTATACGCAATAATTATTATTTTCTCAATCAAATTTTTGCCGCAAGCGGAATTTTTGACAGTTTTATTGCTTTTATTTTTTTTATGCTTTATATTCGGCGTCAGATTTTCAACCGACAAACAAGGCGCTGACAAATGGTTCTCACTTTTACGGTCATTTTGCTCGGGCTGCTTCTGCTGATCCCGCCTTTGAAAAAAAACAGCTTTTACATGGTGCACGCCGGGCTGGTCATCCTGGCCGCCTATTATGTGGAAAACCGCTGGTTTACGGTCACCCCCTTTCATCCCAAAACCCTGCTTCTGTTCCTCGTTTTTCAGCTGGCCTCGATCAACCTCGTCACCTTTGTCGCCTACGGCGTGGACAAACGGGCGGCGCAGAAAGGCGACTGGCGGGTGCCGGAAAGCAACCTGCATACGCTTGAGTTTCTCGGCGGCTGGGCGGGCGCCCTTCTGGGGCAGAAGTTCTTTCACCATAAGTCGAAGAAAAGAAGCTACCAGACCTTTTTCTGGATGATGATGCTGTTTGAAGCCGCGCTTGTTTTCGTCATTTTAAGATTTTTACACATAATTTAGGACTATCATGAAAACAAAAGACTTTCTCCTGGAACCGGAACCGCAGCAAAAACTGAAATTTTCCGACCATTACCGGCAGATGTGGCCGTTTGTCAAACCTTACTGGATACGGGCGCTGCTCGCAATCCTGATCTGCATTCCGGTCGGCGCGCTCGACTCGGTGATCGCACTGGCCTTAAAGCCCTATATGGACAATGTGCTGGTGGACAAGAACACCGCTTCGCCGATCTACATTCCGGTCCTTATCGTCGCCTTTACCACCGTGCAGGGTTTTCTCAACTACGCCGCCACCTATCTCAACACCTGGGTCGGCACCCGCATCAACCACGACCTGAAACGGGCCTTGTTTAAAAAACTGATGAGCTTTGAACCTTCCTTTTTCGACAGGAATCCGTCGGGCGTTATCATCCAGCGCTTTGCAGGCGACGCCGACACCGCCTGCCTGGGACTGCTCGACAATCTGAAACTTTTCGTTTCCCGCTTTTTTTCCTCCCTGTCACTGATCGCGGTGCTTATTTACAATTCCTGGCAGCTTTCGATCATCGCCATCGTGGTGCTGTTGTGCGCCCTGCTGCCGCTGACACAGGTCAAACGCCGCATCAAGGGGCTGATCAAGGACACCATCAACCGTTCTTCCTGCATCCTGACGCATTACAACGAATGCCACGCCGGCAGCAAAACCATCGCTTCCTACAACCTGCAGGAAAGAATGTACGGCCAGTTTAACGAAATTTTGCGCACGCTGTTCAAACTGACAATGAAAATGGTCAAAAAAACCGGCTGGATGACGCCGCTCATGCATGTGGTGGTTTCCATCGGCGTCGGTGCGGTCATCGGCTACGGCAGCTATCTGATCGTCAACGGCTCCATCACTTCGGGCAACTTCGTATCTTTTATCACCGCCCTGATCATGCTCTATACCCCGATCAAGGGAATCGGCAAAAATTTCAACAACGTGCAAATTTCCTTTCTGGCAATCGAACGCATCACCGACGTGCTCGACCTTGAATCCGACATCAGGGACAAAGACAACGCGCTGGAGCTGAAAACCGTTCAAAAGGAAATCAAATTTGACCACGTCAATTTCGAATATCAGGAAAACGTACCGGTGCTGCGCGATATCTGTCTGAACGTCAAAGCCGGCTCGACGGTGGCGCTGGTCGGCAATTCCGGTGGCGGCAAAACCACCATCGTCAACCTGCTGCCCCGTTTTTACGACGTCAAAGGCGGCAGCGTGTCCATTGACGGAAACGACGTCCGCGACTATTCGCTGCAATCGCTGCGCGACAAAATCGCCGTCGTTTTCCAGGACAACTTCCTGTTTTCGGGCACCATCCGAGACAACATCCTGCTCGGCAAACCCGACGCCGGCGACAAAGAAATTCAAAAGGCGCTCGAAATGGCCTATCTCGACGACTTTGTCCGCGAACACGAAAAGGGGCTGGACTGCGACATCGGCGAACGCGGATCAGCACTTTCCGGCGGGCAGCGGCAACGGCTGGCGATTGCCCGCGCGCTGGTCAAAGACGCGCCGATCGTCATTTTGGACGAAGCGACCTCGGCCCTTGACAACCGCTCGGAAGCGGTGGTGCAGAAGGCAATCGACAACCTGATGCAGGATCGTACCGTATTTGTCATCGCGCACCGGCTTTCCACCATCCAGAACGCCGACCTGATCGTCGTTTTAAACAACGGCGAAATCGTTGAAACAGGCACCCACGACGAACTGATGGCAAAAGAAAACGGCGCCTACAAAAACCTTTACGAAGCCCAGTTCAAAAGCAAGTAAAATCCCGCCGGCTTTATATCCGCCGCTTCCGACTTCTTTGCCGAGCCGCAAGGGCTAAGAGAACAGAACGGTAAGCCCGGGCGTAAACGACATATCCGCCGCTTCCGACTTCCCCGCCCGGCCGCACAGGCTCAAGGGGGACGGAACGGCAAACCCGGCTCAGACATTTCCCGGCAAACCGGAATTCAACCGGCTGCAAAGCTTGGATTTGACCATGATCAAAGGCGCGGGGCAGTGTTGTCCCGGCACCAAGGCATTCAGCCCCATACCTTCCAAGTCCCCGAGGTTTTCCGCGAGGAATGCAATCAACGGAAAAAAACGGCACACCGGGCTTTGACGACATTTTACGTTTTTCCGCCGCCCGGCCACACCGCTGCCGTTTTTTTCAGGAAAAATCCGCCCGCGGTTTATTCGTACAGACCGGGAAGCAGCCGCTCGTCCCCTTTTTTGCGCTTTGCGCGGCGTTTGTCGGCAGCGGCAAAAGCTTCCATAAACGCCGCCGGGTTATAGTCTTCCCCGCGGCCGGAATAAAGCGCCTTTTGCAGTTTTTGCAGTTCACCGGCAAACGCCCGGTCGTCCGCAAGCGCGGCGACGTCGTCAAGATTGCGGACTTCGGCGTCGGGAAAAACCTTTCTCGCCCAGGCCAGCACATTGTCGCGGACGGCGCGCAGGTCATTGCCGCGAACGGCTTTGGCAACGCTAACCGGCTTTTCGGACTTTTTCTCCGTTTCCGTTTTCCGGGAATGTCGTCCGAGAACAAACCAGACAACCGTCATGCTGACGGCAATGCCGCCGGCAAACGCCGCCAGCAGATACCATAAAAGCGGAGCGGAAGCGGTTTGAACCGGGACGGGCACCGTTTCTCCGCCGGCAGGAACGGCAGGCGCTTTCGTTTCCGCCGCCGCTCCCGGCGCAATATTGACGACAACCGCCGGCAGCACCGCCTTTTCCATTTTGCGGGTGTTGACGTTATACCAGTTGACGGCAATTTCGGGAATCGTTACCCGGCCGCTTTTCTCCGGAATGTAAACGGTTTTTATTTTCATTACCGAAACCACGTCGTCGCCTTTGACTTCGCTGCGGGTTATCGGCTTTTCCGGATACTGCTTCATCCCGCCGACTTCGGGAAAACGAATTTCCGGCAGCTGGGTGTCGATTACGCCGGTAACCCGGAGATAGACTTCCCGGCTGACGGCCTCGCCGCTTTTAAATGCCGGCATTTTCTGCTGCCAGTCGGAGTAAATTTCCGCCTTTTTGGCCGGCAACCACCAGTTGCCGTTGTTTGCCGCAGGAATTTTTCCCACCTTGATGTCGATCGGCCGGGCTTTAAGTACAATCGGCACCCGGCGGCCGAACATGTCCAGTCCGAAAGCGTCGTCGTTCAGTCCGCTGAAAGCGCCGAGCAGACGCTGCATGGAGTTCCGACCGGCATCGGGATCGGCATAATAACCGTCAAAACGGACTTCGGGAATCACCAGATTGCCGCTTTTCTGCGGAAACAGAGCGTACTTAAAGGTAATTTCCCGTTCTTCCACACCGTCTTTCAGGCGGGTGGAAATGACCGGATCGCCGAGCGCGCGAATGATCCATTCGTCGGCATTTTCGCTCAGAAACTGCGGGGCGTTGCCCTGCAGGGCCTCTTTGGCGGTAATTTTAAAGGTATAGTTGATTTGCTGCTGAACCAGCGGATCGGAATTGCTGATGCTGCGGCTGACGGAAAATTTCGGCGCCGCGGGTTTTCCGTCCTTCGCCGGCGGCAACCCGTCGGCGGCAACGACCTTAAGAGTGATCGGCCGACTTTCCGCTTTGCCGACGGAAAGCGGCGGAATGGTAAAGGCGCCGGTTCGGTCGGCCGCCATCGTCACGTTCCAGATATAAAGTTTTTTCATTTTCCCGTTGGTATAAATCCCCTTATAGGAATTGGACACCATGTAAACGGTAAAATCGCGGTTGAGCGGCGAAAAATCCGGTTTTTCGCTGCCGGGATCGCCTTCATACTCCAGACTGAGAACAAAAGTTTCCCCCACCGGCACCGGATTGCGGTTGAGTTTTGCCGTCAGCGTACCCGCGGCAAATGCCGGCGCAGCAATGAAAAAATTCAGAATCAGAAGCCAAATCCACTTTTTCATAGTCAGTTATCCTTATAACGGTTTTTCTGATATTCTTTGAGAATAAAGGCACGGAGCAAACCGCCCGGGTCTTCGGGAATGTCGCGGAACTGCTGTTCTCTGGCCTGCGCGGCCTCGCTGTAGCCCTCGCCGTCCCGGTCATCCTTTTCTTCACCGGCGGCAGCCGCTTTCGCTTCCGCTTCGGTCGGCGCGCCCCGTTCTTCGGGCTGCGGCGCAGTCTGCCGGCGCTCGTTTTCGCCGCCGCCGTTTTGCTCATTGCCGTCCGAGGACTGCGGCTGCTTGTTTTCGCTGCCGGCCTCTTCCTCACCGCTGCCGCCGGAAGCGGAAGACTGCTGCGGCTGCCGGTTCTGCTGTTCGTCGCCGCCGTCCGGCTGCTCGCCGGAAGCCGCGTCATTTCCGTTCTGTCCGCCGTTGTTTTCCGCCGAAGACTGTTGCTCCCGTTTGTCCTGATCCTGTCCGCCGCCCGAAGACTGTTGTTGTTGCTGTTGTTGTTTCTTCAAATATTCCAGGTTGAATCTGGCGTCTTCGTGTTCCGGCGCCGTTTCAAGGACTTTTTCATAACTTTTGATCGCTTCCTCTATTTTGCCGCTTTTTGCCAGCGCGTTGCCCCGGTTGTAAAGGCTTTCGGCATCGCTGCCGGCAAAATGCTTTAACGCCTCTTCAAAATTACCGGCGCGGTAGTAGGAAGACGCCTTCCAGGCCGGATCCCGGAAACTCGCCGCCGCCCGTTCAAACTCCTGCCGTTCAAAAGCCCTCATCCCTTCCTGATCGTCGTTAAGGAAAAAACCTGCTTCGGCCGAACCGGCAAAAGCCAGCAGCAGAACCACCGAAAGAATCCCCCGGCGGAAAAAATAAAGCGCGCAAAACAACGGAACAATCAGCAGATAATAACCGGCGTCCTCCCAGATTTCCTTTTCGTTTTCACTCTCCGTCAGCTTCCGGCCGCCGTTTTGCGCCAGCCAGGACGACAGCCGCGGCAGTCCGGAAACGACGCTGACATAAGCGCCGCCGCCCTTTTCCGCAATCATTTTCAACTTTTCCGATCCGGCGGCGGCAACGTCAACCACGCTCACCCGGCAGCCTTTGGCATAGGCGCCGGCGGCGGAGATCATCGCCAGATTGAAATCCTGACCGACGTCGGCCGCCAGCACCACGATATTGCCCTTGTCACGGCCGGATTCCCGCAGCCGTTTGACCGCATAGTCCAGCGCCCGGTCCAGGCGGTCGCCGTTTTCCGGCACGATGTCGGGCGTCACCGCCCGCAGCAGATTGTCAATTACCCGTCCGTCTTCGGAAAGCGGGCTGATCAGAAACGGTTCATTGGTATAAACGACCAGCCCGCTCTCCGTGCCGGAAAGCGTTTTCAGCAGGTCGGAAACGGCATATTTGGCCCGCGCCAGACGGTTGGGCGTTACGTCGGTTTCATCCATGTCGGAAGAAAGGTTCAAAAGAAACATAACCGGATTTTCCGGCGTAAAAACCGGAATTTCCCTTTTCTGCCAGCTGGGACCGGCCAGCGCGACGATCGCCCCCAGCATGCCGGCCAGCAACAGCCCCGCGGTCAGACTGCGCTGACGGGAAGAGCCCCTGACCAGCAGAAAGTCCAGCAGCTTCCGGTCACAGACGCTTTCCCAGGCAGAGACGTTCTTCATCCCGGCAAAAAAGCGGAAACAGCCGGCCAGCGGCACCGCCGCCGCCAGCAGCCACCACGGGCGAAGGAAATGAAAAGCGCTTAAGAACTCTTCCATCTAAATTCCCTTTCTTCTCAAAAACACGGTCAAAAACGACAGCAGCAGCGCCGCCGACAGCGGCCAGTAAAACAGGTCTTTCGCCTCGCGCACGAACTGGTCTTCGTTTGCGCTCGGTTCCAGACGGTCGATTTCGGCATATATTTTCTGCAGTCCCTCGGTATCGCCGGCGCGGAAATAGTTGCCTTTGGTTTCTTCCGCCAGCCGTTTCAGCCCTTCCTCGTCAATGCCTCCCGGCATTGCGATCCGCATGCCGAAAAGGGAACGGACAAAGGCGTTTTCGGCGCCGACGCCGATGGTATAGACTTTGACCTTTTCGTTGCGCGCCAGGTTTATCGCCTGCGCCATGCTCAGACTGCCGTCATTGTTTTCGCCGTCGGTCAGAAGAATGATGATGCGCTCTTCGCTGCCGCCGCTTTCGCGGATGCTTTTCAGGGCCAGGCCGAGCGCGTCGCCGATTGAGGTCGAATTGCCGGCCATGCCTGCGTCCATCGAACGCAAAATCTCGCGCACGGACTGCCGGTCAAAAGTGACCGGCGACTGAAGATAGGCGCGGGTGCCGAACAGCACCAGTCCGATTCTGTCGTTTTTGCGCCGTTTGATAAAATCGTCGGCGGCCAGCTTGACAGCCGTCAACCGGTCGATCCGCCGGCGGTTTAAGACAAAGTCAGGCTCCCGCATGGAAGTAGAAATGTCCATCACCAGCATAATGTCGCGGCCGTAGTCCCTGATCCTCACCGGCTCCCCC
>OGMF01001772.1_pt1 | contig 19982 bp, 17 predicted proteins | sample 1572921 | NCBI WGS metagenome assembly OGMF01 (sample SAMEA2581919, study PRJEB24529) | metagenome | biome: Human gut stool | place: China | collected 2011 | reverse complement strand
GAGATCTACACTCTTTCCCTACACGACGCTCTTCCGATCTCGAAAACGTCCGACAGGTAGGAAATGTGCCGGTGGGCGTTGCGCGAGTCTTCGGGAACGTTGATGTCGTTGATGAAAATTTCTCCGCTGAAGGGTTTGACCAGTCCCGCCAGACATCTCATCAAAGTGGTCTTGCCGGCGCCGTTCGGTCCGATCAAGGCGACGATGCTGCCTTTTTCGATTTCGAACGAAAGGCCGTGCAAAGCCCTTTTCGTCATATAGTCAAAGACCAGGTTTTTAACTTTTATCATCGTTTTTTCCTCGATTGATTGTTGACTGAGAGTCAATATAATTCAATCGGCGGATAAAAACAAATGCTTTTCCCTCCCGGACGGGAAAAGTCAAAAAAGTTGCATCAGCTTATCCGATATGTTATAAATCGGATGAAATTGTATTATTGTCGTTATCATTTAATTTGTTTTAATATGGAAAACTTAATTTATTTTCAGGATGCCTTGCCGCGGATAAGCGCTTTTGTCTGGGCTGCCGTAATTGTGTTGTCGGCTTTTTTGGCATATGAAGTGTTGTGGCGCCGGAAACATCCGCAGGTTGCTGCCGGCAGGGCCGACGAGGCGGAAAAGAAAGCCTGTGCCCGTCGTTTGTCGCTGGTCTTTTGCTTTTTGTTTGTCTGGCTGGCGGTTTTCGTTTTTTTCTGCTGCGTCTGGCCGGTGCGTCGGTTTGCGCTTATTGGGGGCTGCTTCCCGTCGTTTTGGGCGGTGTCTGGCTGAGCCTGTCGTTGAGAAAATAAAGTTCGTGATTAAAAAAAACGCCCGCGGATCAACCGCCGGCGTTTTTTTTCAAAACAAATGTCGTCAGACTGTCAGAGTTCGGCAATGTAACGGACGATGCCGCTGCTTTGGCCGTCGCCGTCGAGCATGTAGTTGCGGCTGCCGATGACGTCGCCGCCGATTGCCCGCAAAGTTTCGTTTACTTTATAAACGATGTTTTTGATGCCCGAGGCTTCGCAGTAGTTCATCAGATGCCACCTGTATCCCTCCGGCAGACGGTTCATGTAGTTCCGTGCATCGCTGCGGCTCATGGCCTCGCCGGATTCCTGCCAGTACAGAAGCTTGTTGCCCGAAACGACGACCCCGATCGGTACGCGGCCGGAGATGGTCTGTTTGCTTCTGATGCCGCCGGCATAAATGACTTCAAACGGTAGCGTCACTCCTTTAGGCTCCGAGGTTTCGCTGCGGGTTTCGATTTTTTCGTTGAGGCCGTTTGCGGTTTTTTGTATCTTGCCGCACAGCTCTTTGACTTCTTCAAAACGCGCCGACATGTCGGGATAAAGGTCGGCAAAAGAGATTTTGTACTCGGAAATCAGGTTCTTCGCCAGTTTGACGGCTTCTTCCTTGCCAAAACCGAAATTTTTTGCCAGATCGGTCAGGCTTTTCAGTTTGTTTTCCAGTTCGTTGTTCATAATTTATGAGATTTAGTTAAAATAATTGTTGCAAATTTTCTATCTTTCCGTGCCGGTAGTCCGGGAATATCCGGCAGGCGGCGGAACCGCCTGCTGAGGCGCAACGGTAATTGTTTCCGTATAAGGCGCGGCGGTGAATTTGTCTTGCTTGAACTCGCATTCGGGAACAACCAGCTTTTTTAACCGTGGAAAGTTGACATGACTGAAATAAACTTTCTCCAGCTGCCGGCACTTTCCGAGATCAAGCGTTTCGAGCTGCGGAAAAACGATATGGTTAATACTCAGCTGCTTAAGCGATTCCGGCATTATAATTTCTTTGCAGGAAATTTGGTTGCTGTTTAATCCCGAAAGCTCAAGATTCGCCAGCCCGCTGCAGCGGCCGTAATCAAGTATGGAATCCGTTTTGAAACTGCAGCCGCTGACGGAACATTTTTCCATTGCCGAAGGAAATACGATTCGTTTAATTCCGCTCAAATCGGAAGCGGCCAGCCGAACCTGTTGCAAACCGGGACAAACATCAAGGTCAAACGTTTTGCACGGTTTGAGCGTGCAACTGCCGAAGCCGAGATAGGAAAGGCTTTCCGGCAGGGTTATCCGGCTGCAGTTTTCAAAGTCGAAGTTGTTGAACTGCAGCGTTTCCAGACTTTGATATTTTGCAAAATCGATCTCGGAAACCTTGTCCGTCAGCTTGTTTTCGGCGTCGATTACCAGATGTCTGACGTTGGCGGGAAAACGGATGCCGGCCGGATCCGGAAGTTTTTTACAATTGTAAAAACGGATCATGCGTCCCTCTGCGAATTTGGCAATGTTCGTTATATAGCCGGCGTTTTCGGCCACCATGCAGGCCTCTTCCATATATGCCAGGTCGTTTGCGGGAACATTGCTTTCGCTCATTCTTACTTTGCTTAAGTCCGCGCTGCGGAGAGCCGAAAAATCCGCATCTTTGAAAAAAAGGTTGTCGATTGAACGAAAACGGGCGATCTTTTCGAGCATTTCCCCGGTGATTTTTCCGCTGACGGTGAGGGTGGCCGTCGATAGCCGTTCGGGAGAAAGCAGTTCCGACAGCTCCGGCGTATAGTTGATGTTGCTGACCTTTATCGGTTCCGTGACGTTGAGCAGGTCGATCATCGGTTCCGGTTCCGTTTGGAAACACAGTTCCCTTTTGCCGGTCCAACGGGCGGCATAGCCGAGTTTGAAGACATAGCGTGAATTGTTCAGGGCTTTTGCCGCCTCTTGGTTGCCGGCGGCACTTTGTTCGGCAATGTATTTTCTTGCTTCGGCAATTCCTTCCGTCATTTCCGACAGGTCAAAAGAGTCTATTTTTCTGAATTGCTTCAATTTTTCCGTCGTTTGCCGGTTCCATATGCGGCCGATTTTGACCGTCCGGGCGGAAATGAAAGCGGCTTTTTCGGGCGGCACTTTCCAAATGTCCGCTTCCTGCAGTTCAATCTCTTCGTTCAGGTTGTAATAATCCCTGACAATGCCGCGGACGTCAATGACATATCCCCAGTTTTGCAAGTCGCGGACTTTGCCCTGCCGGTGCAGTTCGGCAATGTCTTCGCTGCCGTAAACGGCAAAAACGCTTGCCCTGATTTCGGGATAATACTGCGGGTCGATTTCCTTGTTTTTGTATCCCTTGACCTGAGTGATTGCGCCATCCTTGCACTCTATGGTTGCGTGCGGCAGCCATTCGTTTTCCGCGCTTAAATCCCGCAGCGAATAAATTGCCGTTTTGCCGTTTAAAACGGCGGCGTCATAGCTGCCTTTTCCCACGCAGTGGTCCATTCTGGCCGTTTCGTAGTCCAGCGCTTCAACCGTACGCAAACGCACCAGCTGGACGTTTTTGCCGGGGAAAACGCGTATGACTTCAACTCCCTGCCGGCTGGCTTTTATCATGTCGTCTGTCAAATGCGCGTCGTCGTTCAGCCGTGCGAAAAACGCGTCGGCATAATCAAGCACGCCGCGCCAGTCCTTAACGTTGTTTAAAAGCGTTTTGAAATGTCCGGGCGTTTTTACCTTGTCCGGGTATTTTGCCATGTAGGCGGCGACAAAATCGCGCAGGTGAACGGCTTCCTGAAAAATTGCGGAATGTTTCAGCCGCTCGGTGTCAACCAGCAGGTTGCCGTTTGCATCTTTGGCAAAATTAAGGGGATTGTGTTCCAAAAGTTCCCGGGTCAGATATTTTTGCAGCAGAAAACCGCTGCATATGCCGGTTTTGGCTTCGTCGCTTAAAACGTTGAAATGGTCGCCGTTCTGCAAAACCTTGAGTGCCCGGATCATATCCTGTTTCTGCTTTTTGATCCGCGCCAGCCTCAGGCCGGCCGCTTTTTTGTCGGTTGTCGTGCGGATCAATTGTGCCTGCCGGTCGATTTCCCGTTTGCGGGCGCCGATTTGTTCCAGCAGCTTGAGCTTTTGTTGTTTCAGTTCTTCGCCGGAATTGGTCAGAGCCTGGTAATAGGCGCCGATCTCGCCCATTGCGTCGCGTGAATAAACGTCGCGCAGTACAGCGGTATATTCTCTGAAATTGGCGATAACCATTTTTTCCCCGATTTTTCCCCGAAAAAACTGTTTTCTGAAATAAATTAAAATTGGACAAAATAATAGCATAAATCGGGTGGTTGTCAAATTGTTTTCGACAAAAATCAAAGCTGTTGCAAAGAAATATAAAAGAATTGCAAAAAAAGATTGACTGAACAAAAAACTTACGCTAAATATACCCGGTAACTTGTCAATGGAGAGTTGGCAGAGTGGTAATGCAGCGGATTGCTAATCCGTCACCGTGAATAACGGTGCACAGGTTCGAGTCCTGTACTCTCCGCCACCAAACGCCCGTAAGGGCGTTTTTTTTGTGGCGGATACAGGGCTCGAACCGAGAGGCCCGCTAAGCGTTTTTTGCCGCTGCTCCGGGAAAAAACGTCTGCAAGGGCACAAAACACCTTAATGAGCAAAGCCGCAAAGCGGCAATTGCGAATTTAGATGTTTTGTGAGAAGGAGCGACAGCGTCGCACAGTCCTTCAAATTTTCCGTATTCCTTTTTTCTTCCGTTTTTCGTTTGAAAAACAACCAGCTGAAAAGTTTATATACCATTGTTTGTGATTATGTTTGACTTGAAGCTTAAATTAGAATAATCTGTTTTTGCACCGGCAGATAACCGGTGCGAGGTTTAGAACCCTCTTGTAAGTTGCTTACGGATAGTAGGTGTAAAACTGCCTTTTGGTCTATGACTGGGAGGCAGTTAATAAGGCATTTGCATATGCTCAATACGCTGCACAATTCTTACAATTGGTTCTAACTCCCAGTCACCCGTATCAGGTGACTGTTTTGCTATTGATAAAACAGGAAGTTAGAAAGGAAAATCAAAAGAAAACAAAGCTTTGTGACTTTTTTGAAATGCCGGCGGAATTGCTGCCGATACGGTGCGAAAGCGCCGGGTCGGTTTTGTCGGGGTACGGATCTTCGACGACAGGCCGGATATTTTTATCATCCGTTTTTGACTCAAATTTTAAGGAACTGAAATATGAAAAACAGACTTTTGTTTACAACAGCGTTGATTGCTGCAGCTTTTGCGGTTTCCGATGCCCGCGCGGAAAGACTGGTCGTTTCGTCGGGGGAAGAAGAAGCCGTCAATGCCGAAATGTCGGCAAATGACAACAGTGAACTCCAGGGCGGCGCAATCCTCAATTCGGGAAAACTGACCGTTGCCGACGGCGTCGTTTTCAACGGCAATGCCGGTTCCGTCGGCGGTGCCGTTTCGACCGTTGATGCGTCCGGCGCGGCCGTAATCGGCGACAACGTGTCTTTTATCGGCAACACTTCCGCCATGCAGGGCGGCGCTTATCACAATCAGCGCGCAACCAGCACCATCGGCGACAATGCCAAATTCCATAACAATACGGCCATCGGTTACGGCGGCGGCGCCGTTTATCAGGATACCGACGGCCGGGAAGCTGTGCTGACGATCGGTGACAATGCCGAATTCAAAGGAAACAAAAGCGAAACTTCCCACGGCGGCGCGGTCATGAATTTCAATGCCGGTGACAAAGCCGAAATTACCATCGGCAAAAACGCCGTCTTCAGCGGAAACTCTGCCGGCAAAACCGGCGGTGCTGTTGCCAACTGGGGTGGCAGCATGCGGCTCGGCGAAGGAGCCTCTTTTGCCGAAAACCGTGCGGCGACCGACGGCGGCGCCGTTTATAACGCAAACTACGGCGGCAAAAACGCCGAAATGACGATTGCCGGCGTAAGCGTTTTTGAAAACAATGAAGCAACGGGGCTCGGCGGTGCCGTTTATAATGACGGCAAGCTGAATATGGGCGGCGCCGTTTTTTCCGGCAACAAGGCGGGCGGCAAGTTAAACGACGTCTATAATGCCGGCGAACTGAACTTTACCGGTGACGTTACGCTTGACGGCGGTATTGCCGGCAACGGTACCACCACTTTTGCCAAAGACACCGTTTTGACGGTTAAGACGGGCACGACGACCATCAGCAACGATGTTGTAAACAAAGGGGCAACCCTGTCGCTTGTCTTTGCCAACGGATATGCGGGCGGCGAATATGATCTGATTACGGAAGAGGGCTCGCTGGACAAGGAATTCAACATTGCCCAGAACGCCTTGTATAATATTAAGGCCAACGAAAACGGCTCTTATACGATCAGCAAAAAAACAGCCGGCGACTTTGTCGCTTCGACCGGTGCAAACGTCAACCAGGCCAATACCATCAGCGCCGTTGCCGGCAGCAAAACCGGCAGCGCACGTTTTGACGCGGTGGCAGAACGTATCGGTGGTCTGATCCAGTCGGCTCACGCTTCCGACGTCCAGACCGCTTTGAATGCGGCGACGGCTCTTGCGCCTGAAGTTGCGCCGATGGTTACGCAAAGCGAAAGCCAGACGGTTAACCAGGTGTTCGGTGCCGTTTCCACGCGTTTGAGCGGCGGTGCGATTGCTGCTGCCGGTGAAGCCGGAGCAGAAGGCGTTTCTTCCGGCGACAACGTTTTTGAACGGGTTGCCATGTGGATTCAGGGAATGTTCAACCGTTCCGAGCTTGACGATACGGCAAAAACCAAAGGCTTTGACGCCGATTCCGCCGGGGTTGCCATGGGTTTGGAAAAACGCGTGAACGATCAGGTCAAGCTGGGTATCGGTTATGCCTATACCAACACCGACATTGACGGCTTTATGCGTTCGACCGACGTTGATACCCATACGGCGATTTTGTACGGCGAATACAAACCTTCCGCATGGTTTGTCAACGGCGTTGTTTCGTACGGCTGGTCCGATTATTCGGAAAGCAAAAACGTGGCCGGTTACAATGTTAACGCCGACTATGACGCAACTTCTCTCGGTCTGCAGGCGATGACCGGTTATGAAATGCAGGTCAAAGGCTTTAACCTGACTCCGGAAGCAGGACTGCGTTATGTCCATACCAGTCAGGACGCTTATACGGATACGGTTGACCAGCGAGTTTCTGCCAACGATTCCGACATCCTGACCGGCGTGATCGGCGCCAAAGCGGACAGGGAATTTACGCTTGAAAACGAGATGACCCTGCGTCCTGAAGTCCGGGTTGCCCTCACTTATGATATGTTTAATGATGCGGGCGGTTCGGTCGTTACTTTGGCCAACGGCGCGGCATATCGCGTCGACGGCGAAGCTTTGGACCGCTTCGGTGTTGAACTCGGCGCCGGCCTGACGGCGGAAGTCAACGACAATGTCGAATTGTCGCTCCGTTATGAAGGACAGTTCCGTGACGATTATACCGACCATACCGGTCTGTTAAACGCCAAATATAAATTCTGACGTTTGTTCGGACGACAAAAAACGGAGAGGACTGCCTCTCCGTTTTTTTTCGGGTTCTGGTCTTGCGTCCGCTTTTTGGTTTTCGGAGCAGACGCTTTTTTATAAACTTGACAAAAAAATGAAAATAAAATATAATTTTTTCCGCAAATCAATTACCAGTAAATTATTAACCGTAAAAATAAAAAATGTATGAAAAAATTTTTCGTTGCTTTGTTTCTGATCGTCGGCATCATCACCGTTCACCTGTTTGTCAGTGATATCATTTATCTTCAGATTGCCGATCTGCTGTGGCTTTTCGTTTACGGAATCGGGCTGTCAAAAATTGACGAGCGAGAATTCGTGGACAAAAGAAACCGGCTGCGTCTGGGAAAAATGTTTAGGAACGGAATCTTGTTCAGATTGGTGCCGCTGATCGTTTATGTGGGAACAGTGGCGGCAACGTTGTTCAGCGTTGAGTTTTTGTTCAGCCTGCTGATGTTTCTTCTCGTGGCGGTGCTTTTCACGATATCTTTGTTCTCCGATCTGTTCGGCTGTATCAAGGGTGACGATTAAAGGCAAAATTCGTTTATTGATTTTAACGGTCCGACCCGTAAAGGGTCCGGCCGTTTTTTTATGATTTGAACGTCCTTCCGGGCAGGCGAATGCGGACATTCTGATCCGATCGTCAGACTTGCGGAACTTCAATGATAGGCGTTCAGGATTCAAAACACGTTGATGCCGTTTGTTCAGCAGATGAAAGTTTGTGCGGCAAAAACGCCGAAGACGTCATGCAGGCGGACGGGAAAGGGCGGCGATGCCGTTCAGTCGCCGGAATAGCGGGAATACTTCCATTTCAAAATCTGTTCGGTTGACAGGTTGGATTGCTTTTTTGCCTCATATTCCCTTTGTTCGGCTTTCTTGCGCGCAATTTCCTTTTGCCGCCGGGCTTCTTCGATTAAAGCCGCTTCCCGTGCGCTTTTGGGAGAGCCGTTGTCTTCCGTTTGTTCAAACCCGTAAAGGGCGGCCAGTTCGCTTATGCTGACGTCGAGCGTTTTTTCTTTTCCGGCTTCGCGCATTTGACGAAAACGCTCAAGAATAACCGGTTCGTATTTTCCGGCGTCATATCCGGGCTTGCGCCGTTCGGGACCGTAAGCCGCTTCATAACCCATTTCCGGCCGGCCGAACCCGTAATCGGTCAGGATCAGTCCGTTTTCCACGCTGTCAACCCCCGGGTTGATCGTCCGCCGCATTTGCAAAATGGCATCGTGGTTAAGGCAGTTTTCCTGCCGGCTTTGTCCGGCCGGCATAAAGTCTACAAAAACCTGTCCGGGATAAAGTTTTTGGTTTTCGCTGCATACGACACGATAAACGTCTTTCATGTTTTCTCCTGCTGCTGGTTATGGATATTGTCGGATTATAACCGAACGGAGCGTTTTTGTCCAGCGCCGTTTCGTACGGCTTTTTGCCGGGCGGGCAAAACAAACCCCGGCCGGAGCCGGGGCTTTGTTTTCAGACGTTTTCCTCCGTCTTTTCCGCTGCCGGCAGTTTTTCCTCCTGTTCTTTGTTTTTCAGATAACGCCGGGTAATTTTCAGCGCGTTTTGGAAAGAAGAGGCGATGGAAATGGTGTGAAAGTCGATTCCTTCTTTCAGAAAAGCGTTGTGCAGAACGCGCCGCGGCTGTTTCTTGACGTTGGAAAGAATGATCTTCGTGTCGTATTTTTTCACTTTTTTGATGAATTCGATGATGATGTTGGCGCCGGTGGCGTCAACGACCGGAACGTATCCCATCCGCAGAATCAGTACCTTCGGCGCTTCGCCTATTTTTTGAAAAAAGTGCGATACCTGGGAAGCCCCGCCGAAAAACAGCGGACCGGAAAGTCTGAGCGACATCACGCCTTTTTCGTGCAGAACCTGTGTCAGGTCGCGGCCGCCGCCGTCTTCTTCCAGCACCTGTTCGTCGGTTTCAATTTCGATTTCCCGACTCATGCGGTGCATAAAGATAATGCTGGCCATGATGAAGCCGACGCTGATGGCGGTGTTGAGGTCGACCAGAACGGTCAAAAGCAGGGTGACGACAAGGGTGTAACGGTCGCCGCGCGGTCCCTGCAGCAGTTTGAAGATTTTTCCCAGCCCCATCATGTTCCAGCCGATCAGAACCAGCACCGCCGACAGGCAGGCCAGCGGAATGTATTTGGCGGCCGGCGCCAACAGCAGCATAAACAGCAGCAAAAATACCGACTGCATGATGCCCGATACCGGGGAATAGGCTCTGGCCTTGAAGTTGGCGGCGGTTCTGGCAATGGCGCCGGTGGCCGGTACGCCGGCAAAGAACATGCAGAAGATGTTGGCGGCGCCTTCCGCCACCAGTTCGGCGTTGGAATTGTGGTTGTCGCCGCTCATGCCGTCGACGACGGTGGCGCTCAAAAGCGATTCCACGCCGGCCAGAAAAGCGATGGTCAGGCCGCTCGGCAGCACTTTGAGCAGCAAATTGACCGAAATGTCGGGCATTTTCGGCATCGGCAGAAAATGCGGCACGCCGCCGAATTTGTTGCCGATGGTGTCAATGTTAAGGCCGAAGACGGCGACCAGCAGCGTGGCGCCGGTAACGCAGACAAGATAGGCCGGCAGCTTCGGTTTTTTGATCTGCATGTAAAGGATAGCGGAAAGCGATAACAAAGAAATGACCAGCGAAGCGGCGCTGAAAGAGTTAAGGTTGGCGAGGTAACTTTCCCATTTGGGCAGAAATTCGGCCGGCACGTTTTCTATTTTCAGCCCCAGCAAATCCTTGACCTGGGTGGAGATCAGCGACAGTCCGATGCCGGCGGTAAAGCCGACGACCACCGGATAGGGAATATATTTGATATAGGAACCGAGACGGAGATAACCGCTGATGACGAGTACGCTGCCGGCGATCAGCATGGTGGCGGCCAGGCCGTCGTAGCCGTAGTTTTGCATAACGTTGAAGATGACGACGACAAAAGCGCCGGTCGGGCCGCCGATCTGGTAGCGGCTGCCGCCGAGCAGGGCGATGAAAAATCCGGCGACGATGGCGGTGTAAAGTCCCTGCGCCGGCGTAACGCCGGAAGCGATTGCCAAAGCCATTGCCAGCGGAATTGAAATGACGGCGACGGTTATTCCTGAGATGCAGTCGCGGCGGAATTTTTCCGTGTCATAGCCCGTTTTAAGGACTTCGTAAATTTTCGGAGCAAATTGTCTGCCGTAAAATTGTTGAAATTTTTTCCAAAGTGCCAGCATGATGAGTCGTCTTTCTTTTTTTTGCTTGTTTTTTAAACCGTGGTAGGAATACAACTTTTTTGACGACTGTCAAGAGATTGACAAAAAATATTTTCGATTTTTGAAACGGCCGGCCGGGCGACGGAAGGAAAGCGATGCGTTTTTGTCCCGTATCCGTGTTTCCGGGCATAAACTTCCGCCGGCTGCCGCAAGCGGCATAGCCGTTCCGGACATCAAACGCCCGGCCCAAGAGCTTTGCAATCTTTGCGGCCGGGACGAGATACCTGCATCTGCCTGCGCAGACGCCCGAATCATAAAAAAACACTCCCGAAACCTGCCCGGGAGTGTTTTTGCCGCATAAACGAACTACAGGCTCTGGCCGCCGCGGCCGCTCAGCGCTTTCATTTGCCCGGCAGTCAGCGTTTTGTCTTTGCTGTTATTGTTTTGCAAAGCGTTTGCCGGTTGCTGCGGTTTGTTTTCCTGCGGATTGAGATAAGGATTGTTGCCGCGGCGCATTGCCTTCAGCAGTTCGGCGTCGTTCAGTTTCTTCACGCGGGCGCGCTCTTCGGGGGTACGGCTCATGACGTCGTCGGGAATTTTGCGCGTCATCTTTTCCCAGTCCGCCAGCGTGTGGTTTTCGTCTTTCAGGTATTCGTCTTTCAGGTTTTTCCAGAACTGCTTGTCTTCCGGCCAGCCGGCGATGATGGTGGCGTTGTGTTTTAACAAGGCGTTTTTGGAAAAAGTCTTTTTGTGTTCTTCGTTGTCGGAGTGCAGGCCGATGGTTGCTTCTCTGCCCTGGGATTTGCAGTGTTGAACCAGATCGGCGCAGACTTTGTCGTTAATTTCTTCAAAACTGCTGCCTTCAAGGATGCTGCCGTCGCTTCCCCGCGCGATAAACTTGCCGTTTACCTGTTCAAGGCCGTAGCTTTTGCCCTGACCGTTGCCTATGTTTTCTTTGTCTTTTTCAACGAAATTGTCGGCGCTGATGCCGTTGAGGTTGCCGTTCTTCTCGGCATATTCCCTGGCTGCCGATTTGAAGCGTTCCGCGTTGAATTTGTCACCGTGCTGCGCTTGCATTTCGGCGGCTTTTTGCTCAATTTCGTCGTTAAAGGATTTGACTTCCGGTTTGATTTCGTTTTCCGGCCGGGCTTTTTTTTTCTTCTTCGATATCTTCGCTGTTGTCCATGGCTGCTTCCTTTCAGGTTAAAAACTGGGAACAGTATAGACATAAAAACGCGAAGAGTCAATAAGACTGCTGTTTCCCGGCCGGGGGAAAAAGGGATATCGCGCCGGTAAACAAAAAACCCCGGCGGATTGCCGGGGTAAAAACTTTGGAAAGATCAGGCGCTTCGCTTGAAATATTTGCGATCAAAGCTTTTGCGCAGCTGCTTTTCCCAGTTGTGGACGGAACCGAACTTTTGTTCAAACCGGTGAACAAAAGTGTAGTTGCGTTCGACGGCCAGTTTCCAGATATGGGGATTGCCGGATTTTTTAATGATCCGGCTGGCCTCGTAGCTCAGCGGATGATTTAAAACCAGCTCCCAGGTAAGGATGCTGTCGCCGCGGAAAATCAGCGCCCGCTCCGCTTCGACGGTTTGCGGCCGGAAAAGGCGGATATAAGCGAATATCAGTTCGAGCGGCGCCGTTCGGAAGAACAGGATTTCCGCATTCGGCTTCCACTTCCGCGCGTACTCGCGCACCTTTTTCCAGTCTTTTGACGCCAGCAGGGAAATTTCTTCCTCTTCGCTCAGCAGTTTGCTGAAACAAGCGCCCGCGGCCATCAGAAGCTGTGACGTCACGCCGTATTCCTTTTCGCTTTTATAAGCAAGCGGCGAACATATCATGTTATGTCGCAGCCATTTGAGAAAGTCCGCCTTGGCTTCTTCTTCCGAGCGGTCGTCCGGCGGCAGGATGCCGCGTCGGCGCAGTTCGGAAAAAAGGCGGTAATTCCACATTTCCGGGTGAACCGTCTGCTGCAGTTCGATCCATCTTTCCCCGCCGGCAAGAAGCTTGCGCTGGGCGGAAAGAGTTTGGATGCCGCGGCAGCAGATGTAATAGAAACGTTCTTTTTCTCCGCCGTTGACCAACAGTTCCGTTTCCTCTTCGGCGGTTTTGAAAAATACGGGATGCGTCCCCTCGATAATAATGCTGTTCATAGTTTTTTTCATGCCTTCTACTTGACTTGAAGGGCTTTTTTTAAATAGTTAAATAATTTAAAGTTGACAAAGTAATTTGTGTTGCAAAAAAATTTGAACATATTCCGCAAATTTTGTCAAGTAAAATAAAAGAAGAGAGGTTCGGTCAAAAAGCGTGGTTTGGCCAAAATGCCGGAGACCAAAAAAAATCCCCCGCTTTTCGGCGGGGGATTGTCGATTTTTGAACCGTTATTCGGCCGGGACGGTATCGGCTGCGTCGTCTTCGCAGAATTTGTACGAATAGATGTAACAGTCATCCTTGTCGTCGTAATATTCCTTCAGGACGGCCTCCAGCTTGAAGCCGCAGGATTCGTAAAATTTGCGGGTCGGCAGGTATTGCTCGGTCCCTTCGGTTTTGACGAAAAGCTTTTTGCCGCCGAGTTCGCGCACGGTTTCAAGCAGCCGGGCGATCATTTTGCGGCCGATGCCGTGCCCGCGGTAGCTGCTTAAAGTGGAAATCAGGTGCAGTTCGTAAGCGGAATTGCAGTCCTGGATTTTGCCGAAACAGGCATAACCGACGGTTTTGCCGTTGTCTTCGGCAAGCAGGAAACTGGGTTCTTCCACATTGTCGTTGGCGTGCCGCTGCCCGTCAAGGGCGCTGTGCGCAAGGTTGACGCTGATTTCAATGTCGGTGGCGTCAAAAAAGCCGGTAGAAGCCGAAATTTTCCGGATCGCTTCCGGATCCCGGGAATTCAGTTTGTTTCTGAAAGAAAGCATAATTACACTCCTTTCAGAACCGATAAGCCCTCGCAGAGATAAGAAAAACCAGACGGCTGGTTCAAAGTTTGAAACGAATTGTCAATGCCCCGCAAACGGTTGTTTTTTCGGGGAGGTTGGTTGCTTTGCACCGCAATCGGTGTTACTGCGTACATAAAAACTCCATACTTGTTAATCCGGTGCAAACGCCGATTTTTGTCCTTCGGACTTCCGTCGCTTGCATTCTTATTATACTATCCTTTGCGGTTTTTGACAAGGGGGAACGTTTGTTTTTTGCTTCGTCGGGGGTGCAAAAGCTTTGGACAAGAGGTTTGCGGCTGTTGACTGCCCGGGAAAACCGGTCTATAACAAAGCGAAATTCGGGTCTTTTTATTGAAAGTAAAAAATTATGGAAAAACTGAAACAACTGTTTACCGACCATTATGTCATTCCCGAGGAGTGGCTGTGGGTCATTTTCGGCGTTGTCGTTTTGCTGCTGCTGTTTTTTGACCTCTTTTTGTTCAACCGCAAGAACGAAGTGCCAAACTTCTGGCATACTCTCAATTTGTGCATTATCTACATTTTGGCGGCCTGTGTGTTCGGGGTGTTTATCATCTATGAGGAAGGGGTTGACAAGGGAATGGACTTTTTCACCGGCTTTCTGGTGGAAAAGAGCCTTTCGCTCGACAACATTTTCATCATGTCGCTGATCTTTTCCAGCCTCGGGGTGCCGCGGATGTACCAGCACCGGGTTTTGTTCTGGGGGATCCTCGGCGCAATCGTCATGCGCGCTCTGCTGATCCTGGTCGGGGAAACGCTGATCTCGAACTTCCACTGGGTATTGTACGTCTTTTCCGCCTTCCTCGTCTACACCGGGGTCAAGATGCTGTTGCACAAGGGCGAAGAAGAGCCGGCGTTTGAAGAAACCCGGATGTTTAAGTTCTTTTCCAAAATTTTTCACGTTACCGGCAAGATCCACGGCGAGCATTTCTTTGTCAAGGAAAACGGAAAACACTACATTACGCCTCTGTTTTTTGCCCTGATTACGATTGAAACCATGGACGTGATTTTCGCGCTGGACAGCATCCCCGCGATTTTCCTTATCACTCAGGACGTGTTTATCGTCTATACCAGCAACATTTTCGCCATCCTCGGCCTGAGGGCTCTGTATTTCCTGCTGGAGGCGGTTGTTCACAAGTTCAAATATCTGAAGCCGGCGCTGTCGATCATTCTCATCTTCATCGGTTTGAAGATTTTTGCGCCGAGGGTTCTCGGTTTTGAACTTGAAGCCTGGCATTCCTTAAGCGTTACGTTCGGCCTGCTGTTTGCCGGCATTGCCGTTTCCCTGTGGAAGGCAAAAGACGAAAAATCGCCGGAAGCGTAAGCGCGTTCCGCCGTTTTGAAAGCCGCTCCGGCAACGGGCGGCTTTTTTGTTGTCTTCATCGGCGTTTTATGCTAAATTGGCCTTCGTAAAATGAAGAAATGAGGAATTTTATGACAGAAAATTCGGATTTTTGGTTTGATTACGACCGCACGCCGCGCGACGTCACCGATATGAACGGGCGGCGGCTGGAGATCGGGGAGGAACCGGTCAAAGTCACCGTCTTTGCGCCCGGTTTCGGCAGAAAATACCCGTGGGGACACGTGCAGATGGAATACGAAGGGCTGGTGATCGACTTTGAAGCCGGCGGCATGCGGAACCTGAAAGCCGACCAGCCGCAGATATTTGAAGAAGGCGTTCGTCATTATTACGTTTTTCCGGCTGCGGCCGGCATCAGTCGCGAACGGCTGCGGGAGGCGATTCTTCGCCGCCGGGGGCAGACGGGAGATTACAGCCTGCTGTCGAACAACTGCGCCGACCAGGTGAGGACGGTTATGGAAGAAGCCGGAGCGCGGGGAATTAAAGAGTTCGGCCCGCTTGAAATTTCCGTTCCCGAACGGATCGGCGGCTGGTGCGCCGGCCGCGGCGTGGAAATCGACGTTCACACCACTAATCTCTATCGTCTGGAAAGAAGGAAAGACTTCGGCCGGCTGAAAAGAATGCTGGCTTATTCAAAGCGTCTGCTGGCGGGGGAATATGCCGTGGAGGAATGGCTGCCCGACGGCGGCAGCGGCGAACAAATGCGCGATTTTATGGTGCGCCGTGCGGTTCAGGAAATCAGACGCATCGTGCGAACCAGCCGCAACGATTTCGGAACCGGCAAGGTCTTTGTCGATTACCTGACGGAAAAATGCGGAGAAAGTTCGTTTCTCGAACAATACGGCATCGCCGGGGAAATGCGGCGTACGGCTTATCTGCGCCATCCCGAACGCGAAGCGTGGTATCTTGCCCGGCGGGAAGGGCCGGGCGGCTTCAGAAACGTGAAAAACGACGGCCGGAGCTGATGCGGGCTTGAATTTCGGCCGGCAAAACATATATCGGATTGAAACAACAAAAGTCAAAGGGGTGTCTGATGAAAAAAGAAAAAATCAGAAAAGAAACGGAAGATAAAAACACGGTTTACGTCCGCGGCGCCGAGAGCGTGCCCGAGAAGGCGGCGCCGGAAAGAGCGGCCGAAGAAAGGCCGGCCTACAAAAGACCCGGTTTCAAAAGACCGCCGCCGCCGCGGGGACCGTTGCCGGAAGAGGGCGAAAGTTGTCCCCGCCGCTGCCGGACGGCTGCCGCAATGGTGCTGGCTGCCGGTATTGCGCTGGGCGGTTTTTTCCCCGGCTACTATTACTATCAGTCAAAAATCAACGCCAACAGCGTAACCGTCAAAGGCCTGGCCGAACGTGACGTCCGTGCCGACATGGCGGTCTGGTCGCTGCAATTCGTGGTGACCGGCAACGATTTGTCCGAACTCCAGCCGCAGATACTCGGACAGGCCAAAACGATTGTCGCTTTTCTGAAAAAGCGCGGTTTTGCCGAGGAGGAAATTTCGGTCAGCCCGATCACGACCAATGACCTGTTTGCCAATCCGTACCAAAATACGGCGGAAACGAACGGCCGCCGCTTTATTCTGACCCAGTCGGTCGAATTGCAGACAAACAAAGTCGATGCGGTGGCCGATGCTCTGACCGCAAGCAACGAGCTGATCGCCGGCGGCATTGTTTTCAGCCAGGATTACGGCGGCGGTTCCAGAGTGTCGTATTTGTTTACGAAATTGAACGACATCAAGCCCGAGATGCTGGAAGAGGCGACCCGCAACGCCAAAGAAGCCGCATTGCAGTTTGCCAAAAACAGCGGCAGCAAGGTCGGCAAAATCCGCCGCGCCAGCCAGGGCGTGTTCTCGGTACAGCCGAAAGTGGACGCTCTTAATATGCAGGAAAACCGACAGATCGACAAGAAGGTGCGGGTGGTTTCCACCGTCGAATACTGGCTGAAATAGAAAATTCGTCCGGATTTTTTTGCAACGGGGAAATTCCCCGTTGTTTTTTGCCGGTATCCGTGCTAACGTGATATTGTTTTTGAAACTGTTTTAAAAAAAGGAAAAATTCATGGAAACGAAAGTAGCCGTTGTCGCCGTCGTCGTCGAAGACCGCGATTCCGTCGAACGCCTGAACGAAATTCTGCACGACTATGCTGATTATATCATCGGCCGGATGGGAATTCCCTACCGCGCGAAAAAGATCAATATCATCAGCGTGGTGGTTGATGCGCCGCACGACGTGATCAGCGCATTGTCCGGCAAAATCGGCAATTTGAAAGGCGTTACCGCGCGAACCGTCTATTCCGGCGCCGGCGAATAGCCGTTTTATCAACTGACGGGGAAGAATGTTCTGACCCATAAGAAAGAGGTGTTTATGTATAATCCCGAATCATTGAAGGCTGAGGAATTTATCAGCCATGAAGAAATATTATCGACTTTGGAATATGCCGAAGCCAACAAAAACAACATAGCGTTGATTGATGAAATTCTCGACAAGGCAAAACTGCGCCAGGGTCTTTCCCATCGCGAAGCTTCGGTTCTGCTGGCCTGTGAACCGGCGGACAAAAACGCGGAAATCTGTGCGCTGGCCGAACAGATAAAAAAAGACTTTTACGGCAACAGGATTGTTTTGTTTGCGCCGCTGTATCTTTCCAACTATTGCGTCAACGGCTGCGTCTATTGTCCGTATCATGCCAAAAACAAACATATTGCCCGCAAAAAAATGACGCAGGAGGAAGTGCGCCGCGAAGTGATCGTTCATCTCGGTCGGTCTCGGCTACGAGGCGGCTTACCGGGAAAACATCGAGGCGATGGGCAGCCTGACGAAGATCGATGTGACCCCGCCGAGCGATTCCACGGGCGGCAGGACCGCGCTGCTCAATGACAAGGCGGTGGACGCTTTTAAGAAGCTGCGCGGGGTGGAAGCGGTGACGCCGGTCGTGCAGGCGACGGCGTGGCTGCAATCCGGGTCTTATATCGGCTCTGCTAAACTATATGGCATTGATCTTTCCACGGCGAGCAGCTTTCTCATCTACCCCGTAGAGGGCGAAATGCCCGGCGCGGGTACGCATCTTAGACCCGAGATCATGTTCACCGACGATATGGCGGCGTCGTTCGCAGACCCTGATAAGGACTGGGAGTTTGCGCTGAACGCCGACGGCACACCGAAGGTGGATATCCTGCACTCGACCGTCAAGCTGACTTTTGATTACTCGAACCTCTCGGGCGAGTATCAGGAGGGGGAGGACGGGCGTGCGGTGTCGGCGGGCAATATGTACCGGCTGAACATTTCCGGACTTTGCTCCGCACAGAACTACACCTATGCGACGAGCGGCTTTCTCGATAAGACGCGGCTTGAAGAGTGGATCAGCGCGAACAGCGCGTTCATCCCGCAGCGGTCCTTAGAAGACACCGGCGGGCCGAAAACCTACGATCTGGTGTGGGTAAAGGCGGCGGAGGGCGACGACGTGCAGGCGATTGCGAAGGTCATCCGCGACGCGGTCTTCAACTCCTACAGCCTGAACGATATGTTAGAGAGCGTCAAGAAGCAGTCCAACCAGATTCAGGGCATGCTCGCGGCAATCGGCGCGGTGTCGATGCTCGTGTCCGCGATCTGCATCGCAAACACGATGATGATGTCCATCAACGAGCGCCGCAAGGAAATCGGCGTTCTCAAGGTGCTGGGCAGTGAAATGACCGACATCATGTTCATGTTCATGGTCGAGGCGCTTCTGGTCGGCATTGCGGGCGGACTTTTCGGCATGGGGCTGAGTTTCGGAATGCGGGAGTTAATACCGGTACTGTTCTCCGACATGGACGTGCGCAGCATCATTCCGGTCTGGCTGGTCGTGGTAGGCCTGGGTTTTTCCGGTATCGTGGCGCTGCTGTCCGCGCTCGCTCCCGCAATCGGCGCAATGCACATTTCGCCGTTGGAAGCTATTCGGGCAGAGTAAACGCGTAATGCTTGAAATAGAAAACGATGGAGTGGCGCTAAATAATTCCTTGCTGGCAATATGCAGATAAGGCAAAAACGCGACACTTATAAGCAACGCCGAGCCACAGATGCGCAAATAGGTTCCTTACAAAGCTGCCTCGATTTCCTGCAGCGCACAGCTTGGCAAGTTATCTGTTCTATCTGACAGTTGAAATCATGCGCAGACGCAAAAATGTGCAAAACAAGAGCTGAAGATGCAGCAAGCGATCCGATCAGTAAGTTGCTTTGCAACAGAAACAAATCTAAGACTTGTACAATTTAAGATCATTATTTCGAACAACCTTTGCGGAATCCATGCCACATCCATCGCGGTAGTTGGCAAATCTGTAGAGGGAACACATCTTTGTATTCTGCTCGGAGAAATCCGAGTCGAATAAATAAAAAATACTAGGAGGAATACAAAATGAAAACGCGGAAGATTCTTGCACTCTTGCTTGCCATGGTTATGGTTCTTGGACTGTGCTCAATGGCATCCGCAGCTGCGCCTAATGACAAGGTGCAGATCAACAACATGATGGTTGACGCATCGAAGGTTGATCTCGCTTCTTTCGGTCTTTCTGCAGAAGAAGAAATCGTACCGGTTGAGACGTTTGCTGCAACAGCCACCTACAGCGACTTGGATGTAAACGCTAACTTGCCGCCGATTAAGAAGATCCTGATTCAGGGCTTTAATGAAAGCGATATCAGCAGCAATGTTGGTATCATGCAGGGAAATGCAATCTACACGCTGACGATGCCGTCTGGCACAAAAGCAACCCAGCTTACTAACAAGGTTGTTACCTTTGTACTCGGCGGCACTTCCACAACGCCGACGGGCAGCACGATTAACCTCACTTATAACGGAACGACCTATTCCGCTACAGCAGGCGGCTCTATCAGCATCACCATGACGCTGACGCCGAATGTTTCTACCCCGCTTACCGCTACTTGGACAGCGCTGAACAGCGATGGCAGCACGACGGCAAAGAATAGAAGCTGCCAGCTTACTGCATACGTTCCTGTTAATACAACTGATGTTAGCCTTAGCAGCCTGACAATCGAAGGAACGGATGCTGATATTTCCAGTTCTACCGTTGGTGGCGTTACTCGTTATGTTTGCGTGGCAGAACTTGAAGACGTAACTTCTCTGACCGGTTTGGAAGTTGTCGCGGAGCTTGGCAGCGGTAACGCAGAAGCTACACTTGGCGGTATTGGCGGCGTTAAGGACGAAAATGAC
>OGMF01001767.1_pt1 | contig 19996 bp, 18 predicted proteins | sample 1572921 | NCBI WGS metagenome assembly OGMF01 (sample SAMEA2581919, study PRJEB24529) | metagenome | biome: Human gut stool | place: China | collected 2011 | reverse complement strand
AGAGGTTCTGCCTCCGGATCACTGCCAATCTCTTCTGCCCGGGCAGTAAATCCCGGTGCAAGAAACAGGCAGGCACAAAGTACTGCTGCTAACACATTTGTTTTTTTGATAAATTTCTTCATAATACTCCTGACTTCTTACTTTTACTTATTCCGATGTTATTGATTCCAGTGAAGGCGGTGAAGCTCTCCCTCTAATTGCATATTAGAAAATTGATTCTGCCGCAATGCCTCATACAGCACAATCGCAACCGAATTGGATAAATTGAGTGACCGCGTCTCGCCGATCATCGGAATCCGCACACAGGTGTCCGGATTGGCTTTTAAGATCTCCTCCGGAATCCCGGCACTCTCTTTTCCAAACATAATGTAGCAGTCCGGCTCATAGGATACCTCAGTGTATACATGTCTGCCCTTCGTCGTCGCCATATAAATTTTAGCGCCCGGGTTCTTCTCGCAGAAATCTTCCCAGTTGACATAGGTGGTCACATCCAGTTCACTCCAGTAATCCATGCCCGCACGCTTGATTGCTTTCTCATCCAGATGGAATCCCAGCGGTTCGATCAGGTGCAGTCTTGTCCCTGTCGCCACGCACGTTCTGCCGATATTTCCGGTGTTTGCCGGAATCTCCGGCTCATATAATACAACATTCAGCTTTGCCATGTCAGTCTCCATTCGGGAGGAAACGCCCTCCTCCCTTTTTCTTATGATCTCTTGCGAAGATCTGTGATAAACGCCTCCATGCGGTTCATCGCCTTCTTCAGGTTATCCAGCGAGTAAGCATAGGAAATGCGCACAAATCCCTCTCCGCAGTCTCCGAACGCAGTGCCCGGGACAACGGCTAATTTCTGCTGATTGAGCAGCTCCGTCGCAAATTCTTCGGACGTCATTCCGAACTCCTTGATGCACGGGAACACGTAAAATGCGCCAAACGGCTCAAAACAGGACAATCCCATCTCTTTAAACCGGTGCAGCAGATAGCGGCGTCTGCCGTTATACTCCTCGCGCATGGCAGCCACATCCTCATCTCCGTTGCGCAGTGCCTCCACGCCCGCATACTGGCTGGTGGACGGCGCACACATAATCGCGAACTGATGAATCTTTAACATCTGCTCGATGATGATGCGCGGTCCGCACGCATACCCCAGACGCCAGCCTGTCATGGCATGGGATTTGGAGAAACCGTTGATCACGATCGTCCGGTCACGCATTCCCTGCAGGGAGGCAATCGTCACATGCCGCTCCAGATACGTCAGCTCCGAGTAGATCTCGTCGCTAATGACATAAAGGTCGTGCTCTCTTACGATGTCCGCGATCTTTTCCAGATCTTTTTTCTCCATAATGGCGCCGGTCGGATTATTCGGGAACGGCATCACCAGAAGCTTGGTCTTCGGTGTGATGGCAGCCTCCAGCGCTTCCGGTGTCAGACGGAATTCATTCTCCGCCTTCAGCTCAATGATCACCGGAACGCCTCCTGCAAGCACGGCGCACGGCACGTAGGACACGTAGCTCGGCTGCGGGATTAAAACCTCATCTCCCGGATCAAGCATGGCGCGCATCGCCACATCGATCGCCTCGCTGCCTCCGATCGTCACCATGATCTCATGATCCGGATCATAGGACACCCCGTAATGCCGGTCCAGATAATGGTCGATCTCCACTTTTAATTCCTTGAGTCCGGCATTGGATGTATAGTGTGTCTTTCCTTTTTCCAGGGAATAAATACCCTCGTCGCGGATATGCCACGGGGTATCAAAATCCGGCTCGCCGACACCCAGAGAGATCGCGTCCTTCATCTCATGGACGACGTCAAAGAACTTTCGGATACCAGACGGCTGGATCGTTGTGATTGTCTTATTTAACGGATCTCTCATCTTACATCTCTATCCTTTCATCTTTGGGCTGCTCTGCCATTACGGTTCCATGATCCTTATACTTCTTCAGAATGAAGTTGGTCTTCGTGCTGAGCACGGAATCCAGTGGGGAAAGCTTATCGGACACGAACTGCGAAACCTCACGCAGGGTCTTTCCCTCGATCGTCACCATAAAATCAAAGCCTCCGGAGATGAGGTAAACGGAATTGACCTCCGGATAGTTGTAGATCCGCTCTGCCACCTTGTCAAAGCCCATGCCGCGCTGCGGTGTCACACGGACCTCGATTAACGCGGTCACCTTCTCAATGCCCGCTTTGTCCCAGTCGATCAGTGTGTGGTAGCCGCAAATAATGTGCTCCTCTTCCATTTTCTCAAGCTCATTCATGACTGTTGTCTCATCGACGCCAAGCACAATGGCAAGCTCCTTTAAATCAATCCGGCTGTTCTTCTCTATAAATGTCAAAATCTTTTCACGCATCGCTTCTTCTCCTTTATATCGCCTTATATAATTCGTCCGCCTTCGGAGGCTCCAAAAATCTGCGCTCCTCCTCGTTCAAAAGGACGCGGTCGTTCCCCGCGGTTGCCTTTCCGATAATCGTGGCAGGGATTCCCGCCTTCTCCAGTTCCCTCACCAGCAGATTGCCATCCTCTGCCGCCATCAGCATACAGCCGCTGGAGATCAGCTGGTAGGGGTTGATTCCAAAAAATTCACAGACCTCAATTGTCTCCTGACGGACCGGTATCTTTTTCAAATCGATTTCAAGTCCGACGCCAGATGCTTCCGCCATTTCCCAGAGCGCACCGAATATTCCGCCCTCCGTGACGTCATGCATTGCACTAACGCCAGACTTGACGGCGACTGCGGCCTCTGATTGTACCGATATATAAGCATCCAGTGCTTTTGCCTTCTCGACAAAAGGCACTGAGAACTTTGTCTTTAATTCTGTCTCTTTTTCCTTTGCGATAATGGAAGTTCCCTCAATTCCGATCCACTTTGTGACAAGAATATCCATGCCCGGTCTTGCCCCTCCGGTCGAGATCAGACAGCCGTCCTTCACTTTGCCGACACCGCAGACGGAGATCACCGGCTGATTGACCACCGCCGTCCCTTCCGTATGTCCTCCCATCACCTGAATCTCTGCCTTGGCGCAGGCTTCCTCCACCTGTGCCATCATGGCACGCAGTTCGGGCTCCTCCACGCTCTCCGGCAGCAGCACCGTGAGCAGAACGCCCACCGGCTCCGCCCCTGCGCTCGCCAGATCATTCACCGTAATCTGGATCGCAAGTGTCCCGATATCCTTCGCCGTTCCGGTGATCGGATCTGTGGACATCACAAGCGTCTCATCCTCCGCCAGCTTGATCGCAGCGCAGTCCTCTCCGACGCCGGCTCCTAAGACAACCTCGGGGCGTCTGGTATGTATTTGTTTGAATACGGAGCGCTTCAGTACGCTCTCCGGCAGTTTTCCGATCTTCATCTGTGTTCTCCCGTTTATTTACAGCTTAAGGCTGTCTCTTCTGAGGCAGCCTTAAACAATCTCTTATACTTTTATTCTCCGCCTGTGATCTGGCTCTCATCCACCGTTCCGGTAATCGCCTGTTCTTCCTGCGACGGCTGTTCTACCGGTGCCGGATTTAAGATTGCTGCCGCACTCGCCGCATAAGGTGCAACCGCCGCATTGATGGTTGCCTCATCCCCGGTCGCAAGCGCCGCGCCAATCACCGCCGACACATTCGGGTCTGCTGATGCCGTTCCCACGTTCACAATCTTCGGAGACGCCTTGTAGGTACTCTTATTAAAAATCTCCCGGCTCTCCTCCACACCGTCTACCGTGACAACTTTCCACAGTCTTGCCACATAGCCGATATGCTTGCCCTGCGCAGTCTTCATATAACCCGCCGGATCTCCGGTCGCCACATACTGTGTGCCCGGATCCTGCTCGGATACCACTTCACTCTCATAGGTCACAACACGGTTCGACGGTCTCGTGTCATGTCCGTAGATCTTAAAGGTGACATTCTTTCCCTCGGTGTACCCCTCAATATAAATCGGAATGTCCTGATTATTGACAAAACGCAGATCCTTGTAATCGCCTGCAATCGCCGCATCCATGGATGGCTTCACATAGCTTACGATCATGGAATGATTCGAGCGCTGCGTGATCTCAAGCTCCGCCAGAATGACTGCGTTGTACAAAGTCGTAGATACCTGGCACACACCGCCGCCGTAAGACTCAACCGTCTGACCATTCTCGTAGGCACCTGCCAGTTCGTATCCGTTTGCCGCATCCAGCGGTCCGATCGCTTCATAGACGGAAAATTCCTCGCCCGGATAAAGCAGTGTACCATTGATCTTGCTGGTTGCATTAGAGATGTTGTCGCAGCGGTTCTGACCGGAATCCTTGTAATTCGTCGTATAGCTTCCCATCATATCCGTGATCTGCTCCAGATCTTCCTCGCTGCCGCGCGGCTCCACCACTTCCGCCACAAGCTCGATCTCGGCGTTGCCACCGTCCCACTCACTGCTGATATAGTTCTCGATCGCCGCAATGGAATCCTCCACGTTGACCTCGATGCCCTGCTCGCCCTTAATGATCTTAAACGCACCGTTCTCACGAACCAGACCATTATCCACAGCCTCCTGGTTCAGCTGCGCCGCTTTCTCGGAAAGGATGGATGCCACCGCATCGGAATCCACATCCAGTGAGAGTGCAATCACTTTATCCCCCTGCTGCAGATCCTTCTTGTCCTTGTACCGCTTGATGAGGTTGCCGCTTCTGCCGACATCTATCGCCTCGTCCACCACGTTTAAATTGGAAAAAGATATTCCCAGATCAGCCGCCGTCACGGAAACGCTCTTATCGCCGGTCTTCAATGTCATCTCCGCCGAATCTGCGCTCTCCACGTACGCTTCTACCGCGCTGACCGCTTCTTCCTCCGTCATGCCGCCCACATAAATATTGCCGATATAGACACCGTCCTCAATCGTCTCCGTCCCCTGTGCTCTCATGGAAACCGGTGCCGCCAGCAATGCACAAAGTGCCACCGCACCTCCAAACAATGTCAAAAAACCTGTTCCCTTTTTCATATTCTTCCCTCTGAAATATCTGTTCTCTGCTCTGCTAACGCCTGTTTTGCCAAGCATATACTCTGCTTCCGCTCATTATAGCCCATACGCGCCTTTCTTTTCAAGGTGCATAAACACGAATATGTTTGACTCACTCCGGGATTTTTAGTATATTTTACATGAAAGCAAAACGGCGGAATGCGCTTATAATAACGCTGCAAGCACCGTTGTCAGAAGCATGGCTGCCACAACCACAATGATGATTCCTGCAAGCAGTTTTTTATTCTTTTTTTTACCAAAATCGTACATTTCGTTCTACCACCTTTCCGTTCCCGCCCTGTATACCGCGCGAACCTTTTACACTATACCACAAGAAGGGATGATTCTCATGATTTTTTTAGGACTTTTTATCTTTTTTGTATGTATGTTCGCTTATCTGCGCCATAAAAGCACCGCTGCCGAAGAAGCCGCAGCCGAGAGCTTCTGGAACCGCGAGAACGAAGCAAACCACACACGCCGCAAGGACATCAGCGGACTTCCCTATATTACCATACCTCTTGCCGATTTTCCAATGGGTATCTATGACAATCCCGAATTAAAAAAATATGAGGAGACTCTCCAATCGCTTGCCGGACAGAAAATCTTAAACCTCGGCGGCAAGACCAACACCGATCTCAAACTGGAGTACGGCGTTGCCAATCTGGAAACGCTCTCCGCCTGTGACGAGAACTACACCACCCTCTGCCGCACCATCTATGAGTACGCCGAATGTTTGAAAAAGCTCGGTCATGACGCGGAGGCAGTCCGGGTTCTCGAGTACGGCATCAGCTGCGGGTCCGATCACAGCGGAAACTACCGGATGCTCGCAGACTATTATCTAAACGCCAGGGATTCCGCCGCACTCGACCGTCTTCTCGCCTCTGCCAGAGCACTGGAATCCCCCAGACAGAGTGCCATCGTAGCACTGCTCGAGGAAAAAGTAAATGCTTAATCCCGGGGCATCCGCCCGTGCACAGCGATCCAGCGGTCAAGCAGTCTCGACGCCTCACTCCGCGTCATCTGCTCCGGAATCTCCGTCTCCGGGATACCGTAATGCGCGGCATATTTTTTAAGACCATCCATCTGACGTCCCGTTGCGGGCGTCTGTTTTTTTGTGCGGTAACAGAGCGCATACGGCAGAAACGCCTCCGGCTGTACCGTACCGTACTCCTGTTTTAATCTCTCCAGCACGATTCCGGTCGCCATCGCATCATCGAGCGCACGGTGCGCCCGCTCACGCCCGATCCCGAAATAGGTACACAAACTTTCCAGATCCTTTTTCTGCTCCGCCGGAAGAAAGCGCCTCGCCAGCTTTAAGGTATCCACAGCATTTCGCTCAAACGCCTGCCCGTGGTTGACCGACCACTGTTTCAGAAAGCTGTAATCAAAAATCACATTCTGGCCGACCAGCACATCGTCCCCCAGGAATGTAAAAAATTCCTGCATCGCCTCTTCCGGTTCCCTGCCGTCTGCCGCCATCTCCGGCGTGATGCCCGTCAGTTCTACCACACGCTCTGACAGTTCCCGCCCGCACTTTAAAATAGCGCCATACGTTTCCGTCTGTCTGCCGTCTCTGACGCGCACGGCTCCCACTTCCAGAATGGCATCCGTCTTCGCATTCAATCCCGTCATCTCAAGATCAATGACCACATAATCCTCTAACAATCTATTCTCCCCTCTTTCCGGTTATTCCCCGGAATACTCCAGATATTCATGCTGCGCCTGATGATCGAGCGGATCTCTTCTGGTATAGTCAAATCTCACATAGACCGGATCTTCCAGCCTCTCCGGGAGCGATGCGGTATCCTGTCTGTGACCGGAAAACCGGTAGAAAAACCGCTCAATGTGCGACTGCTTTCCATTTTTACCATACTGACGCGTCATCTGTTTCCATTCATTCGCATCTGCTGCCCACGCGGGTCTGCTTCCGAGATTCTCTCTTTCATACAGGTCATATACCAGACCCTCTCCAAGCACTGGGAGCACCCCCGGCCTACGCTCTTTTGCAAATTCCAGCAGGATCTCCGCCCTGCGCATCCTGGAATGACCCATTCCAAAATAACCGTGCTCCTCATAAAAAGTTCCCAGTTCCGCAAACATGGCAAACGCACTCGCATACTGCGTCTCCAGAAGCCGGATTGCTGTGGCGTACTGTCCGCTGTTGTAATACACCTCGAGCATCTCTTCCACCTGCCGGATGCGAAGGATCTCCCCGAACTTAAGCCAGTTTGTCTTAAGCACCTCATACGGCGGTCTGCTGCGGTAGATCAGACCATACTCTGTGGCATGCTCATACATGTAAGAACCTTTTAGCACTTTTAAAAATCCAAGCTGAAGCTGATTGGGCTTTAACGCGTAAATCTCATCAAACGAACGCGCAAATGTCTCATAGCCCTCATAGGGCAGACCTGCGATCAGATCCAGATGCTCGTGAATATTCTCTTTTTCCTAGATGCTCCTTACTACCGCTTTCAGGCGGTCCAGCTGCATCGTCCGGTGAATCTCGGTGATTGTGGCGTCGTTCGTGGACTGCACGCCGATCTCCAGCTGGATCAGTCCCGGCCGCATCTGACCGATCAGCGCAATCTCCTCATCCGTCAGAAGATCGGCAGATATCTCAAAATGGAAGTTGGTCACGCCATTATCATGTTCGATTAAAAACTTCCAGATCTCCATGGCATGTTCATGCCTGCAGTTAAAGGTGCGGTCCACAAACTTCACCTGCGCGACTTCCTGCTCCAAAAAAAATGCCAGTTCTTTTTTCACCCGCTCCACATCCCGGAACCGCAGTGTCTTTTCCACCGAGGAAAGACAGTAGCTGCACCGGAACGGACATCCTCTGCTCGATTCATAATAGATGATGCGGTTCCGGAAATCTTCGACGGCTCCGTAGCAGAACGGAATCCGGTTTAAATCCAGCGGCTCGCGCGCTCCGGTTTTTACGAGGCTCTCTCCGGCACGGTACATGATTCCCTTGATTCCCGGGAAATCCACCTTCCCCGCCTTCGCTCCGGCACCCGCTTTTGCGTAGTTCTCACACAGTTCCAGAAAAGTCTCTTCTCCCTCGCCGACCATTGCCCCGGTCACCTGCGGATGCGCTTTTAGAAACGCCTCCGTCTCATAAGACACTTCCGGACCTCCGACCCAGATCGGCACTTCGGGGCAGATCTGGTGGTACTCGTCCATCAGCTGTTCCACATAGTCCAGATTCCAGATGTAACAGGAAAAGCAAAGCACATCCGGCTTTGCCTTATAAATTCCTTCCAATATGTAGTCTATCGTATGGTTAATCGTGTACTCTGCAATCTCCACCTGCGCCCCGCCGGTACCGTAAGTCTCCGCATAGGCGCGCAGATCATACACTGCCAGATTTGAGTGAATGTATTTTGCATTCACCGCCGTCAACAATACTTTCATCGTCTCACCTGATTCTTGCCCTCTCTTTTTGCGCGGTAAAGAGCAGCGTCCGCCACTTCAAAAAATGCGCTGGCACCCGCATAAGCCCTGTCGTACTCCGCCACACCGATGCTCACGGAAAACGACCGCTCCCCCTGCGGCGTTGTAAACATTTTCTGTTCAAACTCCTGCCGGATCTGCTCCGCCATCTCTTCCGCCTGTCCGACTCCCGCTCCCTTAAATATGATGGCAAACTCCTCGCCGCCATAGCGGGCACAGAATCCCGCCGCGCCTTTGTGTCTGGCGCAGATGTCTGCCACTTCTTTTAAAACGACATCTCCAAACGCATGTCCGTAGGTATCATTGACATTCTTAAAATTATCAATATCGATCACCGCAAGCGAAAAACGCTCCCGGTTCTCCTCGTACCTTCTCTGGTAATACTCTAACTCCTCATAAAAGCTTTCATGGTTGTAGAGCTTGGTCAGGGAATCCCGCTTGGAACGCTCATCGTTCACGATCGCCGAATCGTTGACCAGTTCCAGCGCCACCAGCATACCGCACACCGTTCCCACGAAGATGCTGCCCTCAATAAACGGGGTTGTCAGCGGGAAATAAGAACTGGCAGGTATAAAATAGACACAGTCCAGCACATAGGCTGCAACGAGCAGCGCCGCCTGCACAAGCGTCATGACCCGGTCTTTGTAGAGCGGCGTCAGCAGCATCGGCAGCAACAGAACCATCGGCATCAGCGTCACGCTCGTATGCACCCACGCCATCACAGCCGCGTAGGATGTCAGCAGGAATATGGCGCATCCCGCCATCGCCCGTCTGCTGTATACACGCTTCTGTCTGCCGGTCAGCAGGCGGTACACAAAAAGAAGCAACAGCTGCAGCCCGCTCGGCCGCACAATGAACAGCCATCCATAGCGCAGTCTGCCGCAGTCTGCAGTCGGCTTAAAAAACAGAAACAAAAACAGTTCTGTGATTAACACCACGCCCCAGATCTTCCAGCCCATCGAAAAGAAGCTCGCGCTCCACTCCTTCCAGCTTTCGCCACTCAGCCATTCATAGCTGCTGTCATGTCTGATCTTCTCCATCTTTTCCCCTCATTACGAAACGTAATACTTTCTTCCTAGAATATTATACTGTATCACACCGATTCTTTCAACGACGAGTAAACGCACCCCGATCAGAAAAAACCAGAGACAGCTCCCCAACCGTCTCTGGTTCTATTTGAAATACTCTCCCTCTTTTTAGCACATGATGTGTCTTACAATCACATCGATGCCGGCAATCCAAAGCAGAAGCGCTCCGCCGACATATGCTTTTGTCTTGTGCTGAAATCCCAGATGATAACCCGTATACACGCCAAGCACAACGAATGCAATCGTCATACATACGATGATGATCAGCATCAGCGCAACGTTCGTCCCCAGGAATCCGAATGCGATCCCCGCAAGCAGCGTATAGATGCTTGTCACCGCAGTCATCCTCAGGAACTTTTTCACATCAAGGCTCTCCTCCCGGCGCTCATTGACCCATTCGTTCTTGATTGCCTTCGCAATCAGACGGATGCCGAGTCCGAAAAAGATCACCGCCGCAATCACAAGTCCTACAAAATTCTCATCGTGTGCCAGCTCATTTCTGTAAAGGAGACCGGACAGATAGTTCCCGAGCGCCAGCGCGCAAAGCTGCCATACAGCGATCAACGCGCAGATGACGGACAACTGTTTTTTGTCCCCTTTTGCGACCAATGCGCCCTGGCACTCCATCGCCGCGAAAATATCAAGCGACACTCCCGCTATAATCAGAACATTCTCTATCCAGTTCATTTCCGTCCTCCCTCACATGACTCCTTATTATTATACTCTCTTCTTACAATATTTCCAGAACAAATACGGATTTATTGAGACAATTTTCATTAGTCCTCTTTCACCGCATCTGTCTTGTAGATGAACTTAATGCTTCCGTTCACGCCGTCCGCAATATCCGTGTAGGTCTGATAGTCCTCACCGGCATCCAGAACCGCCTGGATACGATCCATCAGAGGCTCAATATCACCGTGGTAGGAATTTAAGATCTTCTCAATTCCCTCCTCGTTGAAGGTAACGATTCCGTCTGCCAGCTGATGTGCGCCGTCCGATAACTGATCCACACCGTCGATCACTGCGTCGGTACCATCACTTAACGCGTTGACACCATCGTTGAGCTTCTGATTGTTGGAAACCAGTTCTGCACTTCCGTTCTTAAGCTGCGCCACACCGGATGTCAGTACCGGTACCGCATCTGCCAGACTCTGGGTACCATTAGCCAGTGCTCTCGCTCCGGTTACCAGACTGTATCCGCCCGAGCTCTGCTGCTCAATACTTGCCGCCATCGTGGACTTTGTCTGTTCTGCCGCTGACACGGCTGCCGTTCCGGCCGCTGCTTTCGCTCCGGTTACTGCTGCCTCCCCGGCTGCTATCTTCGCTCCGGTTACCGCCGCTTCCCCGGCCGCCTCCTTCGCTCCGGTTACCGCTGCCTCTCCGGCTGCCAGCTTCGCTCCGGTTACCGCCGCTTCCCCGGCTGCGATCTTCGCTCCGCCTAAGGCTGCCTCTCCGGCTGCTTCCAGTGCTGCCTGCTTTGCTGCATTTGCAACGCCCTGTGCCAGGGTATCTACCGCTCCGCCCATCGCAGTTGTGATTGTATTTCCAAACTGCGCTGCAATCTGCTGCTGTGCGGCTGCGATCTCAGCTGCATGATTTGTCTGAATCTCTGCTGCCGTCTCTGTCGGATACTGCGCCGCGATCGTTGCAAACGCCGCTCCGTTAATCAGGGTCTGCACATCCGCGGAAGATGTCAGGGCGCCCGTCATGCTGCTCATATTCGCGCCGATCTCCTGCGCCGCCTGATTCTTGACCTCATCATACTTGCCATTATCAAACTTTGCGGTTACCTGCTGTGTCGCCTGATTCTTAATCGCTTCCGCCTGACCGTCCACTACTGCCTCTGCCTGTGTCTTAATCGCTTCTGCCTGCGCATCTACCACTGCAGATGCCTGATTCCTGATCGCTTCTGCCTGTGCATCTACCGTGGAAGATGCCTGATTTTTAATCGCTTCTGCCTGCGCATCTACCGCAGCGGATGCCCGGTTCTTGATCGCCTCTGCCTGTGCATCCACTGCGGACGATGCCTGTGTCTGCATCGCTGCCTTCTCCTGATCGGTGAAGGAAGTCTTTAAAGTATTGTCTAACAGTTCTACGCCGTCCGCAATCGTTGCCGCACTGCTGTTCAATGTGCCGACACCGTTAGATAATGTCGGAATGCTGTCGGAAAGCTGCGTGATACCGCTTGCGATTTTTCCCGCTCCGTCCGTGTATGCATGAACGCCGGACTGCAGGGTGCCAACGCCGTCCTTAAAGTCGCCCATCTTGGACTTCAAGGTGTCTACGCCGTCTGCCAGTTCTGCGGAACCGTCGGTCAGCTGATCCATCGCGTCTGTGAGTGTATCAAATACCTCATCCAGCTTCGAGGTGTCATTGTCACTGTCGGCGCTGATGAAATTCGTTGCATTCATAACCACCGTCATCGTGGTATCAAGCTTGAAGTTCTCAACCTTTGCCTTTACCTCAACGTAATCCGGAATGGTGACATCCCCGTCAAAATCGCTGTCCTTTACGTTCAGGCTTTCCTTCAGTCCCGGAAGTGCATAGCCAACCACGACATTGTTGCTTCCGTCGGAGATCACCTTACCGTTTTCCACCTCGATATCTGAGAATTCATCTCCGAGGATCATGCCGCTGACTGCCATAAACGGTACATAGATGTCTTCGTCTTTTCCGTCAATCTCCGCTGTCACTTTCTGGTTGTTCGTGTAGTCGAACCGGATCGTAACCTCACCGGATTTTCCGGCAAGTTCCTCCGGTGTCACTTCCCTGCCGTCCAGATAGTAGGTCAGCTTCTGTGTCACCGGCAGCCCGCTCTCTGACGTTCCCTGGTAGAAAATGTCATTGCCGTCTGCCTGCCATGTCACTTTATTGCCGCTTTGTGTAAAGATCTCATCGCCTTTTACATTCTCAATATCTTTTAATGTGGACGCATCTTCCAGCGTATCCTTGTCATCGTTGTTGATCAGATGGTCGGAGACAATGATTTTCTGCTCCTTACCGGTATTGTCGGCGATGACATATACCGTCTCTTCTTTTCCGATCTCTTTCTCGCTTACTTTGCTTCCGTTATCCAGCAGATCCTTTAAGCTGCTCTCGGCATCTTCCGTATCTTCCGCCTCCTCAGAAACTTCCGTCTCCTCCACGTTCTCTGTGGCAGCGCTGCCTGCCTTTGCCGCATTAACACTGTAGACGGAGGAACCTGTTGCAACAAGCGTAACGACCAGGACTCCGGCAATAATGCGAATTGCATATCTATTTTTGAATTTTGATTTTAACTCTGGTAATTTCATGGTTTTTACCTTCCTTTCCCGTTACTGTACCGATACATTGTTTTCCGACACATTCACCGTCGTGCCCTTTTTATTGCGAAATCCCATGCTCGTCGCACAGATCAGTTTATCAAAAATCATAAACATGGACGGCAGAATGAAAATAACGACAAACATACTGATGATTGCTCCGCGTGCCATCAGAATACACAGGGAACTGATCATATCAATATTGGAATACATGCCGACACCGAAGGTCGCTGCAAAGAAGCTGAGCGCACTGACAATGATCGACTGGATGGAACTGCGAAGCGCCGTCGCAATCGCTTCCTTCTTGTCCGCTCCGTTGTAGCGAAGCTTCTTGTACTTTGTTGTCATGAGAATCGCATAATCGACCGTCGCGCCGAGCTGAATCGTACCGATGACGATAGAAGCAATAAACGGCAGCGTCGTGTGCGTATATGCCGGAATACCCATGTTGATAAAAATGGCGAACTCAATGACCGCCACCAGAATGACCGGCAGTGATACCGACTTAAATACCAGTGCGATAATCACGAAAATTGCACCGATCGACACGATGCTGACTGTCTTAAAGTCCTCATCCGTGATCTCAATCAGATCCTTCGTACACGGCGCCTCACCGATTAACATGGCAGAGGAATCATATTTTTTGATGATATTGTTGATCTCCTCGCACTGCGCGTTCACTTCATCAGAAGCAACCGCATATTCCGAGCCGACCACCATCATCTGATAATCGCCGTTGATCAAGACGTCTTTTACGTCATCCGGGATAAACTCCCTCGGGATGCCTGGTCCTACCAGCGAGTCAAAGCCAAGCGCCATCTTCACGCCATCCACCTTGCTGATCTCATCCAACATTGCGCTGGCATCTTTTGCGGAGAGACTGCTGTCCGCAATGATCATGTGCGTCGCACCCATCTCAAAGTCTTCGTTTAACTTATCGTTCGCAGTAATACTGCTTAAGCTCTTCGGCAGTGTTCCCGCAAGATCGTAATACACATCCGTGTGTGTGTAGCCGTAGACTGCCGGGCCCAACACCACCAGAAATACGATCAGGAATACGCCGTAATGGCGCACGATCCAGTCTGCAATCCGTCCCAGATCTGGGATGATAACCTTGTGCTTCGTCTTCTCGATCGCCTTGTCAAATACAAGCAGCAGCGACGGCAGCACCGTAACGCAGCAGATAACGCCGAGAACAACACCCTTTGCCATGACAATTCCAAGATCCATACCAAGTGTAAAGCTCATGAAACACAGTGCCACGAAACCAGCCACCGTCGTGATGGAGCTTCCGACCACCGATGTGATCGTATTAGAAATCGCATGCGCCATCGCACGTTTTTTATCTCCCTGAAAACGCTCCTGCTGCTCTTCGTAACTGTGCCAGAGGAAAATGGAATAATCCATCGTCACACCCAGCTGTAAGACCGCCGCGAGCGCCTGTGTCACATAGGAAATCTCTCCCTTGAAAACATTGGTACCCAGATTGTATACAATCGCCATTCCGATACTGAGCAAAAAGAAAATCGGCGCCAGAGCCGAATCCATCGTAAGTGACAGGACAATGACTGCCAGTACAACCGCAATCAGCACATAGACCGGGGTCTCCTTGTTCGACAGATTCTTGATATCTGTAACCACTGCCGACATACCGCTGATATAGCACTGATCTTTTACCACACCGCGCAGTTCCTCAATCGCATCCATCGTCTCGTCCGCGGACATCGATGTATCGTATAACACTGCGAGCAAGGTGCTGTCCTTCTCATCATTATTAAAGAAATCATAGATCTCATCCGGCAGCATCTCCATCGGAATGCTGATGTCCGCCAGTGAATCGTACCAGATCACTGATTTTACGTGAGGAACTTCCTCCATCTGCTCCCGCATTGCAGATATGTCCTTCGCGTCCATACCCTCCACTACACAAAACGAGAATGCTCCCGTTCCAAACTCGTCAAGCAGGAGATCCTGCCCCTTCATCGTCTCAATCTCTTCCGGCAGATATGTCAGGATATCATAATTCACTCTCGTGTTAAAATATCCGATTGCCGACGGTATCAATAAGAAAATACTGAGAATCAAAATCGGTATTCGCAGCTTGACGACCGCTTTTCCAAATTTAATCATGGTCCCTCTCTCCTTTCCATAAAAGCATTGTATAAAAAAAAGACTGAATATGAAAATATTCAATCTTTTCTCCGTGTATCGGGTTATTATACACTCGACCCGAAATGTATAACTATCTATACATTTATATTCATTTGTATTCTGTCCGCAATTACAGTTCTGTCAGAATATCCGTCATCGACCGCTTGATCATGTAATTATAGATTTCTGCAAGTTCCTTGGATGAAATCGTCATTCCGGACTTGATCCAGGTGATCACCACATAGCACATGGACTGTGCATAATACTCCGCGATACGCTCTGGTGTCAGCCACACGTACCGGCTTTTTCTGCCCTCTGCCTGTCCTTTGATGACCTGTAGCAGCACGCGCTCCACACAGCTTTGTGCAATGCTGCCGAATGAATTCTGTCCTTCCAGCCGGCTTGCCTTCGTGTAGAACTCCTTCTCACGCTCGATCCCGCTGAACAGAAGCACCAGCGCCTCGTTGATCATCCCGTTCTGGATCAGCGGTTCCACCGGTTCCAGCAGTTCCTTGTCGATAATCCACTCCAGCAGATCATATTTGTCCTGAAAATGATTGTAAAATGTCGGGCGGATCACGCCCGCCTTATCTGTAATCTCTTTGATTGTAATCTTCTCTATTGGCTGCTTTAACGCCAGTTCCTTAAAGCTCTCTGCCAAAAGTGTATCAATCGCACTCTTTCCCTGTCCAGTCATAACTCCCTCTCGCCCCAGGTGCTCTATCGCACTATGAGTCTCCCAACAGTTACCGCCCTCGCTTTTTCATCGTCACGCATGTTCAACATCTCTCCCGTCTCCACAACGCGCACCAGCGGACGCAGCGGGAAATTCTCAAAATTCCGTGCCACCACCGCATGCTGCCCGTTGGACAGTTCGACTTCGCAGCCGATCGGATACGCCGCCACTTTCCTTGCGAACACAGCCACAATATCCGGGTCAAACCAGCGGTCGCCCAGCGCCATCACATATTCTAACGCCTCCGACGGCGACAGTGATTTCTGTGCCGGAAACGCGGAAACCTTTGCGTCATAACAGTCTGCAATCCGGATAATGCGGGCAAACAGGTGAATCTCGCCGCCCTTTTTGCCAAGCGGATACCCTTCGCCGTTGTAGCACTCGTGATGCTCCATGATTCCCTCATACACATCCGCGGAAAATCGGCATGTCTCGCGCAGATATTCCGCACCGATCTTCGGATGGCTCCGATAGACCTCCTGCTCTTTTTCGCTGCGGTGCGCCTTACCTCCCCGCACGATGTCATGATCGATAAACCGCTTCCCAATGTCATGCAGCAGCGCCGCCGCTGCAAGCTGGCACAGCTCATCATGCGGAAGCCCCAGCCGTGCGCCGACTACCACAGAAAGGATGCCCACATGAATGGAATGGTAATAGATATAATCATCATAACTCTTGATGTCCATGATATTGCACATGATGTCTCCATTGCATATCACATCATCGACCACAGACTCCACCGTTTTGCGCAGCTTAAACTCCGCTTCCGACGGTTCCTGCTTCCGCATATCCGTGTGAAACAGATCATATACAATTTTCAGTGCCTGCCTCCGGACTTCCGGGCTGACAATCTGCTGTATCTCAATCCCCCGGGAAAACTCATCGTCCACATAGACACCCGGGAACCCAAGGAATTCCAGATTTGAAATTTGTTCTTCTGTCAGCAGAATATGCCTTCCCAGAAGAAGTCTTCCCGCCCCGTCATAAATGTCCTGCCCCAGTGCCATTCCCGGCGTCAGTCTGCTCGTCGGTAAATAACGCATTTGTGCTTCCTTTCCGCTAAATTATTATTATTTTAGCGCTTTTACTCATCAAATTCAACCGTAACAAAATATCCCTTCGGGGTCTCTTTGACGTCTACCACTGTGCCTTCCCGCGACTTGATGCGCTGGCTTACCACATAGTTCGCCGACATCGCGTACGCCTTGCCCAGTGTATAGTAATAGGAATTGGGCAGCTTCCCCTCTGTAATCGGAAGCACATCGCCGATCTCAAGCAGTCCGGTGCGCTCCATTTTAAACTCTTCTCTACGCATGAAAATATCCCTGTTTCTATGGCTTTTCTATGTATTTCCCACTATTGCCATGCATTTTTCATTATAGTATAATGATTCTGAATTCTCAAGATGTTTTCATTTATCATATACAAAGGAGCCTTATGAGCGATCAAACTGTTCTCATCGATCAATTCCTGTCATCCGTCATCAGCACGATTCACCCGGACGAAATCTTTGATTCTATTATAGACACAGCCGTCCGTCTGCTGTCTCCGGACGGTCTGCTGCTCACGATCCGTGACGATGTCAGTCCTTCCTACCACGTCACACGCAGTTTTGGCGATATCACCTGGGAAAAAGATTCTTTTCTCGATTCAAGCATTCTTTTGGAACAGCTTTTGAACGCAGACAGCTACATTCCGTTTATGCCGGGCGCAGGCCTGCCAGCTGCGCTTGACGGCATTTCCAGCCATACGCGCAGCTGGCTGATCCAGCAGAATATCATCGGCGTCTATTGTCTGAAGTACAACCGGGCGCTGATTGGCTTTCTCTTCATCGCGCGGCACAATCACATGCCTCTGTCCGCAGATCAGGTGTCCGCGCTGTGCAAGATCGGTTTTTATGCCACCCACGCACTGCGCAACGCGAATCTCTACATGAATGCCTACCGAGCCTCCATCACGGATGATCTGACGGCACTCTACAACCGCAAGCATGCGTTTGAGATAATTGATGAACTCTGCCTCTCCGGTACGCCGTGCTCATTAATCATGCTCGATATCGATGATTTTAAGCTTTACAATGAACTTTACGGCTCCAAGGAGGGCGATCACTTAATCCAGCGCTGTGCCAAGATCATTCTCTCTGCTCTGGATGCGGACGACATGGCATTTCGTTTCAGTGCGGACGAATTTCTCATCTTAAGACACGGCAGTGACGTCGCAGCCTCCAAAGCGTTTACCCAGTCTCTCGTGGAGGTTCTGACAAAAGGCAGCATGTCAGACATGGTGTGGGAAATTACCATCACCTGCGGCATCTCCGTGTTTCCGGATATTTCTGCCGACGGCAGAGAGTTAATCCACAATGTCGAGCAGGCTGTCTATTTTGGAAAGCTTGACGGAAAAGGCCATCTCATCGTTTACCGCAAAGGTCTTGAGAACCGCTCCCAGAATCCGGATATCCGCACCGCCTACGAGCGGGTGGCGCCGACCATCTATGCGCTGACCGCCGCCATCGACGCCAAGGATAATTTTACGTTCATCCATTCCATGAATGTCTCAAAATATGCGGTCATGCTCGCAGAAGCGCTTCCTATGAGCGACAATGATATCGAGGTGGTACGGATTGCAGGCATGCTTCACGACATCGGCAAGATCAGCATCCCTGAGCATATCTTAAAGAAAACCTCGGGGCTGACGCCGGAGGAATACACGATCATGAAAACGCATGTGGAGAATTCCATTAAGATGATCCGTTACCTTCCGAACATGGATTACGTGATCCCGGCAGTTGTCGCCCACCACGAGCGCTATGACGGAACCGGTTATCCCCGCGGATTAAAAGGAACGGAAATTCCCCTCATGGGACGTATCTTAACCATTGCAGACTGCTTTGACGCGATGACGGCCAGACGCCCCTACAAGCAGGAACGCTCGATCGACTACGCGGCAGGTGAACTGAAAAAGAACAGCGGCACGCAGTTCGATCCCGAACTGGTGCCGGTGTTTCTGTCCCTCATAGAGGACGGAAAGATTGCGGGGTGAAAATCCGCACCAGGTACACGTCTGCCTTTCAGTGATAAGTAATATTATTGGAAGCACACATCGTGGGATTTCAGCTGGAAATACAGCTGGATATTCGGTTCATAAAATGTGGCATTTCTAACCAGCCGGATGTTTGCATCCACGATGAATAAAAAATATTCCATCGTTTATAGCAGTTTAACAGGTAATACCAAGATGCTGGCTGATGCAATCCACGGGGCATTACCTCAGGATGAATGTGAGTATTTCGGTGTGTCCGACACAGTGATCCCTTCTTCCGAACTGCTCTATCATTGACGCAAGCAATGTTATCGTCGGAGAGTATATGTGTCAGGGCAGAATGCCGCAGTCTGTCTGGGAACGCTACTTGAAAATGAAGGAAGCTCCTGCTCATCCGGCAAATCTTGATGTATTGATCCAGAATTTTGACTGTGCATTGTCTCACCCTGATGCAGATGACCTGGAGAGACTCAGACAAGCCGTTAGGAACTCATCCTTCTGATAAGACCATAAAATAAGGCAGCCTCACATAGCTGAGTCTGCCTTACTCTCTTTATTTAACATGGATGCCACTGGCATATTGCTGTAGAAACTGTTCCTTCCCGCATGGTCTGCCAAAATAATATCCCTGCAGATAATCAACCTTCATTTCTTTCATTTTCAGAAGCCATTCTTTTTCCTCGATGCCTTCTGCGCATATCCTGACGTTAATACTATGTACCATGGGGATGATATTTTTATATAATTCATAATCCCTGTCACTGTTCATCGCCTTGGCAGTAAAATCCCTATCCATTTTCACGTAACTTGGATTCATATCACGGATACAATGAAGATTCGAATATCCTGTTCCAAAATCATCGATCACAAAGGGAATCCCGTTCTTGTCCAGAGTTTTACGGAATTTACAGAACGAAGGTGTCATATCCATAAATCCGCTTTCTGTCATTTCAACACATAAGCATTCCGGCTGTAATGAATATTTTTGAATTGCATCCAGAATATCCCGCTCCACATTGCCTTGCAGGATCTGAACATAGGATACATTTACATTCATCCGGAAGTCAGGAATATATTTCTGCATTTCACAGCACATTGCTGCAGCTTCGTTCAAAATATATCTTCCAGCGGGAATGATCAATCCGGTCTCTTCCAATAATGGGATAAACTCCATCGGTGAAACAAACTCCCGCCCTTCTTCCGTTATCATGGAAAAACGCATCAGTGCCTCTGCTCCAATGATCTGTT
>OGMF01001763.1_pt1 | contig 20012 bp, 20 predicted proteins | sample 1572921 | NCBI WGS metagenome assembly OGMF01 (sample SAMEA2581919, study PRJEB24529) | metagenome | biome: Human gut stool | place: China | collected 2011 | reverse complement strand
GTCCATTCCATTATATCACACTTTTTTCTGTCCATCAAATCTGGGAAGGAGGCAAAACTAAAAATGAATCATTGATACATAAACTACTTGTACCACGCTTTCACTATGTTACAAAGGAAGAAGAAAAGGATATATTAAACGGTGTGTGGGATGAAAATAAAAAGTACGATGAAGGCTTTATGCCATACGGACTGTATTTTCCGTATCTTTCAATAGCTGATTCTTTCTTGGTAATACCAAATCTTAGGAATACAAGTATAGACAAATTGCTTGAGCCTCATTACACCGAGGAAGATGGTAGTTATATTCTGCAAAAGCAAATGCTTTGCAGAACGGTGTTTACAATATTACATGAATTTGGGCATTACATTTCATATAAAAAATTTCATAACAAAAAGGATTATGCGTTGTTTGTTCATAAAAGCAAGGAAAAGTATAGTGAGTATTGCAAAAGTGTGAGAAATGGGGAGATACGCCCGTGCACTGAAACGCAAAATGATTTGTATAGAAATGCTGCCGATGAATATGAAGCGGATCATTATGCACTTGAAAGCTTAGACTTATACATGAGCAAAGCTCTATTATGGATAATAAAAAACCGATGACTTTTTTGATAAAATAAACCTTGGAGTCAATATCGGCGGACAATATCGCAGAAGACGGGATAAAGTGCTTTCGGGGAATTTGTTAAGGGTAAGAAAATATAAGTAATTGAATCGTTGTGAATTGAGTTTTATTATATGGATGATAAAAAATTAAAAATAACCAATGAGATAATTAATGATGCATTTTGGTTGAGTTATATATTGGAGCTTAAAAGAAAAATTGATGACTATAATCAAAAAGAAATATTGAGCTTGTTTTTGTTGAATTTTGCATCTGTTTTTTGTGAAGAAACCATTCGTGCCGGATATGGCGGAATGGGGAAGGAAGCTATTACAACAGAGAAAGAAATCAGCAATTTTCAGAACGATAACTTAAAAATGTGTTTTAAAACGGATTCGGAAGTTGCCGGGCAAGTTGTTAGTGAGATGGGGATAGATTTAGAAAACTATGTCTTTGATATTGTTTTATTAATGGCTGATTCGAAGATAATGGATATAAACTTTCGCAGTTGGAGCTATGCCAAGGAGGAAAAAACCAAATTACTGGAATGTGTGATATCAACGCCTAATGCGTGGATGGATGATATAATGCCGAATTTTTATGCCACTATGCTCGATATGATGAAAAAACAGACGAAATTACATATTGCCAAAATATCAAGTCTCCGAGCATTGAAAAGGTCGTATTCGTCATATAGGCTATTCTGCAATTCGGCAATAAGTAATGACAACAAACTGTATATACTTCAGCGATACGGACTCGTACAAATCGTAAAATTTATGGATTCGTTATTTAATGAAAATATCTCATTTCATCTGAATAAATTGATAATTTCTTCGGACATATTTATGGCAAAATGTAAAGCGTTATTAATCGAGATGTTTTATAACGATTCTAAAAACAATAAAAGTATTGTCATTTTAAAAGATATATTTTCTCAAAATAAAAATGATATACCAAATGAATTCTATGCATTAAACAGAAGATTGAGGAATAACATTCATTACGGAGATTGCAATTATATGACCAAAAGCCAACTCAAGACAGTGATGAAATATCAGGATATTTACCTGAAAAATGTGATGAAGTTTTTTGACAAAGAACTTACTGTACGTTTTGGACTAAGGTATGAATTTGATTTGTGGTTATCCAAAATAAACAATGTACATACCAAATAGAATGTAGCATAATATAAATGCCCATGGATGCAGTGGGTATGTTAGAAAGCAAAATATCTCTATGGTTCGGCATTGCCACAAAAGCAGAGCCAAAAAGATATAATGTCGATTTGGTCAGCTGCAAAGAGGGTTTGCAGAATTTCCGCAAACCCTTTTTCGCACTCAATTCTCAGAGATATATGCCTGTGTTTTGAGAGATTCGAACTATAACGAAAGCAAAAAACAGAGAAAATAAAAGGTTTATCCCGACGTATTTGAACCTATGCATAAAAAACTAAACAGCGCAATCGGAGGCAATTTCTATAACACGAAGCTGCCTCTTTTTAGTACCATAAAAGTGTAGTTGCGGAGTGGTATAATTGAAGGCTTTGAGTTTGTTCGATTTGGGAATAGCCGATAGCGGGTATTCCCAATTTTTGCCAATTAATATTTTGCACTATGTCAAATTTTTTTAAGCCTGCAGATGTAAAATGTAAATAATCTAAAAAAAAGCTTGCCAAGTGAGGAAATATATTATATAATAATATCATTCTGTTTGACGGACGGTGATATTCGGTGGAGACGAGGCTGGGATATTATAAGTGGCATATAATTATTGCGATTGTTGTTATTGTGTGCAGTCTTGTGATTTATAACAGCGTGACATCGGATAAAGAATCGGATCTGAGCTTTGTTTTCGTCAGCACAAAGTATATGAACACGCAGTATTTCAAGGATGCAAAACCGGAGCTTGAGCTGCTTTTAAAGGACGTTAACCATGACAGCTCGCGTGTTGCCGATGTTAAGGCATTTGCCGAAAAAAGTGAGGGCGATGTTCTTAAAAGGCTTGAGGAATGTATTGCATCGGGGAAATACGACGCGTATATTGCCGATAAGCAGGCATTTGAACAAATCAGGGATAAGTCGGTTTTTGAGGACGCTTCGGTATATATTCCGTCAAACGAAAAAAACGAGTATCTTGAGGATTCGGACGGCAGACTGTACGCCGTTTCGCTTAAGGACAATTCCCTTGCAAAACGCCTCGGCATGATTGAAAACGACGGGCTTTATATCGCAGTCGGAGTTAAAACGGAGAACGGCGAAAGAACCGGCAAAATGAAAAATGCAATGAATATCAGCGGATATATCATTAACAGCAGAGACAAGTACAAAATGTAAGAAAGGATGAATGTTATGTTAACAGCTTATGCAGCAAAGGCTGCGGAGCAGCCCCAGGCAGCGGGCGGCGGTCTCTTCACGATTATTTATCTTGCGGTGATGGTGGCAATCTTTTATTTCCTGCTTATCAGACCGCAGAAAAAGCGTCAGCGTCAGATGGCTGACATGCTTGACAATCTTCAGGTAAACGATGAAATCGTGACGGCAGGCGGAATCATGGGAAAAGTTGCTTCGATTAAGGAAGATTCCGTAACAATCGAAACAGGCGCCGACAGGGTTAAAATCAAGCTTGAGAAAAATTCAATATCGCGTGTGCTTACGGTTCACGAATAATTGAGAGTACCTCCGAATATCATGTATTAATAATATTCGGAGGTGTTTTTATGAAAACGGCTGCAAACGATTCTTTTCCGATTGTGCGATTTCTGTCAGGATGGGTCACGGCTTTTTTTGTTACCGTAATTCTTGCCGCACTGCTTTCGGCAATTTTCGGCTTTGTTGGGGTAAGCGATTCCGCGGCGGAAAAAATTCAGTGCGGAGCTAAGTATTTTTCGGCATGTCTGGCAGGGCTGCTTTGTGCGCGCGGCGGAAAAAAACGCGGCTGGCTCACGGGGAGCTGCGCAGCGCTCGTGTACACTGCTGCGCTGTGCGGAATCGGCATGTGCATATACGGAACTCAGGCAGCGAATCCGTACATACTCCGTCAGCTCGGCATAGCTGCACTGTGCGGCGCAGTCGGCGGAATTGTCGGGATAAACAGTAAAAAAGGATAAATCGGGAACAGCAATAAATTAATGTTGAAAATCCGTTTGGCATGTGATATACTGATACTGTAATATACTATAGATTAAATCGGAGGAGACTGAAACATGGGTAGATTATTCGGAACAGACGGTGTGCGCGGAGTTGCAAACCGTGACCTTACTTACGAGCTTGCAGCTCAGATCGGACAGGCAGGGGCTTATGTTCTCGGACGCGAGGCATGTCATACACCGAAAATTCTTATAGGAATGGATACGCGCAGAAGCGGTCCGATGCTTGAAGCGGCGCTGTGTGCCGGAATTATGTCCATGGGTGCGGATGTTACATGCGCCGGAGTTATCCCGACGCCTGCCGTGGCATACCTCACGCGGACGCTCGGCTTTGACGCCGGGATTGTGGTTTCGGCTTCGCACAATTCGGCGGAATTTAACGGAATCAAGTTTTTTAATTCCGAAGGATATAAGCTGCGCGATGAAATAGAGGAAGAAATTGAGGATATAATACTCAATGACGAGCCTGTTGCGGAGCGCCCGATAGGTGCGGACGTCGGCACGGTCATGCGCAACGAAACGCTGCTTGACCGCTATGTTGAATTTGCAAAATCAACCGTTGGGGTTGATTTTGCGGGAATGAAGATTGCACTTGACTGCGCAAACGGCGCTTCAAGCAGAACGGCGCCGCAAACGTTCAAAGCGCTCGGCGCCGAAATATATGTTATAAACAGTGCGCCCGACGGAATAAATATCAACCGCGGCTGCGGCTCAACGCATATTGAGGGACTTTGCGAGTTTGTGAAAAACAACCGCTGCGACATCGGTTTTGCCTTTGACGGCGACGCTGACCGCGTGCTTGCAGTGGATTCCGACGGTGAGGTTATCGACGGCGACGCGATAATGGCAATCTGCGCTTCTGAGATGAAGAAAAACGGAACGCTTGACAAAAATACGCTCGTCGCAACGATTATGAGCAATCTTGGTCTTTTCAAAATGGGCGAAAGAGAGGAGATTGCAATTCCGCGCACAAAAGTCGGTGACAGATATGTTCTTGAGGAAATGGTTGATAAGGGATATGTGCTCGGCGGAGAGCAGTCGGGGCATATCATTTTCCTTAACTATAATACGACAGGTGACGGACTTGTTACGGCGCTTCAGCTTGCGCAGATAGTAAGAACGAGCGGAAAAACCGTTCAGGAACTTAAAAAGGTTATCACAATTTATCCGCAGGTGCTTAAAAATGCGCGCGTTGCAAAAAGCGGCGATTTTGCCTATGTTGAAGATGAGATTATCACGAATGAAATCAACCGTTTGAACGCAAAATATAACGGGCAGGGGCGCGTTGTTATCCGTCCGAGCGGAACGGAGCCGCTTGTCCGCGTTATGATTGAGGGGCAGAATCAGGAGGAAATTGCGTCCGACGCACACACACTTGCCGCACTGATAGAGGAACGCCTCGGCGTAAAAGCGTAAATTTAGCGCGTTTTCAAAAAAATGCTTGCTATTTGCGTCAATGTGTTGTAAAATACAATATAGCAGAGGAATACTATTAACGAAAGGATAGAAAAAGATGATATCAGCAGGAGATTTCAGAAACGGAGTAACATTTGAATATGACGGAAGCGTTTATCAGATACTTGAGTTCCAGCACGTTAAGCCCGGAAAAGGCGCGGCGTTTGTAAGAACCAAGATTAAGAATGTTATCAACGGCGGCGTTGTTGAAAAAACCTTCAGCCCCACGGATAAAATGCCCAAGGCGCATATCGAGCGCAAGGATATGGAGTATCTTTACAACGACGGTGACCTTTACTATTTCATGGATCCCGAAACATATGAGCAGCTTCCCGTAAGCGCGGAACAGATCGGTGATTCCCTTAAGTTTGTTAAGGAAAACATGCAGGTTAAAATCCTTTCCTACAAGGGAAATATTTTCGGTATTGAACCGCCGAACTTTGTTGAACTGACAATCACGGAGACGGAGCCGGGCTTTGCCGGAAACACTGCAACCGGCGCAACGAAGCCCGCAACTCTTGAAACGGGCGCTGTTGTTATGGTTCCGCTGTTCATTGACAACGGAGAAACAATTAAAATCGATACGCGTACCGGTGAATATATGGGCCGCGCAAACTAAAGGGAGGTTTAAAAATGAGCTATCTTACAGAGAAAATGTCTTATATCAGAGGTCTTGCCGAAGGTCTTGACATTGACGAAACAACCAAGGAGGGCAAGCTCCTTAAGGCAATCGTTGAGGCTCTTTCCGACATGGCTGATGAGATTTACGAAATCGTTGAGGTTCAGGAGGACATGCAGGACCAGGTTGACGAAATCGATGAGGATCTTGCAGCTGTTGAGGACGATTTTTATGAGGATTACGATGATGAAGATGACGAGGACGATGAGGAATTCGGAATAGAGTGCCCCCATTGCCATGACATGATTTATCTTGATCCCGACCTTCTTGATGAGTGTGAGGATACAATCGTTTGCCCCTCTTGCAATGAGGAAATTCAGCTTGAATTTGACGATTGCGATAATTGTGACCATAACTGCGGAGAGTAAGCTTTTCCGCAGTAGCTGTCACGCTTCGATTTACTGCGGAGCGTGACAGTTTTTAGTTATATTGAAAGAGGTGTGGCATATGGATAAAACAATTGAAATTAGAAATGATTTTCTTACAGTTGAAATAAGCGCACTCGGTGCGGAAATCGTGCGCATTAAGGATAAGGACGGAAACGACCGCCAGTGGAACGGAGATCCATCGGTCTGGAGCGGACGCGCGCCGATTATGTTCCCCATCTGCGGCGGACTTAAAAACGACGCGCTGAAGTTTGGAGAAAAAGAATATCAGCTTAAAAAGCACGGCTTTGCAAAGCTTATGAGCTTTGAATGTGAAAAAGCTGAAAAGGACAGCGCTGTTTTTCTGCTTCGTTCAAATGATGAAACAAAAAAGCATTATCCCTTTGATTTTGAAATGCGAGCAGCGTTCAGACTTTGCGATAACAGCATTGAAATTACTTACAGCGTTAAAAATCCGTCCGACAGTGAAATCTTCTTTTCGTTCGGCGGTCACGAAGCATATGCCTGCCCGGACGGAATCGAAAATTACAGCGTGATTTTCGAAAAAGAGGAACCGCTGAATGCTACAGTGCTGGACGGAAACTTTCTCACATACGAAAAAAATCACATTTCCGATAACGGGCGCATTGACCTGAATGAAGAATATTTTGCAAACGACGCGCTTGTTTTCGAGCATTTGCAGTCAAAAAGCGTTCGCCTTGTAAACAGAGTGGACGGGCGCGAAATCCGCGTTGATTTCCAGGGCTTTGAATATTTCCTCATATGGAAAGCGCTTGGCGGAAAATATGTTTGCCTTGAGCCATGGAGCGGCTGCCCCGACAGAATTGATTTTAACGGTAGCTTTGACGAAAAAGAAGGCATCACAAGGCTTGCCGGCGGCGAAACGTTTTCAATGACGCATACGGCGACAATAGTTAAATAACACATGAGAGGTGCTGAAATTATGAAAAGAACAACAATTAAACAGCTCTATCGCACACCGGAGCTGCAGCAGGGTGAAAAGGTGCGCGTTGCCGGATGGATTCGTTCAATCCGCGCAAATAATAAAATCGGATTTGTATCAATTAACGACGGCAGCTTTTTTGAGTGCCTGCAGGTCGTTATTGAAAAGGATAAGCTTGAAAATTATGACGAAATTGCGGCGCTCAATGTCGGCAGCTCGGTTTATTTTGAGGGAACAACCGTTCAGACCCCCGACGCAAAACAGCCGTTTGAGCTTAATGCGGAAAGCGCCCGGGTTGAGGGTGCGTCAACTCCCGATTATCCGCTTCAGAAAAAACGCCATTCGTATGAATATCTCAGAACAATTGCGCATCTGCGCCCCAGAACGAATACCTTTTCGGCTGTTTTCCGTGTGAGAAGCATTTTGGCATATGCCATCCACACATTCTTTAATCAGCGCGGATTTGTTTATGTTCATACCCCGATTATCACATCGAGCGACTGTGAGGGCGCGGGAGAAATGTTCCGCGTTACCTCGCTTGACCCCGATAATCTTCCGAAAACGCCCGACGGCAAGGTTGACTATTCGCAGGACTTTTTCGGAAAACCCACCAATCTTACCGTAAGCGGTCAGCTTAACGTTGAAACTCATGCAATGGCGCTCGGCGGCGTTTACACCTTCGGTCCGACGTTCCGCGCGGAAAAGAGCAACACGCCGCGCCACGGGGCGGAATTCTGGATGGTTGAGCCGGAAATCGCATTTGCCGACCTTAATGATGATGCGGAGCTTGCCGAGGATATGCTCAAGTTTATAATCAAGTATGTGCTTGACAATGCGCCCGAGGAAATGGCTTTCTTCAATAAGTTTATAGACACGGGGCTTATTGAACGCCTGAACGGCGTTATCAATTCCGATTTCGGGCGTGTCAGCTATACGGAAGCGGTTGAGCTGCTGAAAAAGAGCGGCGAAAAATTTGAATATCCCGTCGAATGGGGCATTGACCTTCAGACGGAGCATGAACGCTATCTCACGGAAAAGATATTCAAGCGCCCTGTGTTTGTTATGGATTATCCCAAGGAAATCAAGGCGTTCTATATGCGCCTGAACGATGACGGAAAAACGGTTGCCGCAATGGACTGCCTTGTTCCGGGCGTTGGTGAAATTATCGGCGGAAGTCAGCGCGAAGAGCGCCTTGATGTACTGACGGCAAGAATGAAAGAGCTCGGTCTTTCCGAAAAGGATTACTGGTGGTATCTTGATCTGCGCCGCTTCGGTTCGGCAACACATTCCGGCTTCGGTCTCGGATTTGAAAGAGCGCTTATGTACATTACGGGAATGCAGAATATACGTGACGTTATGAGCTTCCCGAGAACAACAGGCTCTGCGGAATTTTAAGAGGTGAGCCATGAATAAAGTTCTTAAATATGTTCTTATTGCCGCCGCAATATATTTCGCGGCAAAGCTTGCCGGTTTTTTCTGGTCGGCGGTAATTCTGCTTGCAATTTGCATTTTCATTGTCTATAACCGCCGCGCCGTTATCATGACAAGAATGGCAATGCGCGCGTATTATGGCGGCGATGTCAAAAAAGGCGAAAAGTGGTTTGAAAAGGCATATAAAACGGGCGAGATGACGCCCGAATGCAAGATTGCATATTCGTCATTCTGCCTGCGCGAAAATAAGTTCGAGCGCGGAAAAAAGCTGCTTAACAATGTAATCAATTCGCGATATTCAAGCGCGGAGGACAAGCTCGGCGCAAAGCACAATTTAGCTGTGCTTATCTGGCGCGAGGGTGACCTTGACGGCGCAATCGAGCTTATGGAGCAGGTGCATAAGCAAATGCCTGCGACCGCAACTTATGGCACACTCGGCGTTTTGTACCTTGAGCGGGCAAAAAAAACGGACGCACAGGCTGCGCTTGAATTTATGCTTGAAGCTTATGATTATAACTGCGATGATAAAACAATTGCCGATAACCTCGGGGAGCTTTATCTGATTCTCGGAGAAAATGAGAAAGCAAAAGAGGTTTATGATAAGCTTATGGAAAAAGAGCTTCAGACGCCTGTTCCGTATTACAATTACGGACGCGTGCTGAAAGCGCTCGGAGATAATGACGGCGCAAAGCAGCGCTTTGAAGAAGCGCTTACAAAACGCTTTACAAGCGTTATGACCGTAACGCGTGAGGCGGTTCAGACTGAATTGGACAGCATTAACTGATATAAATAAAATTACTGTGCAGCAGAGTTTGCCGCACAGTAATTTTATTTATTCGGCGCTGAGACAGAGGATAAAATCCTTTATTACAGCCGCTTTTACGGAATCCTTTTCGTAAACTGCGCCTATCGTTCGGAAAAGGGGAGGGTCAAGCGCAAGCGCCGTGACAAAATCCGCGCTTGCGGCAAGCGAAAGCCGCGGCAGGATTGAAATGCCGATTCCGTCCGCAGCCATGCCGATTATGGCGCTGTCATCATCAGCATGCACCGAAATTATGTCTTTGGGGCTGCTGCCGCGGACATATTTTTCAACTGCCTTGTCGGGCGGCATGATAAACACTCTGCCCGAAATATCTTCGCGCCGAAAAGTGCTCATTGCGCTGCCTCTTTTCGGAAGCACTGCAAGATACGGTTCGGTGAAAAGCTCTGTCCAAGCCCCGTCGCAGCGGTATATATCCTCACCGATTATAACATCGGCTTTTTTTTCGCGCAAAATTCCCGATAATGAGTTTACGACAATAATACTGATTTTAATGTCGGGATGCATATGTCTGAACCTTTTTGTTGCCTTCGAAAGAAGCCGCGCCGCAAGGCTTGAATATGTTGCAATCGTCAGAGCACTGCTGCCGCGCAGTTTTTTTGCGGCGGCAAAAAGCGAGCTTTCGGCGTCGGTGATGGCGCGCAGCTTTTCAATGACCTCCGCACAGCCGTTGTTTACTTCAATCCCCGAATGTGTTCGTTTTAAAATTTGTATTCCGAGCTCGTTTTCTATGCCGTCTGCAATATGGCTCATGGCAGACGGGGTGTACAGGTATTCCTCCGCAGCCTTGGAAAGACTTTTCAGTTCAATTGCGCGGAGCAGCATTTCAATCTTTTTAGTTTCCATAAATATTCTCCGACGTGTTGAAAATTTTTCACACCATCATTATAAAACGGATATTCACAAAAGTCAACACGGGTGATAGAATTATTTGAAAACGGAGGGATTGAAGTGCAAAATAATGTAAAAGCAAGAGCGTACGGCGGATTAACTTTTGTTGTTTTTATATGGGGAATTTCGCCGCTTTTAACGCTGCGGCTGTACCGGTACTATTCGCCGGCGTTCCGCCTTTTTCTGGCGCAGCTTGTTTTGCTGCCGGCATATCTGCTTATCTCGGGCAGGCATCTGCGCGAAATTAACGCAAGCTATATCCGCGTCGGAATGATTACGGGGCTTTTTCTTGCTTTGGCGGATATATGCCAAAAGATAGGACTTGCATACACAACGCCGTCACGCTATGCATTTTTGGAAAATCTTTCATGCATAACCGTGCCCGCGGTTTCATATTTCATAACAAAGAAAAAACCGCGGCGCAGCGCAGTGGCTGCGGCGGTCATATGCCTTTGCGGTGTGCTTGTGCTGAACGGAATATCCTTCCGGGGCTCCGCGTGGGGCATGGGGGAGCTGCTGTGCGCAGCGGCAGGTCTGTTTTACGGCGTCAACATCGCCGTAACCGGCGCATATGCAAAAAAATTCTTTGCGCCGCTTTATCTCGCAGTTCAGGTTGCGGTTGAGATTGCCGCTTCGGGAATAACCGTGCTTGTGCTGAACGCATGGGAAATTGCGGACAAAAACGGAGCGCTTCTTCCTGCGGAAAAAATCACGTATTCGCTGAATCCGCGCCATCTGCTTTTTCTTGCATCGGTCACGCTTGTCAGCTCCGCCCTCTGCTGGACAGTGCGGACAAATTCCATGAAGCACGTTGAGGCGTCCGCAGTTGCCGTCATAATGCCATTCTCGGCGGTTATAACAAGCACGGCGTCAGTTATATGCGGAACCGAAAGGCTGACGGTTCGTCTTGTACTCGGCGGCTTGATTTGCCTTGGTGCAATATTTATGTCAAGCCTTGGGGATATTAAAGGTAAGGCGCAAGACTGCGGCGCAGATTCTCCTCAGTGTTAATAAGGCGAAGCGCCAAATCACGCGAAAAATCGTTTGCGCTTTCATATTGATTCATATAGCGGTAAACCGTTTTTATCCCCATGTTGCAGCCGTCCGTTATAAGATCGGCAACGGTGCTGTCGGCTTCGTTCGCGGTAAGGCGGAAGCCCGTTTTGATTTTGCTCATTCCCTTTGCAATTGCGCCCGGCTCCTTGTCGCTTTCGCCGTACTCGTTCAGCTTGGCGTGCGCTTCCTCACCGAGCTTTACATGCTCGTTTCGGCTGTCCTTAAGAATATGCTCCAGCGTTGCACTGTCGATATGCGCGAGCACATCGTCAATTGCGGCAACGCCCATTTTAATTCCTGCGTCACATTCCTTTAAAAGCTTGATTGTATCCTTCAATGAAAACACCCCTTCGGAAACAGTTTTCCCGAAGGGGCAATTTTTATGACAAATGTTTTTTGAAAATATCAAGTGTTCCGTCCGGAGTGTCCATAAAGTAAGGACGGGCGATGTTTTCACCGTCAAAATCGGCGGCATGCCACCAAATTCCAACCTTGATTTTCTTGTATTTCGGCAGCGATTTAAACATATCCTCAATCCATGCCTTCTTATCCCCGCCGACGGAGGAGCATGAAAATTCGGTAATCATCATCGGCTTTTCATTGATTTTTTCGGCGCGTTTGTAAATCGGTTCGTAAATCTCATCAAAGGAACGCCAGATCTCGCCGTTATAGTATGTTCCCGTGTTGTAGCCCGTAAGCCCGTAAACATCGACATACTCATCGCCCGGATAGTAGAGCTGTTCATCGTTCCATTTGAAGCGCGGAAAGCTTTTTTCGTTCGGATTCCACACCCAAATTGCGTTGGTGCAGCCTGCCGCCTTAAACTTATTGTAAAGATAGCGGTACAGCTCAACATAAATCTGAGGGTCGCGCGAGGTATAGTAAGCGCTGTAATTACACCAGTCACAGTTCATTTCATTAAACGGGCGGAAAAGAACCGTCACGTCCTTATATTTGGCAACGAGCTTTGAATACTGACTGATAAACATTTCGTATTCGCCGCCCAGTATTTCATAAATCATGTTGGAGTCACTCACGCGCGAAAGCGGCGTTTGCAGCGTAAGCTCAATTGTTTTTCCTGTCTTGCGCGCATATTTGAAGTATTCTTCTATTTTTGCAACATAGTTTTTAACCTGTATCGCATATGCATTGGTATTAACGCCGTGCCTGTCGGGAAATTCGGTGTAAATAAGAAATGAACAGAATTTGTAATTCAGCGTGTTTTCAAATTCCTCCATTTTCGGGAAGCCGCCGTATTTTTCGGGTGCGAACATTCCCATCTTGAAGTCTGCATTGTCGGCAAAAAGATTGTTATAGGTTTTCTGCGCAGCCGGCGAAAGATGCGAAATTTTACTTGCCTTATATCCCTTTGTGTAAGCGTTTTCTTTCGGAACGGAGGGATCGAAGGTAACAAGGCTGTTTGCAATATCCATATAGCCGCCGCAAAGATAGAACGGTTTGTCCGCGGTGAAGAAAAACGTGTATGTCCGCGAGCCAATCATCATATCAACGCAGGCATAATGGCATTTGTCGTTCTTCACCTTTGAGAGCGCCTTGCGTGACCATTGGATAACGCGGACGGTGTATTTCCCGTTTTTTGTGGTTTCGTTACTTTCAATGGTGTGATCGGATTTATTTTCAATGAATTTGTTTGAATACTCGAGATAGGACTGCCTGTCAGAATATCCTGTGAAGGTTTCCTTGAAAATGCGCAGCGTGCGGTGTCCGTCGGTAAATTTTGTGCCGACATCCGACATTGACGTGTCAATTGACATAGTGCGCGGAAGCTTGATTGTATATCCGTCAACATAATTTGTGAAATTTATTGAGCCGTCGGCATTCACGGAGGACGAGCTCATTTTGTCCTGCGGAAGCATTTCGTCATTTTCGGCTTTCGGCGGATTTTCGTCATCGGGAATAACGGATGCGTCCATCCATATCGGTGCGGAAAGCACCCTTTGATTTATTTCCGCAAATGCGGCTGACGCATATCCCGCCGTCATAAATGCGGCACACAGTCCTGCAAAAAAACGTTTCATAATTTTAATTCCTCGCTATAAAAGTTTTCCCTATTAATATATCATATATTAAAGGGAAAATCCATAGAAATTTTATTAAATATTTTCTTTTTTTCAGCGGCAGTGCAAAAAATGTTGTAATCTGCGGACGAATACTGTATAATTATATGGAATAAGTGCAAGGGATGATTATATGGCAGGATTGGGAACGGTAATAAATGCGGCGGCGGGAATTTTGGGGGCGCTTATCGGATTGCTTCTGAAAAAAGCGATTCCCGAAGGAATGAAAAAATCTATTGTTCAGGCGCTTTCGCTTGCCACGGTTGCAATCGGTCTTATCGGCGTTGTGACTGCGGCGTGCACGGTTAAGGACGGCGCGGTTGAAAGCAGATATTCGCTCCTGATGGTGATTTCCATTGCTGTGGGAACATTTGTCGGCGCGCTGTGCGATATAGAAGCGCGGCTTGACAGGCTCGGTGAAATCATGCAGAAAAAGTTTTCCTCCGGCAGCTCAATGTTTGCCGAGGGGTTTGTAACGGCGTCGCTCGTGTTCTGCATCGGTTCAATGGCAATTCTCGGATCACTTCGGGACGGAATATATCACGACCCTACAATCCTTATCACAAAGGGGATGATTGACGGCGTTATGTCGGTCATTTTTGCATCAACGCTCGGAGTTGGGGTGGTGTTTTCCGCGGCGACGGTTGTACTTTATCAGGGAATAATCACAGCCTGCGCGTCACTGCTTGCGCCGCTGCTGACGGAGGCGGTCATCGCGCAGCTGTCGCTTGTGGGAAGCATTCTGATTATTGGAATCGGGCTGAATCTTCTGTACGAACCTAAGCTTAAGCTTGCGAATATGCTGCCATCGGTTTTTGTGCCGCTTGTCTGGTACATAATCCGATCGGTGATTAAATAATATAAAGCCGCGTAAATGCGGCGGAACGGAGTTAAAATGAAAAGATGCGGCGGAGTGCTTATGCACATATCATCGGTTCCCGGCAAATACGGGATCGGAACACTCGGTAAGGAGGCTTACCGCTTTGCGGACTTTCTTGCCGGGTGCGGCTTCGGGGCTTGGCAGGTGCTGCCGATTTGCCCGTGCGACAGGTATAATTCACCATATTCGGGCAGCAGCGCATTTGCCGGGAATGTGTTTCTCATTGACCCGGAGCTGCTTTTTTATGACGGCTTGATTACGGCGGAGGAGCTTGAAGCATGCGTGTGCGGAGATGTATATTCGGTGCAGTATGACTTTTTACATGAAAGCCGTCCGAGGATTTTCAGAAATGCCTTTCGAAGAGCGGATGGCGCACTGCTTGATGCGGTGCGGAAGTTCATGCAGAATGAAAGAGGCATGTACGATTATGCATTTTTCTGCGCGCTGAAGGAGAATTTCGGGGGGCGCGCATGGTACGAATGGACGGACGGGCTGAAATTCAGGGAAAAATCCGCAATGGAGGCTGCAGAGCATGAGCTTGGAGATGAAATTTTGTATCATGCGTTTTTGCAGTATGAATTTTATCGCCAGTGGGGCATGCTGAAAAAGCATGCCAATGAAAAAGGCGTCGGAATAATCGGAGATATGCCGATATACCTTTCGCGCGACAGTGCGGAGGTTTGGGCAAATCCGAAGCTGTTTTCGCTTGACGGGGATATGGAGCTTGTGAAATGTGCCGGAGTGCCGCCGGATTATTTCTGCGCGGACGGGCAGAAATGGGGGAATCCGCTCTATGACTGGGCAGAGCTCGAAGCGGACGGCTACAGCTTGTGGATTGACAGGCTGCGCGCAGCGGAAAAGCATTTCGATGCGGTGCGCATTGACCATTTCCGCGCGTTCGCGTCATACTGGGAAATTCCTGCCGATAAAAGTGCAAAATGCGGAGAATGGGTCAAAGGACCCGGAATAAAATTTTTTGATGAAGTAAAGAAACAGTGCCCCGGACTTGAAATTATTGCCGAGGATCTCGGTGAAATAGATGATGAAGTCCGTGCGCTCCTCAGAAAAACGGGCTTTCCGGGAATGGGTGTTATACAGTTTGCCTTTATTTCCGATGATGACAGCACGCATCTTCCGCATAACTATTCAACAAAAACAATCGGTTATACCGGCACACATGATAACAACACCATTTTGGGCTGGCTTTGGGAATCGGACGAAAGCAGCCGCAGATATGCGCTTGATTACTGCGGATTTTCCGGCGACTGGGGAGAGGGCGGTCCGCGCAGCGGCGTTATCCGCTCAATCATCAGAACGCTTTGGCGCTCGTCCGCAATATGTGCAATTGTTCCCGTGCAGGATTTGTGCGGTTTCGGCGGTGACACGCGCATGAACTGCCCCGGAATTGCCGGGGGCAACTGGGAATTTCGCCTGACAGAGAGCGCCATGGGTGATATTGACGGAGAGTTTTACAAAGGGCTTAACCGTCTTTACAAGCGTGATGCGATGAACGACTTCGGAAAGGAGAACGGCAATGTTTAAAAATCTCCGTGCCGATATTTTCCTTGACAGTATTCTTGACGTTACTCCGCAGCTTTTGGAGCAGCATGGCGCGCGCGGACTGATTCTCGATATTGACAACACGCTTATCGGGCACGATGTTCCGATTCCCGATGAAACGGTGCTTAGGCATCTTCGGACGCTTGAGGAAAACGGAATCAAGCTGTGCGTTGTGTCGAACAACAATGCGGCGCGAGTTTCATCGTTCAGTGAAAAAATCGGTGTAAAATACTATACGGCGGATGCATTGAAGCCGAAAAAGGCGGGATACATTCGTGCGTCGCAGTCTATGGGGCTGCCGCTTTCGGAAATTGCCGCCGTCGGCGATCAAGTGTTCACAGATGTTTGGGGGGCAAAGCGCGCAGGCTGCTGTGCGATACTTACAAAGCCGCTTCATAGCGGCGGAGAGGGATTTTTCATCGCATTGAAGCGCATATTTGAAAAGCCGTTCAGAAATTGAGGAGGATGAAAAAATGAAAAAGATTATAGCTGTTTTGGGAACTGCCGCGGCAATTTTTGCGGCGCAGACAGTAGGAGCAGCAGATGTGTTCGTGAATAGCGTTCCCGTCGGATTTAACGATTCTGTCGGATATCCGTTTATCGAAAACGGAAGAACGCTCGTTCCTCTGCGTGCGTCTATGGAAGCGCTCGGTGCGGAGGTATCGTGGGACGGGGCGAATAATACCGCCGTTGTAAGAAAAGGAACAACAACCGTTGCATGCGTTATCGGGGAAAACTGCGTTTACCGCAACGGGACGAAAATAGTAAACGACGCGGCGGCAGTTATTCGCGGCAGCCGCACGTATCTGCCGATAAGAGTTGTTGCGGAAGCGCTCGACGCGGAGGTTCTGTGGGACGGAAACGTGCGCATAACAAGCGGCGCAGCCGGAAATCTTATATACAGCATTGAAAACAGCGGCAGTCATGTTTCGCCGGCGGAGCTTTGGAAGCTTTGGGATTCCGCGCTGCTTCAAAAGGCAAGCGCGGATTATAACGCGGCGATTGAAACCATAAAACGGATTGCGCCCGATTTTATCGCCGCAAACGATGGCAACAGCAATGCCATGCTTTATAAGCATCTCGGAGAGTGTTACAGTGAGCTGAACTTATCAGCGGAGGCTTCGGCATGCTTTGCGCGCGAGGCGCAATTCTGGACGCAGATGGGGAAGACGCAGGAAACAATTGACGCAAACCGTCGCAGCGGTCTTATATCGTCAGGTGTTCAGATGTATGCAAAAACAGACAGAGCGGAATACGCGCCGCAGACAAAGCAGGGTAAGTTTGCGTCAGCTCGCGGAATCTATCTCGGCGCATATGCCGAGGGTGATCCGGCAGTTCATAATGCAGCAACGGGAAATCCGTTTTACATGAACGCCTTCCCCGATCTTGCAGGGCGCGATATGGCAAGTTATTTGCTCTATCTTCCCGACAGCAAGCCGCTTTCGACATACCAAAGCCATATAGAAGCGGCAAAGCAAAGGAACAAAATTTTGCAGATAGCGGTTGAACCGTCAAGCCTTTCCGCGATAACGGAAAATGATTCACGCTATGTTAAGCTTGCGCAGGATATGGAACAGAGCGGTGCGAAATTCCTTGTGCGGCTTGCGTGTGAAATGAACGAGGAGAGTTGCCCGTGGTACACAACCGACTATAATCTGTATATCCGGAAGTTCCGCATAATGGCAAGCATTTTCCATACATATGCGCCGAACAGCGCAGCTGTTGTCTGGTCGCCGAACTTCTATCCGTCGGACAATATTTCACTTTACTATCCCGGGGATGAATATGTCGATTATGTCGGAATATCGTCATACAAAAATCATCAGCCCGAAACGGACCCTCTCGGGCAAAACGTTGACCGCAGCCGCTGGAGTGACCAGCTTGATACGATTTGCGGACTGTACGGATATAAAAAGCCGATTATCGTTTCCGAGGGTGCAGCGTCATACATGGATTATAACACATGGGGAGATATAACGCCTTTTGCATCGTCTCAGCTTTATGATTTCCTTGCATATCTTCCTATAAAATATCCGCAGGTGAAAGCCTTTTATATCTATGACCATGACAGGGAGCGTTACCGCTTCAGTCTGTCCTCAAATTCAGAGTACCTGTCGGCATACAGACGCGGAATCGCATCGCAGAGTTATCTTTCCGAGCCGAATACGGACGCAGGCTTTGAATATTACGAGCTTGGAACAAACGCCGCCATTCCGGCATCGGTAAATGAAATTTCGGCGTATATAAAGACGGTTAAAAACGACATAGCGTACGTTGTCTACCGCATAAACGGAGCGGATTGCGCAACAGCTTACGCAGCGCCGTTTTCCGCAGCGGTAGATTTTTCGCCGTACGCCGGTCAGTCGGTTAATCTGACCGCGCTTGCCTTTGATTCATCGGGCGCAATTGCCGCGCAAAAAACATACAGAATTAATGTCAGATAAATATGAGAAAAGCAGAACCGTGGGTTCTGCTTTTCTCATGATAGGATAAACAAAAATTAGGAATTGTCTGATTATTTGGGCTGCTTGCCGATGTAAGCAAGGATACCGCCGTCAACGTACAGAACATGTCCGTTAACGAAGTTTGAAGCATCGGACGCAAGGAACACTGCCGGACCTGCAAGATCCTCGGGCGTTCCCCAGCGAGCTGCCGGAGTTTTTGCAATGATGAACGAATCAAACGGATGACGGCTGCCGTCGGGCTGCTTTTCGCGGAGCGGAGCAGTCTGCGGTGTTGCGATATATCCCGGTCCGATACCGTTGCACTGAATGTTGAATTCGCCGTACTCGGAAGCAATATTTTTTGTGAGCATTTTAAGCCCGCCCTTTGCTGCGGCATATGCCGAAACGGTTTCTCTTCCAAGCTCGCTCATCATGGAGCAGATGTTTATAATTTTGCCGTGACCCTTCTTAATCATTGAAGGAATAACTGCCTTTGATACGATAAACGGAGCGTTAAGGTCAACGTCAATAACCTGTCTGAACTCGTCAGCAGTCATATCGCACATAGGAATTCTCTTAATGATACCAGCGTTGTTTACAAGAATGTCAATAACGCCAACTTCCTTTTCGATTTTAGCTACCATGTTGTTTACAGCTTCTTCGTCGCAAACATTACAAACATAACCGTGAGCGTCGATACCAGCTTCCTTGTAAGCTGCAAGACCCTTGTCTACAAGTTCCTGCTTAATATCGTTGAAAACGATTGTAGCACCAGCTTTTGCCATACCACTAGCAATAGCAAAACCAATACCGTAAGATGCACCAGTAACGAGAGCAATCTTACCCTTTAATGAAAAATCAATACTCATTATAAATTACCTCCGTATTTATATTATAGTGATTAATCATAGAATTACCACTATGATTATTAATTATAATACAATATTTTCCTTTTGTCAAAATATTTATTATAAACTTGGCATAAAAGGCGTTTTATATTGCGTATATTACAAAAAAAGAAGTATATACATATATTAATACAAAAAAATGCATAAAAAATTAACAAAATATAATGCCGTAAAATATATTATTTGCGTAATATTGCTGAATTCGGCTTGATTTTTAAGTTTAAATGGTGTATAATGGACTAAAAAATTTTAAAGGGAGTTAGGGTGAGATATGAACACAGAAAACACAGAGACAATGGAGTTTGACTTTAGGCGAATACTAGAGGCTATAATTGACAGGTGGAAAATGATTGTTGTTGCAACAGTAGCATTGGGTCTATGTGCTGCCCTTTATAGCTTGTTCCTTATTACACCTTTATATAGGGCTTCTGCAACAATGTATGTAAACAATAATAAAAATACTGTTTCAGAAAACCTTAGTAATAATGATATTGCTGCTTCATTACAGCTTGTACCAACAGTAATGAGAATTTTCGATAGCCGTACTACACTTGGCGAAGTAGCTAAGAAAATTGACCTTGGTTACACAGCTGACCAGATTAGTAATATGATTTCTTTTTCATCAGCCGAAGATGCTCAGATATTGACATTAACTGTTATCAATCCAAATCCTGAACATGCTTACATTATTGCAAATGCTATTGCAGATACTGCTCCAATAAAGGCA
>OGMF01001752.1_pt1 | contig 20101 bp, 11 predicted proteins | sample 1572921 | NCBI WGS metagenome assembly OGMF01 (sample SAMEA2581919, study PRJEB24529) | metagenome | biome: Human gut stool | place: China | collected 2011 | reverse complement strand
TATATATCATCTTGGAGGTTTCGTAAAGAGTTTACACAAAATCCGGGATTGACTCGAATTTCAAAGCCAACGCAAAAGCCGCCTAACCCTATTGGTTAAGCGGTTTTTGCTGGTGAGCCATCGGAGATTCGAGTCAGCCCTGCTATTTTTTAGGTGAGTTTGTCAGTTGTCTGAGGGCAATAAAAATCCGATTATACGGATTTTATTGCCCTTATTCTTACCGAATTAATACCGGTGTAAGCGTTTTCAAATTTTCAAAAACAAATACTTTCACATTTCCGCTTACAGGATTAAATGATGGCTTAAATTCCACCCTTGTTTCCCTTGCTCCGCTAACATGTTTTTCTGCAAGTTCAACGTTTTTCAGTGCACCGCATTCGTCATAAGCCGCAGCGCCCAAATATATCGTTTTACCGGAATTGTAAGCCGTTTCAACAACTGTGCTTATAATTCCGTCTGCACTAATCTGCGGCGTCGTCGATTTCACTGAAAAATCTGCTGTCGAAAATGAGATTTCCGCAGGAGCAGCAGCATATCCGTTTTCGCTTGTCACTCCGCTCAATGTCAGAAAATATAAAGCGGCTTTGTCCGGATTGTTCAGCTTCACTCTGACAGTATTATTTTCAATTGACACGTCATACTTTTCTTTTTCAGCTATTATATCATTCTTTTTCAGCGCAATGTCAATAGAATCAGCAGTCATGCCCTTATCAATCCTGTCGGTATAAACAAACGAAATCTCGTCATCAAGCAGTATATTTTCTGTTTTTCCGCTCAATACATTTATCGTATCGGCACAGAAAAAGCCTTCATCGTCAGACATAATGCTTTCGTCGGTGAAGCAGTGCAGATTGTCAATGTAAACACTGCTGTTGCCTCCGTTTGTGTATCCGAATTGAATCCTTTCACAACCCTCGGAGGTATAACTTTCATCGCCGAGATAACCGCTGAAAACATTCCAGCTTGCTTCATCTGCTTTTTTTATTTTCAGTATACCGTACTTTGTTTCGGGACTGAACGATACCTTTATATCATACCAATTATCACTTATGTAGCCGCAAACTCTGTTATTCAGGAAATACACACCGCCATCGCTGTTAAACCGGCATATATATTCAGACCTTCCGCCCTTCATACGCATTTCATAAACAAATGACGATGAATTTATATCGCATTTTTTTAAACTGAATTTTGTCGTAACAGGACTCCTTACAGCTCCCGGATAAGCGCTGTTATAAGAAAAATACATTCTCAGAGCGCTGTTCTGACTTTTCCTTGTGAGCAAAACACTGTTTCCGTAACCGGATTCAGCCTCAAAAGGCGTAATTGTGCTGCCTCCCTGTATACCGCTGTTTGCATTTTCAAAGGCAGAATGACTGTTCTCCATTCCTATCAGTCCGGTTGAGGTCATATAGCTCTGCAACGAATCAACGGATTTCACATTTTCAAAATCGAGCAGACCGGAATCAAAACGGTCACCGACCTTGCACGACCACTTGGAAAGCGGAATAAATGAATCGTCATAAGCTGCCGGGGCATTATTTTTTGTAAATACAACCGATAAATCAAGATTTTTACAGTTCTCAATATGTATTGCGAGCTTTTGTATTCCGGTGTTCGGACTTTGCGACGGAACCTTCGGAGATGCGGGAAGTCCTGCTGCGTCCATAACGCTAAACTGCGCCCCCTGACCGCTGACAATACTGGCACGAAGCTTTTTACCGTTTTTTGTGAGAATAGCTGTTTTTTTATCTGAGCTGATTTCTGTTTCGGCGTCAGTATGGGCAAACCACCAAAAATCAGCCGGTTCAGACAGCCTAACCTCATCCTGAACCGTTACGCAGCTGCTGTGCCTGTCCAGCTTTATGCCTCTCTGCATACGCAGAACCCCGTCATTTTCATCATAAGCCTTCGTTAAATCTCCGATGGCAAAGCTCTGCTCTTCACTGAATTCATGCCGCGTTATACGGGCGGTTCCTCCGTATTTCTGACCGTAGTCGGCATCGGGATTGAGGACAATTGTGTTGTGCCCTTCGGCACGCAGTCTGTAGCACTGAGAGTAACCCTCAATATTATAGCTTTCAGACCCTAAATCAAGGAAAAAATTTTCTCCCATATCATCAAGCACAAAATGCCCAACGTCCATATGGTCGTGACCTCCGCCGTCACCCATTGGATTGTCACAATGAAAGCCTACATACATATCATCCGCCTCGTAACCGCTTCGCATTGTTGCAAGCTCCGAAACAGGAAGGTAATAATCAAGCGGTAGTTCATCTTCCTGTGCTCCCGCCAAGCTTATGTCATACAAAAGCATGTCGCAGACAGAATCGTCGCAGCCGATAGAGCCTTCCATTATTTTTTTTATTCTCTTGGATGCCTGATTCGTTTTATTAAAATATTTTGCCGTAAAAAGCATTTGAGGCGGATAATAATTACTGTTCGGACCTGCATCATGATAATTAAACGTTTTTCGGGGACCGTTGACAGCAAAAATATAATCATTGGTAAGCTTCATCCCCGGTACATCCGCATAACCGAAATCATTTCCCAAAGAGCTGTTCAATGCTTCGATATAAAAGCTCAGATATTTCATACTGTACGCCCAGTATGAAACCCCTTCCTCATATGCTCCCTGCGGAGCAAACAGACTCAGAGACTCTCTTATATCAATAAGCGTCTGTGTTATGGCGCGCTCTGCATTGATAAGCTCCTGACCTGACAGCTCATCCACAAAGGCAAGTCCGCTGCAACCGACCCCCGATACCACAAAACGCCAGTTATCGGCAAGCTCGCCTCTCCAGTCCCATGAGCGGCTTCTTACCTTGCAGTCAAAATCATCCATCAGCGGATAAATTGCTTTGCTGACAATTGCATTCCTTATCAATTCACGCTGCGACTCATCCATCCAATTGTAAAGCCAGTCATAAGCAAATCCCATGCATGAAGCCATCTCACCCACATCAAGAAAATGATACGGATTCCAATCCTTGAAATTTGCGGCAGCTTCCATTTCCCGATAGGCGCGGACAGCATATTTTTCTTCTCCGGTAATGTTATATATTATGGCACAGCTCAGCATTCTGTCGCTGCATTCGCGGCAAACGGGCAGAAGTCTTTTTCCATCACGCAGCTCATAAACGGCAGGACTTACACCAAGAAATGAGTCCGCATAATTTTTCAATCTTTCAAATATTTTTTTATATACACTGTCACCGTCGGAGCTGTATACCTCGTTTCTTATTTCCTGCAATTTTGCATTTGTAAGTATCAGCCTCGGATGTTGATTGTTCGGATAATTAGCTTTAATCGCAGAAAGGATTTCGTCACCGGATACATCATCGTATATAAAGCTTTCCTCAATTTTGCGCATGATTTTTCCGTTGCCTGTCCAATCAAATATTTTTTCCATATCTGTGTCACTGTAGATAATCAGTCCGTTGCTCTCAATATGCAGATATTTTCCGAACACGCGGCAAGCATCATTTATCGGAACAAAGATTTTGTCATTTTTTAAAAAGGCTTTCTCACTTGCACGTTTTGTGTCATTGTTTGTTTTATAGTATTCCTTTCCGGGTTTCACGCTGTAGGTGGCATCGCTGCCGCTTATTTTCGCGGTAATACCATCATACGAATATTCTGCGCCTATGCTCTCCGCAAAATAATCTGCCGGAATCATAACAGATTCGTTTTTTTCAATCGGTGCAATAAGCTTATTCTGCGAAATATATGCTTTTTTTCCATGAAGCAGCACATTGCTTTTATTAAGGTACATGGCAACCGCGTCTTTCATCAAAAACTCAATGTTTTCCGGCGATGTTTTTACCAATGCATCAAATTCCGCATCGTTAAGCAGTCTGTTTCCGCTGTAAATCCTGATATTGTCAATATACAGGCTTGTGCTGTCCGCAATTCTGTTTATATGAAAACGCCATTTTTGAACATCCTTTATTGTCCTGTTATAGGTACCTTTGTATTCTCCGTCGATATACACCTTAATCTGCGAGCTTTCGGTATCCGCTGCCACCGAAAAGCGGTGTTCTGTGTTTGCAGAGTAATTTCCGACAGCTTTACCGTCATACGTTAGTATTTTTCCTCCGGCGGCAAACAGCAGTATCGGAATGTCTTTATTGTCCGAATCCATGAATTGAAACTGCCTGTTCACATTATTGTCATCTTCAAAAATGCAGGTGAACTGAAGAATAAATTTTCCGCTGATTGTCTCCTTCAGGGTTTTATCAAGATGCATGTCCGATGATGAACATACGCTCATTTTATACATTTTGTTTGAGCCGTTACTAACCACTTTCCAAACATTTTTCTTGGCGGAGCCTCCGTATCCCGGCAAATTCTCCGCTCCGACATTATACTTTTCAAAATCCTCGCAGAAAATCAGATTTATGCGGTCTTCCGCATGACAAATATCGGAAACAGTAATTCCGCTCACGAAAACAACAAATGCCAAAGCTAATGAAAAGATATTTTTTATCAGCGCTTTTTTCATCTAAGCAATCAGTCCTTTCGCAATAAAAGTGTCGGTTTTGCTTGTTTAAATTCTGTGATACGGTTATAAAAGCGGCTTTCTCATTTTAGAATATATGCACCAAGCCTTTTAAGTGCTGACTGAAGCTTTCGCACATTGATGTCTTTTGCAGCAGTATTTACCTCGGCGCAAATTGCCGCAGCAGCGCCTGCTGCCTGACCGGTAATATAACAGCAAGGAATCACGCGCGTTGACGCCTGCATTGCATTATCTGTTCCGATGCACTTTCCCGCAACAAGAAGATTGGTATTTTTCCTCGGCACAAGGCATCTGTACGGAATACTGTAGCTTTCACCGGAAGAGTGACACTCTGCAATTGATGCTTCAAAATCTTTCATTCCGCTTTTATCTGCTGTCACAGGATGAATATCAATAGGATAAGAGTATCTTCCGATTTCATCGTCGAAGCTTTCACCTCTGAAATAATCGCCGCGCCCAAATGTATATATGCACTTTATCCTTCTTGACGAACGAATGCCCATATAATTTGCACTGTTTAAAAGAACACTGTTTTCGCACCCATCAATATACTTCCTGTAATAATTTTCGTATTCATTGAGAATTTTTCTTGCAAAAACCATAGCATCAGTCATATCCTCTGTTTTTCTGTCATCCAATCCGAACACATGCCCCACGTTTCCGAATCCTGCCCCAGCCTCGGGGTAATTTGCTTTAATTCCCGGAAGAATTGTATCATACTGCGAGAGGACGCCGTCCTCATATGCTTTTTCCGTATATATACCGTCAGTTTTTTTTCGTGCAAAATCAACGCCGCCCCACATGCTGCAAAGTGTGGCGCTCATCGGAACACCGTTTTCATCACCGTAATCATAGTCTTCCCCTGCCATAACGCACAGACTTCCGTTTCCGCTGCAATCAATAAAAAATTTTGCTTTTATTGCGAAAACACCCTCATTTGCCGAAGCAATCACATATTTAATTTTGTTATTCTCAGTGACTGCGTCCACAATACGGGTATAGAACAGAAATTTCGCCCCTGAATCAAGCATCATATTGTCGTAAAGGCATTTTAATTTCGCCATATTAACATTGTAGCCCCTCCTGTTTTTTGCAGGCTCTCCAAAAAGAGCGTCATGAACCTCTCTGCCTATACCCTCACTCAGGAAGTTCTCACCATCGTCAAGATTTACTATTTCGGGAACGAGGGCAAGCGCACTTGACCCTCCAAAGGTTCCCGATTGTTCAACCAAAAGAACTTTTCCCCCGTTTCTCGCACAAAAAACCGCCGCCGCAACACCGGAAGGACCGCCGCCGACAATCAAAACGTCTGTTTCATATTTTATTTCAATGTCTCTGCTGTACTTCATTATCAATCGCTCTTTTCCTCAGATAAATTTACTTCAGGTTTTCCGAATACCGGCTCATCATTTTCGTTCCATCCAAACGGCTGAATCCAAACGCTTCTGCCTCTCCATCCGCTGCCGGAAACAAGATTTGCATGATATACAATCCAATCATTTTCTTTATTGTTTTCCGAAACCGTTGTGAATGAGCAATGTCCGGGACCGAATACAGTGTCCGTTTTTTCGAACACAGGCTTTTTTTCCTTAACCCAGTTTTTTTCATCAAGAATATCTCCGCCGCAATATGTGATTCTTCCAAGGCAGTAATCGTCCGTTTTACTGTCATTTGCCGAATATATTATATGAATTTTACCGTTCCGCTTCAGCACTGCCGGACCCTCGTTCACGCAGCCCCTTTTTGTTTCGAACGCATATTCGGGATGTGCAAGCGCAGTTATTTTTCCCGTGATTTCAAAAGGGGATTTCAGCATTGACATATACATCTGACTGCATGTTGTCCAGATTAAATAGTGTTTTCCCTGATGTTCAAAAACTGTTCCGTCTATACACCACGTATTTTCAAGCCCTTTTATCATACCTTTGTATTCATATTTTCCGAAAGGTTCTTCCGATTGCCTTTCCAGCACGCACATGCAATGTATATGTTCTTTTTCATCAATTGCCGGCGCTGCATAAATATACCATTTCCCACCGATGCGATGCAGCTCAGGGGCATACCACGCAGACATTTTTCCGCACTGCGGAGCTGCAAAGGCATGTATTTCCTCGCCCGACGAAATATCGCAAAGCTTGTCCGCTTTTGTAATGTAAACGCCGTCACGGCGGCAATAGCAATGATAATATTTTTCCTTATGCCTTATTACATAAGGATCCGCCGTGTGTCCGTCTGCCGCAGCAGGTATTACAGGGTTTTTAAAATGCTTCATCAGTCTGCTCACTCCTCCGGTTACCTATCTCAATCCTCTTCTGCGCCTTACTTTTTCTGTCCAGTCTCAGCATTGCCAGCACTGTTGACGTACTGAGTAAAATATGAGTAAGCATTGCAGAAAATGCCCTCATCCGATAATCATATAATAACCATAAAACGGAATTCATCAGCATAAACAGGCGATACTTTGATGACTGTTTTCTGCTGAGCGCCATTGCAAAAAGAAGTGCACAAACAAAAGGAATTAAATCTATGGTTGATTTATATGTAATAAACGAGCAGGCTGTGTAGGTCAGCATAAACGCAACAGTAACAAAAACCGGAATTTTCTTATTTTTCGATGAATATATGTATGACACTATCGCCTGTAATGTTGCAATTATATTCACGTGCACACCCGATAACGCATCAAGAAGCAGATAATTCAACCCCATTATTAAATTTGCCGCAACCTCCCCGAAAAGAATATATTTTACATTTTTTAAATGCACTATAGACAGCGAGATTATGGTCGCGGCAATTCCTATAATTTGTGCCAAAATAAATTTCATAAGGCTTCACTCCATTAAGTTTCCCATTCGTTAAGCGGTTTCGCACTCCCCGACTTTTCTTCTTCAGTAGAAAACACAACTGTTAAATCAATTTTTTTGCATTTCTTTAAAGCTATAACGAGCTTTTGTATTCCATCATTTTTATCCTGCCCCTCAACCACCGGAGATGTTGGGAGCGGTTTTGCTGCCATGGTATTAAATACAGCATTACCACTGTTTATTATTTCCGCATATAATGTTTTTCCGTTAAGCTTTAGCCGTGCTTTTTTTCCGCCGCCGTACGTTTCGATTTCTGCGCAGGTGTGTGCCGACCACAAAATTTCAGACTCTTCTTTAAGGTTTATTTCGTCACGCAGCGTAATCGTTTTATCCGATGCATTCAGCATTATTCCGCGCCTGAAGCTAACAGCTTCGTCATAAGCATTTGTCATATTTCCTATTGCATATCCACCGTTATCGGAAAAACAGTATTTTTCAATACTTGCCTTGCCGCCGAATTTCTGACCGTAGTCCATGGAGGGATTTATCACAACAGTGTTGTGCCCTTCCGCCCTGAAATGGTACGTATCATGATATTTCGGCAAATTGTAACTGTCAGGTCCCAAATCCATAAAGAAGTTCTCACCAAGTGCGTCAATAACAAACTGCCCTGCGTCCATATGATCATGCCCTGGACCGCCGTACGGATCATCACAATGCAGCCCAACATAAATATCATCCTTGTTCCACCCTGTGCGCATTGTTACCGTTTCGGCAACAGGCATATATGTATTCAGCTCGCTTTTTCTTTTTGTTTCGGCGCTGAACTTTTTTTCGTAAAGACAAATGTCCATAACATCTGCTTCGCCGTTATTTAAAATTTTATTTATACGCGGCTGCGCTTCTTCGTATTTTCCGAAATAATCCGCAAGGAACATGCTCTGCGGCGGAATGTATGTTCTTGCGCGTCCGGCATCGTGATAGTTAAAAATACTGACGGAACCGTTCATCGCAAAAAGAAATTTGTTTGTATTTCTCATTCCGGGTACATCTATATAACCAAAGTCCTCGTTTATCGATGTCAAAAGAGCCTTCATATAATATGTGAAAAACTCCATTGTAAGCCCCCAATAAATAACGCCCTCTTCATATCCTCCGTTTGGTGCAAAAAGACTTAGTGCCCGCCTTATATCAATAAGCGTCTGTTCCATTGTGCGTTCGGCATTTATGCGGTCCTGCCCGGTTAATTCATCAACGACAGCCATTGCTCCCACGCCAACTCCGCCTATAACAAAACACCAGTTGTCCGCAAGCTCTCCGCGCCAGTTCCATGAACGGTTTCTCGGCTTGTCATCAAAATCGTCAATTATAGGACAGATACCGTTTTTCACAATTGCCTCTCTTATCGGCTTTCTCTGCCACGGCTCCATCCAGTTGTACAGCCAATCGTAACATATGCCCATACATGCAGCCATTTCCCCGACATCCAAAAAGTGATACGGATGCCAGTCTACAAAACACGCCGACACATACATTTCCATATATGCGCGCATTGCATACCTTTCGTCAAGCGTAAGGTTGTATATAAGAGCAAGCGTCATCATTCTTTCCTTATTTTCACGGCAAACGTACAATAGTCTTATGCCATCGCGGATTTCGTAGCCCGATGTTTTCTCACTCATATATTTATCCGCTTTTTTCTTCAATCGCTCAAAAAGCAGTTTATAAATCCTGTCGCCGCCGGGATTATTGATTTCCGCTCTGATTTCGGCAAATTTCTCACCCGTCATAATAATACGCGGATGTTTTTCATTGGGATTCTTTGAAATGATTTTATCAGCTATTTCTTTGCCGCTGACATCATCAAACATATAGCTTTCGGACAGCTTTCTCATCATTTTCAGGTTGCTTCTCCAATCAAGCTTATCTGACATATCCGTATCGCTGTATATTATAATGCCGTTATTCTCAGTATGCAGATACTTTCCGAACGTATTGCAAAGTTTATTTGCATCTTCATAATATGTGCCGCCGATATTTTCGGTAATACAGATTTCCCTGCCGTCTTTTTTCATTAAAGCCTTGCCGCCGTCCGCAATAAATTCCGCACCTATGCTTTCTGCAAAAAATTTTGCAGGCAGCATTATTTTATCGCCGCATTTTAACGGAACCGCGGAAATTTTTGCTTTTTTTCCGTTCACAAGCACATTTCTTTTATTTAAGTAGAGCGCGGTACTTCCTTTTGCAAATTCAATCAATTCATTATCGCTTATCATTAACTCTCCTCTTTTCAATGTCAGGGATTCGGGGGGGGGGTGTAAAGCGTATATCCGTCACACCCCTTATATAACTTTTTTATCAGCCTTTTACCGCTCCCAGCATCACGCCTTTTACAAAGTGCTTTTGTATCATCGGATACACCATAAGTATCGGAAGCGTTCCTATAATCACAACCGCATATTTAATCGATTCCGAAACCGATGCCCTGCTACTGTCCCCAACCTCTGTAGTCATGGAAGATGTGTCGTTCTGTATCAATATTTCACGCATAACAAGCTGCAGCGGATATTTTGCACGGTCTCTCAAATATATCATTGCACCGAACCAAGCATTCCAATAAGCTACAGCGTAATATAAAATCACAACGGCTATCGTGGCAGTTGATAACGGAAGCACAATTCTGAAAAGGATTGTCAAATGCCCTGCTCCGTCAATTTTTGCCGCTTCCTCAAGGGAATCCGGAATTGATGAAAATGCTGTGCGCATAACTATCAGATTGTATGAACTCACCAGCCCCGGAAGTATCAGCGCCCACAAGCTTCCGTACAGTCCGACTCTTTTTACAGTAAGATAAAACGGAACAAGTCCTCCTCCGAAATACATTGTTACAAGGATGTACTTCATCATAAACTTAGCGGCTTTAAAGTTTTTTCTTGATAACACATATGCGGTCAGAACAGTTGTGATTATGCTGCAAAGTGTGCCCACAACCAAAACCCACAGAGTATTTGCATACCCCGTTAAAATCATCGGGTTCATAATTACCTTTTTATATGCTTCAAGATTAAAGCCGAGCGGTGCGAAAAGCAATCCGTCATGCCTTTGAAGAAGGTTGGAATCACTGAACGACGCAAATGCAACATACAGCATCGGATAGAGCATAATTATTATCAGAAATGTCATAAATACAGTATTAAAAACATCAAAGCAGCGCTCGCCGAAGCTTGTTTTAATCTTCATTGCTTTTTACCTCCTACCAAAGACTTGTTTCGCTTAGTTTTCTTGAAATTGCGTTTGTGACAGTAACAAATATTATCGAGATTACAGAATTGAACAACCCCACGGCGCTCGAATAGCTCCAGCTAAGGTCAATCAAGCCCTTTCTGTATGTGAATGTTGATATAACGTCGGCAGTGTCGTATATCAGCGGATTATAAAGAAGAATAATTTTCTCATATCCGACACCGAGTATTCCTCCCATTCTTAAAATGAACATTATAATTATTGTGGGCATAATTCCCGGTATTGTCACATGTATAACCTGCTTGAATTTTCCGGCGCCGTCAATTGTTGCCGCCTCGTAGAGCGAGGTATCTATGGAAAGCAGCGCAGCAAGATAAATGATTGAGCCCCAGCCCACGCCCTGCCAGATATCGCTTATCACATATATCGGCACAAAGCAAGCCGGATTATTTAAAAGATTTTCCTTTGTTCCCGTAAAAATGCTCACAAAATTGCTGATAAGCCCATCCTCTGCCACAAAATTATGAATAAGACCGCATATAACTATCAGCGATATAAAGTGCGGAATATATGTAATCGTCTGAACTGTTTTCTTGAACACCGAATTTTTTATTTCATTTACCAAAAGAGCCATAATGATGGGTGCGGGAAATGCGAAAATAATGCAATTTATACTGATAACCAGGGTATTTTTGAGAATTTTAAGGAAATAGTAATTTGTCAGAAAGTCCTTAAAATGCATCAGTCCTACCCATTCGCTTCCCCAAATTCCGTTCAGAGGCTCATAATTCTGAAAAGCCATCAGCACGCCGTACATGGGTACATATGCAAAAATGAAATAATATAAAAAACCCGGCAAAAACATCAGGTACAAGATACCGTTTGTGCTTATTTCCTCTTTAATCCTCTGTGCAATGCTTTTTTTCTTCGTGTAAGCCATGTTTTTAACCTTCGCTGTCAAAGCCGTTCTCTCCCTTCAAAAGAGGATAATTATCTGTTATTGTATCTCTTTAACGCTGCTTCATAGATTTTAATTGCGTCCTCAATGCCGAAATTCTTTATTTCTTTCACAAATGCGTCATACTCGTCAAAGCTTTTCTTCCCGTTTATAAACGAATACATATTTGTTGAAATGTATGTATTAACCTCCGACATAATGTTGCCGTACTTTCTTGACTCCTCGCTTGTCATTGTAATAAGGGGGATTCTGTGCTTGTCAACGTCCGTATCTGACCAGGTTTTGATTGCCTCTGCCTGCTGCTTGTGAGGTCTTGTCTGGTCAACTGCGCGCCTGTCGTGCACAAAGGGACCTGATGAACCGCTCAGCGCATATCTTGCAATCATATTGTCGATGGAATTTCCTTCGGGGTTTTTCAATATTAAATCCGTAAACACAGGCTCACCGTTCTTATATTCAAAGCTCTCGCCCTCAACGCCGAAGTTGTAGAGTGTTTCGCCTTCCTTGCTGAATCCGTAATCAAGGTACTTCGCGGCAAGCTCGGGATTTTTACACTGCGTTGTAATGGCAACGGCACCGGACGGACCGTACTGCCAGTCCTTATGCGCAAACTGCGGCTTATCGCCTTTTTTCAGCACCGGATACGGCGCTCCCACAAGGTCAAACTTTTCACCGGTAGACGCTTTGTTTTCAAGCCATCCTCCAATGCTTCCGCCAACCATGCCGATTGTTGCACCGGCTTCATCGGAAAGCATCAGCGACGAAACTGACGGACTTCCGGCAATATCGTTATCAAGAAGCTTTTCCTTATACCATTTGTTCATCAGAATAAGAAAATCCTTAAAGCCGGGCTCAATCGGTCCGAACTTCACCGCTCCGTCATCTCCGAGATAGAACGACTGCGTCACTCCGAAAGCGCCGCATAAAAATCCGTTCTGAAAATATGCATTGTTCATTGTCAAGGGCTTTTTAACACCCTTTTTTTCCTTGAACGCTCTGAGCATCGTTTCCCATTCATCGATTGTTTCGGGAACATCAAGATTTAATTCGTCCAGCCAGTCCTTGCGGATAATCGGTCCGGCATATGTGCAAAGATACGGATCTCCCCTCCAAAACGGGAACGCATAATAATTCCCTTCATCCGTTTTTATCATTTTTCTCATATCTTCGTTTTTTTCAAGCATCGCATTAAGATTCGGCGCCCATTCTTTTATTATGTCGTTAAGTGAAAGAATATATTTTGAGTCGATTGATTTCTGTGCGCCGAAGCTTATCCAGTTTGTCTGAATCATGTCAGGAAGCTCTCCCGATGCAATCAAAAGACTGAACTGATCCGACTGCTGCCCCTGTGCCGGATGAATATATTCAACTTTAATGCCCGTCCTTTTCTCAAGCTCTTTGCCGAGCGGGCTTTTTCCGAAATTATCGGTGCTTGCGGATAGCACGGAATTAAGCTGCACCCAATATGTAAGAGTGTCGTCGCATTGCAGCGGATAAGTATTCTCACCGTATTTTATTTCTGCACCTTTGCCGGCAGTCTTTTCGGCTTTTTTCTCTCCGCACCCGGCGCAGGCAAACAGGGTTGCCGCACACAATGCAAGCGCTAACGTTTTTTTACCTTTCATTGTTCTCATCTTCCTTTCAAAAAATATACTTCGTTCGGTTTGATATCTATTTCCCGACATATTTTTTCTGTGCGCATATCAATCCAGTCATCGCAGAAAATGATTTTCTGCATCCGTTCTCCAAGGTTTGACATACAAATATATTTGTCCTCATTTATGAACAAGCTTATATGAACATCCTTTGGTTTTTCACTATGCACAAATCTGCAATCTTCAATATCAACAAAGCAAACACTGTTTTCTTTAACCATCGGCTTGTACATTTTAAGATATTCTGCCCATTTTTCGCGCTGTTTAGGATCGTCGGGAATTGATGACCATTCGCTGTACACATACGGTCCGTTCGGATGCGTTTTATTATAGTCTGCCACCAACTCAAAAAAGCCTTTTTCATCATCGCTGCTCTTGATATAGTCAATTCCGGGAACGGATATTCTTTCAATTCCCGTAACGGGGCGTCCGTCCGGCCGCAGCAGGAACTGAAGGAACGGAAGCGCCTGTGCAAATATTTTTTCACTGTCATTCTTATCGATAAAGCTGTAATCCGGCGCAACTATCACATAAGGATTAAACGCCGCCGTTTTCATAAGGCTTTCGGTGCTGTCAACTGCTTCTCCAACCCATAAATAGTCATACACCTTATCCTTTGCCGGAGGGCAGAAGCTGCAATTCTGATGAATTTTCATTATACCGCCTTTTTCTTTAACAAGAGAATAAAAGCGAACAAGTAAATCCTCCAGTAACGGGTCATATTCCATATTATCAAGATTCGCTGAATGGTTTGCCTCACGGAGAATTGCATCGCCGTCATACCCCATATCGTTATAAAGCCCGTCAAACTCATAATCCTCAAGAATTTTTGAAACCTTCCGCGTAAGATAATTTGTCCATTCGGCAGAGCCTGCGTCACACATACGATACCTGTAATACATAGAGTTAAGCGAGTATTTGCCGCGCGTAAAGCTTTCTTTAAAATCAGGATCACGTTCATCAAAAAATCCCGATGAAAAATACGGAATTATTTTAATATTGAACTTATGGCATAAATCAATAAATTCCCTTAAGCCGCTTTCATCGTGTGAGGTGAATTTATCCGCACCGAGCACCCTTATGGCATCATTCCATTCCTCGTGAAGCTGAATTAAGCCAACGCCCATTTCCGAGAGCTCTTTAATTCTGTTATAGTCGTATTCCGTCGGTTTTATTGAAAACCTTGCGGGATATTCTCCCAGATTATAAACTGCCTGTCCGGGTATATAATCATGAATACGAACCCGGCGCATATACTTTTGCGCATTTTTTTCGGCGTATAATATATTTGAAAGCCTGCTGCGTTCTTTTTCAAGTGTTAAAAGCTCCATATGACCCCTCCTTACCAGTATCTTACCCAATCGGGCTTCATCAGCCTTACAAGAGCTTCCATGTAATAATAATCCCCGTAAATAAGGCTCTCGTTTACCCCGGAATTTCTGCGTACATCTCCTGTTCCGTGCATAAGTATAGCGCTTGTATCATCAATATTCCCGTTTGTGCAGTGATTTTCCCAAAGTTCGCGAAGCATATCGTGAACCTTATTTGTCCATTTTTCGCAATCAGGGTGATTTTTATCAAGCTTATTCATCTCAAGCATTCCGCAGGCTGCAATCACAGCTGCCGAGGTATCCTTAAGTATTTTGGGGTTTGTAAAAACCATGTCCCATGCGGGAATATTGTCTGACGGCAGAAGCTCAATAAACTTGTTTGCCGCTTTCTTTTGCACAGCGGCAAGCTTTTCATCTCCCGTATAGCTGTAAGCAAGCGCCAGACCGTATATTACCCATGCCTGACCGCGCGACCATACAGAATCGTTTGCATAGCCCTGATCAACGCGCGGTTCAATCGGATTCCCGTATTTAAGCTCCATCATAAACGTGTGATATGCTCTTCCGTCCTCACGCACCAGGATATCAACCGAGGTCTCAAGGTGTTTTATTGCAATATTACGATATTTTTCGTTTCCGCTTACCTCACTTGCCCAAAACAGGAGCGGAAGGTTAAGATATGTATCAACAATAATTCTGTTTTCCGCCGGGTCATCAAGAGAGCTCCACGGCTTTATATACCCTCCCGGCTCAACAAATCTTTCACAGAGAAAGTCCGCCGCCATAATGGCAGTATCCTTGGCAAGTTCAATTCCCAAAACCTTGTATGCTGACACGCAGGAAAGCGAATATTCAAATCCGAGATCATGATGATCCACGCTGAATTTATTCAAAAGCCTTTCTCTGTAGCTGTTAAGGTGGTCAAGCACAACAGCCTTGTATTTTTTATCACCCGTCATCTCATATGCAAGCAAAACCATTGCCGTCCAAAAACCGTTCGTCCAGCCTCCGTTATATATGCAGTCGTATCTGCTTGCGCAGGAGCGCGCCGGGAAAAAACCGTAACGATAACGCCCTATTCCCTTATCCACTTGCTTGATACAGTAATCAAGCTGCTCCTTTATCTCCTTTTCAGTCAATAAACTCAATTCAAAAACCTCCCCGGAATTACTCATATATTATGCACAGTCTGGGCTCGGCATAACGCTCGTATACCAAAATCCTCGATGCGCCGGTTCCTGCCTTATTGTACGATGCAATGTGCTCTATATCTGAAATTTCAACGCACTTGTTTACAGTGTCAACGCGAAGAATATCAAAATTTTTAAATCCTCTGAGCCGCACATTGTTAAGCGCGGTTGTTCCGTCAACATATCCGCTGTCAGTAATGTCTGTTGTTGTCATATAACACAGGTCGTCTTTTCTTTCGTAAGCATATCCGAGCATAAGGTGAAACAGCGCCTGCCATTCTCCGACAATGCAGCTTCCGTTATACAGCGTATCGGAATTATTTTTATAAATCACATCGCAGCCTACTATTTCATTCTTATGGTTTATTTTCAGCTGCACAGCGTCTCCGCGTTCAAGCGTTACCTTTTCGGATGAGTCCTTTAATTTAATTCCGTTGTATACGGATTCATCCTTAAACCTGTATTTAACATTTGCTTTCCCGCGGAATCCGATGAGCATTGCCGAAAAATCACCGTTTTCATCACTGACATATTTAATTTTATCCACAACTGTAATTGCTGAATCCGTGTCAACCTTTTCCCCGTCTTCAACTTTTTTATACACGACCACGGCATCAGCTGCAATATTTTCCTTGTCTATTCTGAATGCCTGAAAATTATATGAGCTGTCATTTTTAAAAAATGATTTATTCAAACACCAGTAATCATCATCTGCGGCAAACTCAGCATTAAGCGGAACCTCAAATACAACGGTTCGTTCAGAGATGCCTATGCGCGAATCAAAAAGTCCTGTGGCGCTCTTAAATTTCAGTTTTTCACTGCTCTTCAAATTTCCGTTTTGGTCAAGAGTGCAGCCGTCATAGTATTTTTCCAATGTTTTTCCGCTTACTTCGTCGGAATTTGTTGCTTCGGTATCAATATACGTAAGCAAACCGTCCTTGTTCTCTTTATAGCGTATCAGCTGGTTGCGGTCTGTCTCCGCAATATCCTTGGATTTTGTGCGCTCGCCGTCAAACAGTATATTATCGGCAAATCCCTTAATTACAACCTCCCCTGTTTCGGTCATAAGCTTTGCTTTTATTTTTTTTGCTTCTTCTCTGTTTTTATCACGGGTATTTTTGCCGGTTTTTATAAGCCACCCGAAATGCTCCGTTTCTTCGAATCTTATCGCGGCAATTTTCCCGAATATATCAAGGCAAAATTCTCCGGAGTTTCCCGCTTTAATATCCTTTTTCATGTTTTCGCGGCAATCCTTTGTTATGAAGTACTCCTTATTATTTATACTTATAACAGCTTTTTCATCTTCAATATTTATATAATCTATTGTTCCGTCAATGTTTGATGACGAATATACCATTTTTAAGCTTTTGCCGTTTCGGCTTTTTTGCACGGATATAACATCCCACTCCGATATTTCGTTTAAATACATAGGCATCCCCTGATCCGACAAAAAGCTTATATTATCATAATCCTCCAAATCAATCGGAGTTGCGTTATACTTCCCGTATATCTTTTCGCAGGATCGGTCCGTGTAGCTTATCACATAGTCCTCATAACACTCTATAATAAGCAAATCTATATTGCCATCATTGTCGCTGTCTATCAGCGTTACGCTGCCGCAATCCATATCGAAATCCGAAGGTGACGGGGCAATTTCAAACGAATTGTTGTAAATGAAATCCACCGCGGCAAGATTTACATCTATACTTTTAACTCTGCCGTTTTCATTATAATAAAGCTTGTTTGCTCTGAATTCCTCAACATCATCGGCAGATATTACCGTTACCTCCGTCTTATCCGCGTACATATATATAATTTCATTGCTTGCTCCGCCGTTATCCTTATAGTAACAAATTACATTGTATCCCAAATACTTGCCAAACACACCGTTTCTGTCAAAATATATTTCCGAATCAAGCTTTAAACGGTTGTCACCTGCGCCGTCTGCCGACTTAAGCGAGGTAGTTTCATTCGCCGTTACCATGCCCTCCGTCTTATGAATATCAAGATAAAGCTCCATCAGGCAGTCGTTTGAAAATTCATATTGATAATCCTTGCCGCCGACGCTCAGCACAGCCGGTTTTGACTCACACGCGTCCATAACAAGCGACGCAAGCTTTTCCGCCGTAATCGGACGCGTGTTCGCCCCATCGGAAATCACTCCGATTTTTGCCTTTGACAAAGCGGCTGACACAGTCATTCCGCCACCAATAAGCTCTCCGTAGCCAAGAACGGAGAGCAGCATTATAACCGTTTCCGCCACAGTGGCTTCATTTCCTGCTCTGAGCGTACCGTCACCGTAACCCTTAATCACACCCATACCGACAGCCTTTTTAATTGACTCATAGTACTTGTCATGCTCGGTCACATCAGAGAACTCCGGGTTTTTTTCGAGCGCGCTGCTTCCGTAAAGCTTCACAACCATGTCGATCACCTCGCCGCGCGTCAATACCTTTTCCGGCTGTGCAATATATTGCGCATCGATAATCCCTATTGCCGCTGCGGCTTGTAAATCATGCGCTTTTGCACGCGTTCCGCTGACCTTTGCGCTAATATTTACCGAGGCAAAAGCCAAAACCAAGCATAAAGCAATTGCCGTTATTTTTTTCACGCCGTTCCCTCCAGTCTTTTTATAAGCTCGTAAATAACCTTTGCCGCTTGCGCACGGCTTGCGTTATCCAGCGGATTAAAACGGTTATCGTCCATTCCTTGCATTATGCCGCTCTCATTAAGTGCAGCGACTGCTTCAAACGCCCAAGGCGCTAAGCTTTCCTTATCCGAAAAGCTCACACTGCCCCCGTTTTTCAAGCTTATATTAACCTTTAATGCCGCGCGGTATATGAGCGCTGCGATTTCCTGGCGCGTGATATTTTTTCCCGTTCCGAATTTATTATTTCCGACGCCATTTACAATACTGTTTTTTACAGCGCTTGCAACATATATATAATACCATTCGTTCTTGCCTACATCTTCAAGCTCCGTTACTGCCTGCGCATCCGTAAGATTGAGCGCTCCCACAAGCATTTTTATAAATTCCTCTCTTGTGACTTCTGCATGAGGGTCAAACCTCCCGTTTCCTCTGCCGGAAACAATTTTTCTTTCGGTAAGCTTTTCTATGGCATCCTTCGCCCATGAAACATCCGATATATCGCTGTAAGTGTTCTTATCAGCAGACTGCTTGTCTGAAGAGGAAATTTTCCCGATTCCGCCGGTTTGTCTGCCGCCGCCGGATCCGCCCGTTTTGCCGCTTGAACTGCTATCCTTTATAACTGATACTGCCTTATCTATGGCAGCTGTCAGCTCATCAATGCTTTCATACAATTTGTTATCGAAAGCAATCATCTCGCATACTGCAATTTGCTTGCTTTCGCTGTACAATCTGTATTTATCAATTACAGTGCCGGAAAGTCTGTCGGACTTATTAAAAACAGTATTCAAGTAAAATTTACTCAAGCTGTCCTTGACGGCATATAAAACCGTTTTTTCATGAAAATCCTTAACAAATTCCGCTATACTCCCATATTTGCTGCGATTATCCCTAATATATAAAATGAGCGCTTTTTTCTGAGCTGCACTCATAATTTTATCAAATCCGTTTATGCCTGTATATATATCATACGAATTGCTGCCTGTTATCGAATAATTCATGCAGTAGTTAATAAGGTTTTGCACTTCCGTTTCATCCGAAGCACCCCTTATCTGCGTTATCTCAATTGCATTCTTCACAAGTGATATAACCTCTGCGGGAACCTTAAATTCCTTTTCAGCAGAGCATTTTAATTCAAACAGTACATTTTTAAAAATACTTTCCTTCTGCGCAGTATTTATCAGACTGTCGTATTCGTCTTTAACCTTGTTCCATATATATGCGTTATTCTTTATCGTTTCGAACAGCACATTCTCATCATCTGCCCCGTTAATACTGTCTAATGCGGCAGGGTCAAATTCCACTGTTTCGCCTTTCCCGAAGCGGATTCTTAATTTTGGCAGCGTATCCCTTGTATACCCGTTTACGGTAAAAACATACAATTCACCGGGGTTTGATTTTGTTTGACCGAATGCTTCAAGATAATCAAGCACACTCTCGGTTTCCTCATTGAAATCGCTTAATTTTGTTCCGGAAACAACCGGAGGCATGGCGGCTGAATCCTCATCTTCATTTTCAAACGGCGGTTCCTCTCCCCATTCAATTCCGTCTTTTAAAACCTCATATGTAATTCTGTCAAACTTTTTCGATATATTATAACCCTTAACGGTTATAACTTTTGTATCTGTATTCAAATCAATTTCCGTTATAGGTTCCAAATCGGCAGCATGGCATTTCAAGGCTGAAAAGGTCAAAATCAGCGCCGCCAAGAATTTGATGTATTTTTTCATAACTTCCTCCGATCTTTCGGG
>OGMF01001749.1_pt1 | contig 20112 bp, 15 predicted proteins | sample 1572921 | NCBI WGS metagenome assembly OGMF01 (sample SAMEA2581919, study PRJEB24529) | metagenome | biome: Human gut stool | place: China | collected 2011 | reverse complement strand
TCAAAAATGAACTGCTTGCCGAAGCCCTTAACGCTTTGCCCGAAAGGAAACGCGATATTGTTCTCTTGTCCTACTTCTTGGATATGAGCGACGCAGAAATTGGCGAACTGCTGAGTGTTGTACGCACGACGGTTTTCCGGCACAGGAAGTCCGCTCTTGCGAAAATCAAACAGTATTTGGAGGGAAAAGCAGATGATGAACACCGTTAGGAAATCTAAAAATCTTTTGCCGTTCCCTGTCATTTCGGCTGCGGCAAACGGCGATACCGAAGCAATGTGCGCTATTCTCAAACATTATGAGGGTTACATAGCAAAACTTTGCACTCGTACGATGAAAGACGATGCGGGCAATACCCATTTCTATGTAGATGAAGAAATGAGAAACAGGTTGCAAGTGCGTTTGATTACTCGTACACTTGCTTTTCGTGTAAGCTAAGTAAGTTTAGTTCATGCGGAAGTGCGTTCCCCTTTCCGCACTTTCCGCTATGGACAACAATTTATCATTCCGTAAAAGCACATTTTAAGAAATGTGTTTTTACAGGCTGATAACAGCTTTTACTGATCTTTGACAAAGAAAGCGACTCGACCGCAGTATAGGCAAACAAACACATTCCGTCTGTGCCGAGCTTTACGGAAAATGCGCGAAGAAACCATTTGGCGAGCGAAAACCATTTTTACCGTAATTGCAGATTTGGCACTCTGCAAGCAATGACGCACAGACGCAATAATGATACTCCCGTCTTGAACGCGTCACGGCATTGGGCGGCTGCATGAGAACCATGCAGGGGTGAGATTCCCGTGGAGCGCAGCCGGCGCCGTTTGTAGTTGCTGAAATTTATTTACTTGTAATAGCGGACACGCTGTTACGCATATAGTTATAAAAACTTCAAAGGGGGTTTTTATTTTGGAAAATAAGGTTATTACAACCGAAAAGAAAATTGGGAAAATAACATATTTTGTATCTTCAACACAAAGCGAACAAGCGAAAGATACGTTAGATAAAAAGGTAGAAAAGATGATTTTGAAAGACGTCGGGCAAAACGCCGAAATCTCAAAACTTTACTGATACGGCATTGACGGTCAATACGAAGCACGTTATAATGATGCTATAAGTACATTTGTTGTTTGACTGTCGGAAAGGAGTATTTTTTATGAAGCAGTCAGACAAAATAACGGCTTTATATTGCAGATTAAGTCAAGAGGATTTGCAGGCGGGCGAGTCGGGGAGCATACAAAATCAGAAATTGATTTTACAAAAATATGCCGACGATCACCACCTTATAAACACAAAGTTTTATGTGGACGACGGTTTTTCCGGCGTGAGCTTCGAGCGCGAGGGGCTTCAGTCAATGCTGCGCGACGTTGAAGCGGGGCTTATATCAACCGTAATTACAAAAGACCTTTCAAGGCTTGGACGTAATTATTTGAAAACGGGAGAATTGATAGAAATTGTATTCCCCGAAAACGACGTAAGATATATCGCAATCAACGACGGCGTAGATACGGCGCGGGAAGATAACGAGTTTACTCCCCTGCGAAATTGGTTCAATGAATTTTATGCAAGGGACACAAGCAAAAAAATCCGCGCAGTAAAACAGGCGAAGGCGCAAAAGGGCGAACGCGTCAACGGCGAAGTACCATACGGATATATCGCAGACCCCGAAGATAGAAACCATTTATTGCCCGATCCCGAAACGGCGCATATCGTAAAAAAGATTTTTGAATTATATGTAAAAGGTTTACGAATGTGTGAAATCCAGAATTGGCTTAGGGATAACAAAGTCCTGACCGTATCGGAATTAAGGTACAGACGGACAGGCAGCGCAAGACACCCGCGTCCGCAATTAGGCTTAATCTATAATTGGCCGGATAAAACAATCTATGATATTCTTACCCGTAAAGAATATCTGGGACACACGATTACGGGAAAAAGCTACAAGGTATCTTATAAGTCAAAAAAGACAAAGAAAACCCCCGTAGAAAAGCAATATTTCTTTGCAAACACTCACGAACCGCTGATAGACCAAGAAACCTTTGATTTGGCGCAAAAGAGAATTGCCACACGGACAAGACCGACAAAAGTTGATGAAATTGATATTTTTTCGGGAGTAATGTTCTGCGCGGACTGCGGATATAAAATGTACGCCGTCCGCGGCGCTAAAACGTTGGAACGCAAGCACGCCTATACCTGCGGTAATTACAGAAACCGCGCAAGGCAAAATACTTGCTGTACAACGCATTACATACGCAAAAGCGTAATCAAAGAGCTTGTTTTGGCGGATTTGCAGCGAGTTATGACGTATGTAAAATCAAAAGAAAACGAGTTTATTCAAAAGGCTGCGGAGTATGGAAACAAAGAAGCAGAAAAGGCGTTTGAAAACGACCGCAAAGAGCTTGCTTCCGCTGTCAAGCGCGAAAAAGAGCTTGAAACGATTTTCCGCAAACTGTACGAGGACAACGCATTGGGTAAAATTTCCGACAAACAGTTTGTTTCGCTTACAAGCGGCTATGATGAAGAAAAAGAAACGCTTGCAACAAAAATACGGGAATTGGAAACAAAGCTAAATTCCGTTGCAGAAAACAAAAAGGACGCGGCAAAATTCGTTCAGCTTGTGAAGCGTTATACGGAGATTAACGAACTCACTTATGAGAACGTACACGAGTTTATAGACCGTATTTTTATTCACGAATTGGACAAAGAAACGAACACGCGTCAAATAGATATTTTCTATAACTTTGTCGGTAAAATTGACAGTAATGAAAAACCTTGTGAAAGCGTATCGTATTTCCGTCAAATCGGTGCGGATATAACAAGCGTTGCAATGTAAAAAAATGTGATAGCGTACCCATAACAAATTGGTTACGTTATCACACTTCATTGAAATTTACACCCGAAAAACCATCGTCTTATCTTGTCAAGTAAGGGAACAAAAAAATATTCTTTCAGTTTCGACTTTCTCCGAAATGCACAAAAGCCATATTGAGCTCTTGTGCATTTCATGATTAAAAGTCAGGGGGTGAAAGTGGCCCTAAAATTCCACACAACTTCAATTCTTTTATCGTTGTAAACATAAATTGCTTTGACCAAATCTCTGATTATATAATTGTCTATATTATCTACGCCGATATATTTACCGAAAAGATTTAATACCGTAATATCTTCATCAGATATTTTCTGATAAGTAATCGACTGTATTTCGTCATTCAGTGCCTCAATCCTCTCATCAATTTCGGCTCTGTTTTTAACAAATTCATCTTCGGTAATTTCATTTTTTGTAAGCTTTATGTATTCTGTTAATTTCTTTTTCTTTTCACTGTTTACACTTTTTTGAAGCATCAATACAGCTTTTTTATTTTTGTTCATAAGTTTATCGGCCTTTTCCTGTGCTTTGGATATATCAACGGTCTTTTCAAGTTCTATTTTGATTATTGTTTTCAAAATCTCAACTAAATCCTGTTCAAATATTCGTCCTTGAAAGCAGTCATTATTTGCAGAAAAACGCTTATAATCACACCAATATGACGTGTCTTTTATTTGTGTTTTTGACATAGACATCTTATGTTTACATCCACCGCAGCACACCAAGCTTGCCAAAGAAAATTTACTTGTGCTACTACGTTTTTTTCGTTTCGATAACGCCTGCACCTCATCGTAGGTTTTCTGCGATATAACCGACTCGTGCGTGTTCGGTACAACGATACGATTTTCCGATGCAACAGCGCGAACCTTTGAGCTTCCGACTGCTATACGCTCGTACTTTTGTGCAATCAGTTTACCTGTATAACGCTCATCACGAAGTATATTACCAACCGTACCTGAACTCCACTTGCAACATTCGCTGACAGTATTCCAATCTCTTGTGAGCGGATCATTCATCTTTTTATAAACCGATGGCGTGGGAACTTTATCCTCATTCAGAATATATGCAATTTGTGCCGGTGAGGATCCCGAAATACGCAGGGCAAATATTCTTTTTACAACCTCTGCGGCACAGGGATCGACTATCAGCTTATGCTTATCATCGGGCGATTTATTATATCCAAAAAACGCATACGGTGCAAAATATTTTCCTTGCTTTTGCAATATTTTTCTTGCACTTTTTACTTTTTCGGATAAGTCACGGCTATACATTGTATATACAATGCTTTTTAAAGCCATATCAATACCGCCCGTAATTCCTCTGAAATCGTTGCTGTCATATCCGTCATTTACGGAGATAAAGCGTATCTGCCATTCGGGGAACTTCTGTTCCCCATATCGTCCGACCTCAATATAATCTCTTGCAAATCTTGAAAAGTCCTTGACAATAACGCAGTTTATTTGTTTGGTTTCCGCTAAAATAAGCAGTCTTTTCATACCCGGTCTGTTCATATTGGTACCAGAATATCCGTCATCAACTATTTCAATTACTTCAACGTTTCTGCCTTTAAAAATCTGACGTATATAATAGCCAAGCAGATTTCGTTGATTTCCGATACTGTCACTTTCCTCTTTATCGCCGTCATCCAATGATAACCTTAGATATTTTACTATAACATACTTATCAAGCAATTTCCTCACCTCCACGGATGAGCGACATTAGTTCGGATTGATTGTCACTGTATGTCCACATTATCTCTATACGCTTATCGGGATATATTATAATTTTTTCAATAAAAGCTTCAACCATATCTCTTGTCAGAATTTTTGAATCGTGATATTTCTTTAATTCACTAATCCATTTAGGAGCAGATATTATTTTATCGAATTTATCACGCTTTTTCCTTATTCTGTCAAGCTTCTCTGTTTCCGCACGAAGCTGCTTGTCAAATTCATTTTTGATTGTGTTAAATTCTTCATCGCAAATCAGCCCTTTTGCCAAATCGGAAGCAATACGGATACGGCTTGTTCTGATATATGAAATATTTGCAAGGCTGTCGCTTATAGCTCTTGTAAGATCTGCTTGTTTTTTCTTGACCTCCTTGCTGCCCGCAATATTTAAAAACATCATTTCCATATCGGACAGATATGACATCTGCATTTTTATCGAACTCATAACAATTTCCTTTAAATCTTTTTCGGAGATTGATAGAAAATTACATTGATTGGGGTATAGAGCATGGCGCGGGCAGATATATGAATAAAATATTTTTTTCTTGTTCTCCTTTCCTGCGTTCTTGTACCTTGTTAAAGGTGTTCCGCAGTCACCGCACGCAACCTTTGTCTTAAAAATATTTTCCTTATTGCTTATCTTGTCATACTTACCGAGATTCTCAAAATACCTTTCTCTCGTTTGTGCAAGCTGTTTTTGAACCTTATCAAACAATTCTTGCGATATAATCGGTTCATGTGTGTGTTTAACAACAGACCAATTTTGTTTATCAACTCTGATTTCATTCATACCGTCAAAAAACCGTGATTTTCTTCTGCCCTGTACCATATTACCGATATATACTTCATTTTCAAGAATTGTTTTTAATGTTCTCTGACTCCAAAACACAATATCGGAATATCTTTTATCCTTTAAAATCCCTTTATCATATCTGTATCGGCAAGGCGGCATAATACCCATATCATACAGTTTTCTGCCTATTGAAGCATAGCTGAGTCCTTGTGCTTTCCACTCAAATATCATTTTAACAACAGGTGCGGTTTCTTCATCAACCACTATTTTATGCTTATCTTCCTTTGATTTCGTATATCCGTATGCCGCATATGTTCCGATAAATTCGCCGTTCTGCTGTTTTATTCTGAGTGCTGCCGCAGATTTTTTTGATAAATCCTTTGCATAAAGTGTATTTATGATATTCTTTATCGGAACGGAAATATCAAACGACGTTACATTATTGTCGTAATGATCGTTTATCGCAATAAACCTTACACCTATAAGCGGAAAGATTTTTTCAAGATAATCACCCATTTCTATATATTCTCGTCCGAAGCGTGATAAATCCTTTACTATAATGCAATTTACCTTCCCGTTATAAACATCATACATCATATCCTGAAAGCCTTGCCGTTCAAAATTTGAGCCCGTTTCGCCGTTATCCGAATACACCTTATACAGTTTCATATCAGCTTTGTCCTTCAGATATTCAAGCGCCATTTCCTCTTGAGTGGCGAGCGAATCCGTTCCGTTTTTATAATACTTATCTTCAATAGATAGCCTTACATATACTGCAACATTATAAATATAACTGTTTAAAGGGGCTGCTTGTTCGGCAGCAATCAATCGTTTGCTTTTCCTTGCCATAATCACACAGCCTCCTTATTTAGTTTTTGCTCAAATTTCAACAGCTCCTCATACTTATCCTGATAATTAAACCGAATTACTATTCTCTTATCATCATACACATATATCCTGTCAACAAGCCTTGCCAGTACCGTCCGATTAAGTTCTTTTAACTCACCCATTTGGGTAAATGCCGCTATCCACGCAATATTTTTTTCATATTCGCTCAGAACATTATTTTTTTCAACCGACAGTTTAAGAATTTCATCTTCAAGCCTTGCAATTTCATTATAAATATCGGCACAAATTTCGTTGCAGGCAGCTTGTGTTTCAAGATTTTCCAAGCATCTTGCTTTAACAACCGATATTGTGTGTTTCAAATCATCAATATCATTTTTCTTTTTCTTTTCGGCATCATCTATTCTTTTTGTCTGTGCTGTTTTTATTTTATCCAGCGAAATACGATTTAGCTTTACAGATAAATCCGATATATTTTTGCAATATGTATTGACTGCCGTCAAAACCGCTATATGTAACACATTTTCATTTACCCTATGAGAAGAACAACCCAAACCGAGTTTGTTTGTTGAACACATATAGTAAGCATAAGTCTTATCATTGGATTTATTGCATCGTCTGACAAGCGATGAATGGCAATCGGCACACTCAATAAATCCCGAAAACAGATATGGTGTTTTATTTCCCGGTTTTACTCTTGTATCATTTGCTATAAGCCTTTGAACAGTATCAAATTGTTCCTTTGATATAATTGCCTCATGATTATTCGGAATAACCGACCATTCGCCCCGATCCCGTTCGATCACTTTTTTAACCTTATAATTTGCGGTTGTGTTTTTACCTTGGATAAGCGTTCCCGTATATATTTCATTTTTAAGTATACGGATAACAGCCTTTGCCGACCATTTTGCCTCGTGCCGCTTTTGCAGATTGGCGCTGAAATTGCTGCCTGTTTCCTTTTTATGCTCTGCCGGAGACGGTACATTTGTAGCGTTTAATTTATCGGCAATAGCAGATGCACTGATACCCTGCATACGCATATTAAAAATGGTTTTGATAATTTCGGCAACATATTTATCCACAACAAGCTTATGCTTATCTTCTTCCGATTTCAGATAACCGTATGTCACAAAAGCACCTATGTATTCGCCTTTTTTGCGTTTAATTTCAAACTGACTTCTGATTTTCACCGAAATATCTCTGATATATGAATCATTCAGAACATTTTTAAAAGCCATAATCAGCTTTGTGTTTGAACTGTCATCTGTCAGAAAATCAATATTATCATTTATGGAAATAAATCTGACACCCATTGACGGAAACAGCTTCTCAAGGTAATACCCCGAACCTACATAATCTCTTGCAAAACGGGATAAATCTTTTACAATGACACAATTCACCTTGCCTTTGGTTATCAGGTCTATCATTTTTTGAAAACTCGGTCTTTCAAAATTCGAGCCCGTGAACCCATCATCGACCAGAGTTTGAACAAGCTTGATTTCGGGATGCTTACTTAAATAATCAAGCCCCAAATCACGCTGATTTGAAATACTGTAGCTTTCCTCTTTATCTCCGTCCTCCTTGGAAAGACGAAGATAGAGAATCGCATAAAATTGCTTTGTTTTAGACATAAAAAATCCTCCTGTATATTAACATTAGGCAGATCAAACCCGTGCTAATATCCAAGAGTTTCGGCATTTATCTTATTCATTTAAAAGTCTGAATTCATTATATCATAAAAAAACACATTGAGTCCAGACTTTTTTTCGGGTTTGAATAATTTTGTATAAGTTCGCTAAATCAAATTTTCTATATAATCTGAAAAACAGTCCTCGATTGTTCTTGCAGTATTTGCAAATTCAACCTTTACCGCATAACCGTTGCATAAAAAGCAATACGGATTTTTGATTTGGTCTATATAATCCTTCATTTTCTTTTCAGGACTGTCATTTGGATTTATTTTTACACTGCTTATATCTGTAAGTGTAGACTTGTCAACCGTGCGAATATCAACATTTTTTAATGTATTCAAATTTGCCATAATCAAAACCTCCTGTTATTCCATACTATGAAAGACAAGCCGGATTTATTCAAAATAATCCGGCTTCTTTTTCTCCATAATAAATCTTTCAACGCTTGTTATATTATTTGTCACCTCTGCGTCAAACAACGATTCAAGTACAATGTTTCTGTATTTTCCCGTAGAATTAACACGGCTGTCCAAAATTGCAACAACACCTGTGTCATATTCGCTCCGTATCAGTCTGCCGACATACTGCTTTAATTTGATAATCATATTCGGTGTGTTTATATTTTTCAAATAATTATCAAGCCCGCCCATTATCGACTGTTCGTATTTTGATATGGGATCGGGTACAGCAAACGGCAGCTTTACAACAATTAAATTTGAAAGCGTATCACCGACTATATCCACGCCCTCTCCGGCAGCGTCGCTTGCAAACAAAACACCGTTTCCGCTTATTTTGAAATCGCATAATGCGTCTATGCGACCTCTGCCCATTATGAAGAAAGGATAATCATATTTGTTTTTGCTGATATTATTAAAAACAATTTCCATAAGCCGATAAGAAGTGAACAGCACAAGCGAATGTCCGTATGTAGCCTTTAATAGCCTGTCTATTTCATTTGTTACGGCTTTTATATATCCCTCACGCTTGATATTCGGGAAAGGGATATATTCGGGAATGTATATAAGTGCATTTTGTTTATAGTCAAAGGGGGATTTTTTGCTTGTTTCCGCAATTTTATCACTATACATATAATCTATCCCCAATTTATTTTTCATCAATCCGAAATCCCCGTTTGCGGATAATGTGCCGGAAGTCAGAACAGATAAAACCTCTCTGTTCCAAAGGTTTGTGTAAATCTGCTTGCTTAAATCCTTTGGAATGGCACAGAGACGATAAACATTATTGTTATATTCGTACCAAGTCACAAGCTGCTGCGGTGCAAGGAAAATTTCCAATTTACTCTTTATATTCAAAGCCATTTTCCTAATCCTGCGTTTCTTAATATGGATTTTAATTTTATCGCAGTCATACACAGTATCAGCCACGCATTCAAGCGTTTCAATTATATTTCTAATATAGCCGATGCAGTAATCATCAATATCCAAATCTTTTCGCTCAGACAAATGCTCTGCCATATCAGGATTTCCGGTTATTCTGCGAAACAGCCTTGTATAGTCAGTATTTATTAAATCGCAAAATTCGTTTAATTCTTTTGCATTACAGCCCTCAATATATGTTATAAGCTCAGCAAATTCAGCCGTTGACAAATAGCAGCCGTACATCTGTTTTGCAACATCATACAGCTTGTGTGCCTCATCAAATACTATTACTTTATATTTGGGCAGCAACGGACGGTAGCTCATGATGTCGGCAAATACATAATTATGATTTGCAATTTGAAAATAGTATTTATGATACAAGCAGCCGTTTGTAAAGCTGATAAATCGGCAGGTATCATATCTGCTACATAATGCATTACATTTATTTGTTACACAAATTCTGTCCTTAACATATCTCGTAAGCGGGTAGGTATCCAAATCAATTTCTCGCTCATTTACAAGCGACAGTTTTTTCAGCGTTTTTATAAGTGTTTCATCTCTTTGCGATTTGTTCTTTTCCAGTGATGAAAGATAGGTTTTTAATTTAATATCGCATATATAATGTGACTTTCCTTTTCTGACAGCAAAATCAAGCGGTTTTCGTATAATTCTGTGTTTCATCAAAATATCGCTGATCTGCGGAATGTATTCCTCGGTAATTGCCTTTTGCAACGCTATTGTAGAGGTTGATATTAAAGTTGTGCTGTTTACATCGTGGAAAAGGTTATATATAATCACTGCAATAATATATGCGTGAGTTTTTCCTGTTCCGACTTCGGCTTCCATTAACGCAACATTTTTTGTTTCAAGACCGTTTAACATTTCTGTTGCCAAATCAAGCTGATTTTTTCTGAATGAAAAGCCTTCTGTCGGTAATATATAAGAAAAGATATGACGCAGCAGATTATTTGCGCGGTCATATCTTGTGGTTTTCGTAGTAATATCATTTTTATTTATATCAAGTTTTTCTGTTTTTTGAGCAAGCTGCTCATAAAATTCCTCTGTAATTTTATTTTTTCTTTTAGATAAACATTTCTTTTTTAAGGAATTAAGGTTTACTGCGTAATACATAAAATATCCGTTATCAAAGCATTCTGTAACAGCGCAGTTTTCCGTTACGAATATTACTTTATCATTTATTCCTATAAGGTGGTTTTCATATAATTTGTTTTCGGCGTCGCATACACATAAATCAATCATTTGTTTTTATCTCCTTCGGCTTTCAATAACAATATGCGGCAGCCTGTCATTTAGGGGGACAGACCGCCGCGCGTGTTTTGCAAATCATCTGTCAATTTTCTCTCATTCTCTGCAACCTGTCGGTTACACAGGTATCATGAAATCCACTCCGTATTCTTTCGCAAATACGGCGGGCGTTTCCCCGGTCGCTTTGCCGGGCTGCTATCCAGATGTGAGTTAGGACTTAGCAGAAGTATCATTATATAGCCTATGGAATCATTGCAATCCCTCTCACCATAAGAGGTTACTATCACAAACATTGATCGCAAGCGTGTTCTGATATGTCGCTTTGGCTTACGCCGCCATAGGCAGTGTGCAGACAATAATCTATTCGGTTGTCAAAGAACAAGTCGGATTTTATTAACCCTTGTGTACGGAAAATTTATTCAAAATGTTATGTATTATCAGTTTGTCTTTTTTAGTAAGAGTTTCCGATAACATAATTAACAAATTTTCTTCTTCCGCACTTAAATATTCTTTCGGGGTTTCAAAATCCATTTCAAGAAAGATGCCTCCGCCACCACCTGTTTTGGTAGTAATGGGTAGCCGACAGCTGAGAAAAACCATATCGTTCACGATGGTCTGTCTTGAAACATTAAACATATCCGCTAAATATGCGGCCGTTGTTTTCCGTTCCCGAAGCAGAAAAGATTTAATGCTTTCACGCCGTTCATAGGTTGTAAGTTTTTCTCTCACCGCCAAGCCTCCTTTCTTGACTTAAATGATACCGAAGGAATGTCAAAGAAAGCTTTACATTCAAAAAAATTTTTTATATGAATCACCCTTCCGTGTAAATTTTGTTGAATTTGCACAAAAGAGTGGGCGGAGCACGGTTGTGATACAGTGGCGGTTTTCTGTGATGTTTTCCCGAAGATTTGCGATGATGTCCTTTGGGCTTATGCTTTTTTCGCTTTGCTCTGTGCTTCATAAAGTGTCCTCCGTGCCGCAGGGCATATCCGACAAAAAGCATAATTTTGTCCTATGCAGGGCAATTTTTTATTTGTGCGATAATCGCTTTCGCTTCCTTTGCTTTGTAATATCATATAAAAAGGCACAAAAAAGCCGCCCGGCGATAAAGGCGTTTTGCCTCTATACCGGGCGGCCTGCTATGCCGTCGTTTGTCCTCATTTTAAGAGGGCGGTTTTAATATTAAGCTTTGTTTTATTTTAGGTTTTCCAGCATACGCATAAATACCGCGGCTGCCTGCGCTCTTGTCGTATTGGCCTTTGGTGCAAAGCTGCCGTCCGTATTACCTGTCATAATGGACTTTTCCGCCGCCCATATTACAGCGCCCTTCGCATAATCTGAAATATCGCTGTTGTCCGTATAGGCTGTGCTGCCGCTTGTTGTTATGTCATATCCCTTGAATGTTGCATAGCGATAGATAATTGCCGCCATCTGTTCACGGGTAATCGGCTCGTTCGGTGCAAAATGCTCTTGGGAAACACCCGAAACAATACCGTTTGCATTTGCCCACGCAACAGCCTTTTCATAATAGCTGCCGCTTTCTATGTCAATGAAGGCGGCTGCGGCTGTCTGCGGCTCTTTTTCCATACGGTAGATAACCGTTACAAACATCGCTCTGGTAACATCGCTGTCCGGTGCAAATTCCGTGTTTGATACACCCTTCATCAAGTCATTTTCGTATGCGTATTTCACCGAATCATAGAACCAGTCGTTTTTGTGAATGTCGGCAAACGGATTCTTCCATTCGCCGTCCGGTGTTGTGCTGCCATTATCCTTTTCCGTCCACTTTGCATAGAGAGCAAAACTCTTTGTTACCTTTTCGGAAAAATCGTACTTGGTTTTGAGTTCTTTATCCGAGTACCAACCATCAAAATCAAAGTTTTCTTTTGTCGGCGCTGTCGGCTCTTTTATAACGCTGTTTCTTGTAACAGTCTGATTTGCAATCTTGCTGCCGCCGTTTGTTTCAAACGATACGGTATAGCGAGTTGTTCCGCCGCCTCCGCCTCCGGAACTTCCACCGGTTTTTGTCCAGTTTGCGGTTACGGTTACCGCTTTATCAGGCATGGTAAAGGTTGTTTCCTGTGCTTTGGTATCTGCAAGCTGTATGCCGTCGTCCGATGTCCAGCCGCTGAATGTATAGCCGCTGCGTTCGCCTGCTTTTATCGTTACCGTTTCACCGTTTGAATACTCTCCGCTGCCCGAAACCTCCGCATAGCTTTCATTTACCGTTACGGTGTTGGAGGTTTTCTTTGTTACAGTAGCCATCTGCGGCGAGGAGGTATTTGCGGCAATATCCTGTGCATACAGCATGATAACAGCGCTTGTTTCGCTTTCATCGAGCTGTCCGGAAACAGCAAAGCTTCCGTCTGCTCCGGCAAGAACCTCTTCATTTTTGTTGTATACGATTCTGCTGCCCGCATCCGCCATTCCGGTTATCGTATATTCGCCGGTTTCCTTGTCGGCGTAGAATACGTCGGAGGAAAGCGTCAGCACGGGCGGCTCTTTATCCATATCCACAAGCAGGAATACGCTTGTAACGTCCTTACCAGAAACAGCGTCAACCTTAAACATCAGGCTACCCTCAAATTCCGGAATTGCAAAGGTGTTTTCTGTGTTTTCCGTCGGTATTTCTGCATTGGAATCCATTCTTGTTACCTTAAACGATGCGCTACTGTCCGAACCGCTTACCGTCAGGGTGTTGTTTCCTCCGCCGACATACGCATGGTAAACGCCGTTTTCATCGGCGGTACACTCGCTGCCGTTAACCGAAAGCGTTATTTCAACAGGCGTATATTTCGGCAGATATTCGCCCAAGGATTCGGTTTCCCTGCTGTAATACTTTCCGTCCGCCGATTTTTTGTATGCGCGAACGCCGATCTTGTAGGTCTTGTCCGGCAGCAGATTCTCGGCAGCAACCGACTCTGCGGAGCTTCCTTCTTCGTTTATGCGGACACCGTTTCCGCCTACTGTGAGCGCCATATCTATAGAGGTTGAGCCATCATTCAAATCATACCCGAAGCCCGTGTCTTTCCATGCGCCGTTTTCTTCCTCATAAATTCTCACGGCATAACCGTCTGCGCCGTCTGCCGCATCCCACTGTGCATGCATTACTTCATTTCCGGACGCCTGCAAGGTAACGCTTGCCGGTGCGGACGGCTCGTATATATTAGTGTATAAAACCTTACTGTCAAATGCCTGATTGTCAATGGCAATAAGTGCTTCCTCCTCTTCTCCGTCGCCGTTCATATCAGCCGGTTTTTTCGTCATAAGAAAGGCTGTTACATAATATTCGCCGGTGGGAGCCAGCGCACCCGATGACGGAACGGGAAGTGTAATGTTTGAGGTATCGCCTATTTCCTGCTCGGAAATCATATAGTCCGCTCCGCCCTCTTCGTTTGAAAAATAAGTGCGGATAACGTAAGGCGTATTATTCACGGCATACTTCACCTTACCGGAAATCTGATTGCCGTTCAGTGTCAGATCCAGCTTCTCAAAGGGCTCAACGGAAAATGCCTTTTCATCGGTAAAGGTCAACCCGCCTGCGTCAACGGTGTACTTGCCGCCTTCTTTAAGCCGCAGAAGAGCCAGACGATATTTTTTGCCGTCAGCGTTTGTTTTTTCCATATCTGCGATAGTTGTCGCACTGACAGCTTCGTTGGGATTAAACTCACTGTCGTCGGTCATCCAGTCGATATTAAGCTCGGTGTTGCTGTCATTGAAAATCTTCAGGTTGTCTTTGATCTGCTCCTCGGTGAGGTTTCCGTCAAAGGCAAGTACGATATACGGCGCTTCGTCCGTTCCTGCGCTCACTGAGATTTCTGCCCGGCTCACGCCAACGTTTGCAGGCGCAAGGAGTTTCTCCTCAAGCTCCGCCGCAAAGTTTGCACCGCCGTCTTCCGAAAGCAGAGTCACAACCGGCGTCACACCTTTATCCGCCCAGTTCCATTCGGGCATATAGCCGAGCACCTTAAACTCAAGGCCCCAGCCGCCGCCCTTGCGGAAGTTGGTCTCCACGATCTTCGGCACGAGCACCCATGCCCGGGCACTGGCGAACCAGCCGCCCACCTGAGCCACCACGCCGAGGTACACATCGACATTTTGGAAGGCTTGCTTCATACCCTCCTCGACGGTGACGTTTCTGATCGGGAATGCCGTCTGACCGCCTACGATGAGATTGATATTTCCGACATTAAATCCTTTGCCTGCCAAGACAGGGCTACCACTTGGAATCTGCACTCTGCCTGCAACTGTGCCGTTTGCACCGATTGCAAGATACAGCTTATCCTTGCCGTCATTCACTCCGCCGAAAGCGCCCAATTCAATAGAAGAGTCAAACGTTATAACGTCTATCTGTTTACTCGGCAGATTTAATGCAAGCTCCTTTGAGCCGCCGAAATAAACGCCTTGATATGTATTGCCTCTATAATTGCGTTCCTGTCCGTTTAATTTTAAGGAATAGCCGAAGCTGTCGATAATCTGCGTCGCCGCTCCTGCGCCTACAAGGTTAACGTCGGTCGCTTTTAGCGAAATCTCGCTCGGTCCTATAACAATGTTACCTGTTCCCTCGATAAGATGCAGATAGGTTCCTGCCAGCGCACCTCTCAGCTTTACGGGCGGAATGTAAAAATAATTGCCGTTTATCGTTGCGGCAAGATCCTTAAACCCGGCCCCGCCGCCGTTAAGCTGTCCTATCGGAACAGGCGGAACAAGGACGATTCCGGGTGATGCTTTTACAAAAAACCACAGCTCGTCCGGAACGAGAGAACCGTTTTTAATGCGTTCAAGAGCAAGCGACGCCTCGGTTTCAAACAGGTCAAAGGCATTCAGTTCAAGACTGAAGGCATACCGTTCCTCACCCTTAAAGGTGTTGACCTCACCCTCAACCTTTGCAAGCTCTAACGCCATCATCTTGGCGGTGTCAAAGCTGCCCTTTGCTTTTACGCCGTTCACCTTAAATTCATACGTCTTTTTGCCGCCTGTTGTCTTTTCCGTTAAGCCGTAGCCCAGCTTTTCAAGTGAAAATTCAGCGCCGTCAAATATTGTTTTGAATCCTATTTCGCCGTTGAAAATGAGGTTGCCGCTTGCGTCGGCCGACGCCTTTTCCAGCTTTGCCGTTGCATACGGAATATCAACATAAATGATTGCATCGTTTTTATCCGGCTCAATATCAAAGGAAAAACCTTCTTTTGAAAGCGTAATTTTTAAAGAGCCTTCCGCACCGCCGCTCGGCTGATAGAATTTAAACGACGGAGTGTTCAGGTGAATGCCGTGCTGCTCGATACGTCCGTCCTTATGAATAATCAGCTTTCCGCCGGCATTTTTGTTCCATGTTGCCGTCACGGAAGGAGTGAGCATTGCGGCGCCGTCCGTAAACACAAAGGAAGAGCCGTTTGTGCTTTCATACTCTCCGCCGATTTGCGCAACGGGGGACGAATTGTATTTCTTTTTCAGCTTTTCAAGTGCAGCGTCATCAGAAACGTATTCAACGGTAATTGCGCCGTTTGACTCAAACGCCGCAAGACGCTTTGCGGAAAAGCTTGACGATATTTCGTCAGGCTTTGTGGGAAGCTCCTCGCTCAGCGTTTTCAGATCGCGATAACCCCACAGATACTGCGAACCGATCGACATTCCCGTATTTCCGTCAATGTCAAAGCCGACATGGCTTCTGCTTTCCACCCATGTAAGAACAGGACAATCGTGTGGCTTCACGGTAACTACCTGCGGCAGACTTACACGCAGCGGAGTATCTCCGCAGTACACAATATCGAACTTATCGTAGTAATCGGACAGACCGACAAACGGATTTGCCCACGGATAGGCGTCTGTATAAATTTCATTAACATAAACGCCGTCTATATCGCCCCACAAGGTATACCCTTTTGGAACGTGCTTCGTTGACATATCATCGATTTTGCCTGTTACAACCGAGCTTTTCGTTGTTTTTTCGCCGCTTTCGGTTACTGTTGTGCGATCCATCTTAATCGCCGGGCCTCCGGGGCTGTTTGCGGTTTCACCGTGACCCATTCCGGTGAAACCGTTTATCACATACCACCACTCAAAGTAAAAATCATGTCCGAATAAAGCATCTCTGTTCATTTGTATATCCCCAACAGTTGTCAAAACGCCCCAAGCCGTTTTATCCTTTTTGTCAAGACATACAAGCTCGTGATAAACCGTTACTTTTGCCGGTATTATTGTGCCGTGCGGAGTTCCGGGAATATCGTACAGACCTATGTCCATGTTGTAGTCTGCCTTAATTGCGGTATTTTTCCCGTTCGGCGTTTCGGACACAAACTCCGCCTTTTGCAGTGTGACAGACGGATAGGTTGTCTTCTTATTTCCTCCGCCGGTATAAACATTAAATTCGCAGCCGGGGGCTTGAAGATCCTGTGTAAAAACCTCGCCTGTTTCCTTTGCGATTGCCCTCGGAACCGTTGCCGTATAGGTTTGATACCGAAAATCGTAGAAATAAAAGCTTATGTAATCGTTTTGCAGAAGAAGCGTTTTTAAGCCGTTTACTTCAAAAGTAAGCGTTTCGTTTTGCTCGGGTGCCGCAAGAATATTCATCGGCAGTGCGCAAACGATGATACAAAGTGATAATATCACCGATAGTATTTTTTTGTTCATTTTCTGTTCCTCCTATTTTTTATTTTGATGCAAATAACGGTAATCACCGTTGCGGCTATAAATGTCACAACGGCTGTCAGTACATATCCGCCCACTCCGTCAATCAGCAGAATTGCACCGCAGTAACCGGCAACCGCCGCACTTTTGTACGACGCCGGAAATAATGCGGCACAGCACAGCAAAAGAACGGAAAGCAGGGCGGTTGCCGCCTTGCAGAAATTCAGCTTTTTTGTCTCCCTGCGATATTTTATTTTTTTTGCTCGGGTGAAAACTAAGCTCATTCTTTCCGCATTGGATTTCAACTCAAACACCTCCTCGATTTGTCCTTTTATTATATAGGTGCTTGAAAATATAAAATTCCCCCCTAAAAAAAATAAAAAAGACCGGATTTTTTACCGGCCTGTATAAAACAAAGTTATTTTGAAGCAGTCAATTTTCTGAAGGGGGTTTTCAAGAGAAGCAGAATAATACAGGAGGCAATCGGAATAGCATAACCAAGCTGCTTTATAATGCCGTCAGTTTTCATAAGCATATTAAACGTTGCATGAAAGGTAATTGCAACGCATAACAGTCCGAAAATACCTGCCGCCCTCAGTGCGGCAGGGCGGCGGAATACCCTGAGTCCGTATCCGATTATAAAGGCACAGGTAATATGCATGGCGCCCGATGAAAAGCCACGGACAAACAGATAAAACAGATTGCCCGTTCCGTTTTCCAAAAGATAGCAAACGTTTTCAAAAGTGGCAAAGCCTGCCGCAATATTAAAGATAATATTACCGCCCTCCTTCGGCTGAAGTTCAAAAACAATCAAGCCGAACAAAAGAGGAATCAGCTTTACGGTTTCCTCTATAACCGGTGAAATTTCCAATACGGCAGATGTATCCTGTGCATTGTAAAGCACCGAAAAAAATGTATTCAGATAGGCGGATATAACACAGCAGACAAAGCCGAGAACGATAAAAAGATAATTCTTTCTGTTGCCTGTATTTGTACCGAGTGCGGCAATCAGAAACGGAGCCGCAAGGCATATAAATATATTTTCTATGTTGTACGGCATAGCGTTTCCTCCCTGGTTTGTGCAACGTCTATCAGAATAAGAGCCGGATTCATTATCAATATATCAACCAAATAATATGGATTTACAAAAATATTTTCAGTAATAAAATACGAAGAAGTCCATAAAATATATTCAGCCGCATAAAAAAACAAAGCTGCATAAAAAATCAAAGGCTTTCCTGAACGGTTTCGGATTTTTGCCAAACATATGCCTTTTACCGCATAATATCCCAATACTCCCATCGCCGTTCCCATTAATATGTTCTCAAAATAGCTGCCTCTTGTGTAAAAGAAAATACACATAGCAAGTGAAAATACCGGTAAGATCCAAAAAACGACTTTCTCTTTCTGCTTTTCTTTCGGTATATCTGCATAAAGACGCAGAGCAAGAAAAATATATGAAGCCGTCCAGCTCAGCTCTGAAACACAAAATATAAGCGGAGAAGTGCCGAACAATATCAGGTAGAGCACCCAATAGGCAAGCCCCATTCCGAAGCTCAGGTAAAAAAGCGATACCAAAAGACGATTGTAGCTTCTGCTTCGTACGGCTAACATGCAGGAGTGACATCCGCAAATAAAAATACAGAAAAGCTGTAAAAGATTATCTGTCAGCTCTGTCATTTTCCTCGTCCCTTTCTTTCCTTCTTTTATGCAGAATATCACACATCAGGGTTACCGAAATGCCGAGTAAAAACGCCAAAATACCCACAACTGCATAACCGGCAAAGGCTTTGTCTGCGAAAATACCGGCAGCGGCGGGCAGCGGCATCTGCTCAAATCCGTTAAAATTCAAATCACAGACAAGCGCCGATACAGCTGCGATTAAAGCAAGACAAAACGAACAGTACGAGATGACCGCAAGCATATGGTTTTTTGCCTTGCGACGCTTTTTCAGTTCATCGGTTCTTTTTTTCAAAAGCAGCATTCTTTCAGTCGTTGAACGCACTTTTTATTCCCTCCCTTTCAAGCAAAGGTCTTAAACTCTTCTTGCCGAGCTGCAGCAGCTTATCAACCTGTTTTGCTGACTTTTTTAAAATTGCAGCGGCATCTTTATATTGCATTCCCTCAATATACACAAGATAAAGAGCCTCTTTCTGTGCAGACGGCAATCGCTCCATGCATTCATGAAGCTGCCTGTCCCGCTGTGCAAGCCACATATCATCTTCAAATGTGTTTTCTATGCAAAAATTCATTTCTTCATATGTAAGAAGAATATGTCTTTTCATTTTTCTCAAAAACATCAGTGCGTGATTGCGGGCTGCTTTATATATATAGCTTTCAAAGTTTTTTTTGATATTCGGACGCTTGTCGACAAGATATGCAAAAACCTCTATCAGCAAGTCCTCCGAATCGTGAAGATTTTTGACATATCCGTTTATATACAGCGTCAGTTTGTCGCCGTAATATTCCATAAGCCTTTCAAGAGCCTTTGCATCACCCGAAAGGTATTCGTTATAAATTCCTGTTGTATCCATTATTCAACAAACCCCTTTCTTCGTTTGGTTTGCCGGACAATTTTTCCGACAGAATGTGTCACCATGCTGATACAAAAACCCACATTAAATTATATCATACATTTTCGTTTTCGTCAATGAACAGGAAGGGTTTTCAGCGTTTTGCACTATGAAATTTCATTGTAATGTAAATATATTTCCATTTTTCCGCATTTAAGAAAAACGAAAAAATTCACAAACATTTTCATAGTGCAAAACGCCGAAATTGCTGAAATCACATAAAAAGCATTGACGAAAGCGGAGGAATGTGATACAATGTATTTGTAGAATAATATTTATATAGAAAGGGTTTGGCAAGTATGAAGCGATGGCGTAAAATCAATACATACATTCACTCGCGGCATAGGCGT